>ENA-UESC01001579-UESC01001579.1-human-gut-metagenome-genome-assembly--contig:-NODE-1579-length-16665-cov-14.108452_pt1 | contig 16665 bp, 11 predicted proteins | sample MGYA00242998_ERZ507999 | MGnify/ENA primary metagenome ERZ507999 (study PRJEB26167, sample SAMN06115465) | human gut metagenome | host: Homo sapiens | place: China:Hubei | collected 2016-04-27... | reverse complement strand
CTGACCACCGGACAGAGCCTTGGGCTTGCGGTCCAGCAGGTGCTCGATCTCCAGGATCTTAGCAGCCTCGTGCACGCGCTTGTCGATCTCGTCCTTCGGGGTCTTGCGCAGCTCCAGACCGAAAGCAATGTTCTTGTAAACGGTCATGTGGGGGTACAGAGCGTAGCTCTGGAACACCATGGCGATATCACGATCCTTGGGAGGAACGTCGTTGATCAGGCGGCCGCCGATGTACATTTCGCCCTTGGAAATCTCCTCCAGACCGGCGATCATGCGCAGGGTGGTGGACTTGCCGCAGCCAGAGGGGCCGACGAAGATGATGAACTCCTTATCCTGGATCTCCAGGTTGAAGTCGGTAACAGCAGGAGCAGTAGCGCCCGGATAGATCTTGTAGATGTGCTGGCAGCTAATCGAAGCCATAGGTCATTGCCTCCATTAAAATTTTTCTATGTTACGGCACCTTGACGGTGCACGCTCTCGTTGGTATTATAATAACAGATAACTTTGTGATATAAAATAGCATTTTATTGATTTGAGGTGTCAGATATTGCTTTATGATTGGACAAGCACCGCAGCCCTTGGCGTGGTGCGGGATATCCAGCCCAAAGAACCCCTGACCCTGACCGGCGAGGGGCTGTGGGTCTGCCTGATCTCCAGCGGCAGATGCACTGCCAGCCTGACCGATGCCTCGCCCTCCCCGGCGGGCAGCGCACTGATCCTGCCGCCCCAGAGTGCGGCGGCGGGCCATCTGGTGCTGAGCCGTGCCCCGTTGACCCTGACCCCGGAAGGGGAGAGCCACCTGCTCTGCATCCAGCTGACCGGGCAGGCGGCGGTGCAGTTCCTTGCCGGGCTGACGGAGCTGCCGTTCCTGGCCCGGGGCGAGACCTGCCCCGCCGCCGCAGAGCTGCTGGGCCGCCTTGCCGCCGAGGCCGACACGCCCCGCAGCCGGGCTGCCAGCCAGCTGGCCTTTGCCCTGCTCTGTGAGCTTGCGGGGGCCGACAGCGCTGCCCCGCCCCTGCCGCCGCTGGTGGAGGCCGCCATTGAGGATATCCGCCAGAACTACGCTGGCCTGTACGGCGTGGAGGAGCTCAGTGAACGGCTGGGGGTTTCCAAGAGCCACCTTGTCCGCACCTTTACCGCCGCCGTAGGGGTGCCCCCGGGGCGTTACCTGACCACTGTGCGGGTGGAAGCTGCCATGCGGCTGCTCCTGCACCGGGAATACACGCTGGATGTCATTGCCAGCCTGTGCGGTTTCTCAGGGGCCAACTACCTGTGCCGGGTGTTCAAAAAAGAGACCGGCCAATCCCCCGCACAGTGGCGGGCCTTGGCCGGTCAGACAGCGCGGCCCCTCAGCCCGGCGGAAAGCCAGCGGGAGCAGGCACTGTATATTTAAAATGTTCAGGAGCCGGGGCAGCACCCGGCTCTTTTCCGTGGAGGCGTTCAGCCGCGCACAGACTGCGGGCGCTTGAGCAGGAACACCGTCAGGGCCAGCGTGATGGCCTCGGCGGCGGGGAAGGCCGACCACACGCCGTTCATGCCGAACAGGGCGCTCAGGATCAGCGAGCAGGTGACGATGGCGGCCACGCCCCGGCTGACCGAGGTGATGGTGGCCTCGGTGGGGCGGTTGACCGCACCCAGATAGCCCGCCGCAACAATATTGCAGCCTGCAAAGAAGTAGCCCAGGAAGTAGATGCGCATACCGCTGTGGGCATATTCGGCCATCAAAGCAGAGCTCTCGCTGTTGAAGAGGGCAACAAAGGTATCGGTAAAGCCAAACACGGCACCGTACAACACCGCCGCCAGCGCCAGCGCGGTACCGCAGCCCAGCAGAAGCAGCCTTTTTGCCCCGGCCATCTCATTTTTGCCGTAGCACTGGCTGATCAGCGGCTGGGCACCCTGGGCCACGCCGTTGAAGATGGCTGTTGCCACCAGCGCAAAGTTTGCCACCACGCCGTAAGCGGCCACGCCCACGTTGCCCGCCAGCCGGAGCAGCAGGAAGTTGAACACGGTGGTGGTCACGGCAGAGGAGAGCTCCCCGACAAAACCGGAGATGCCCAGCTGGCAGCTCTGCACCAGCAGCCGGGCCGAGGGGGCCTGCCGGACAAAGGTGAGTGTGTTGCTCTTTTGAAAGAAGTGGCGGCTGCAGATGGCGATGCTGAGCACCGGCGAGATGGCCGTTGCCAGCGCCGCGCCGGGCAGGCCCAGCCCCATGGGGAAGATGAAGATGTAATCGAACACCACATTGAACAGGCTGCCGCTCAGGGTGGCCACCATGGCAAGGGACGGGTCGCCGTCGTTGCGGACGAAGGCTGAGAAGATGTAGTTGCACATGAAGAAGGGCGTGAACAGCAGGAAGATGCGGGTGTAGTTCAGGCCCAGCGCCACGATGTCCCCATCGCCGCCCATGAGCTGCAGAAGCGTGCCCGGGCAGAACGCGCCCGCCAGCATGAACGGGATGGCGATCAGGCAGGCGCAGAGGATGGCGTTGGAAAAATACCGCTGCGCCCGCGCCTCGCCCTGCGCCTGCAGGATGGCGTACCGGGTGGCCGCACCCAGACCGATCATCGAGCCGAAGGCAAAGATCAGGTTGTACATGGGCAGGCAGAGGTTCAGCAGGGTCACGCCGTCGGTGCCCGCCGCCTGGGCGATGAAATAGGTGTCGGCCAGAATATAGCACGATGTGCCGATCAGACCGAAAATATTCTGCGACACATACTTGAAGAACTGCTTTGTCAGGTTCATGGATGCTTCCTTTCCGCAGGGAGAATAGGGGAGTGAAACGTAAAAACGACTACTACTATATCATAAAACTTGGCATATTTCAACGAAAAAGCGAGAAAACACGCCGCCTTTTCCCAAACGGAACACTTCTCCCCGGGGCAATGCTGCTATCCGAAAATGTTATACAAACACTGTCGCTTTTGTGCAACTCACCAAAGATGCTTTGGGGTTATTGACAAAAAAAAAAAAAAAGTTTTATGATTTTTGTGTAAGATGCCACATAAAACAGAAGAATCGGCAAACCAGTCGAAAGGCTGCGACGCAAAGCTAAAGGGCCTGTAATATGGCAGCCAGCTGCACTTTCTCAACCATACCGCACATGGGCATCACCTCAAGGGGCGGTAGATTCCCAAAGTACAAAACGCAGAGCGTTGTACCAGCCATTTGGCCGGTGCGGCGCTCTTTTTGCTTTGTGCGGGCATAGTTATATTTTGGGAGTAATTCATAAAAGGAGGATTTTTATGAGACTGAAACGAGTGATCAGCGCCGCCTTGGCAGTGAGCATGGCAGTTTCCATGATGCCTGCTACTGCGGTTTCGGCGTTTGCAGAGGAAACGAGCACCAATACTGTGGAGACAGCCACTGTTACTGGCAAGAATAGCACCGAAAGCGAAGCAGAAACCTATGGTTATTGTGGTGTTGAGGGTCACGAAGAAGAAGTTAAGTGGGCTTTCAATAAGGAAACCGGCGTTCTGACCATTTCTGGTACCGGCCGTATGGCGGATTATAAGTACGGCAATACGGAAGATACCCGCCCTTGGGCAGCTTTTGCAAATGTAATCAAAGAGGTTAAAATTGAAGAGGGCGTTACCGGTATTGGTGGTAATGCTTTCCGAAATCTTACTGCACTGACCAAGACAAATATTCCTGCAAGCATTAATTATTTGGGTGATTACATCTTCCGCGCAGATAGTGAACTTACGGATGTTGAATGGGCACCCAATTTTACGGCACCTAACCTTAAGGATAACGATACGGATGGTGGAACGTATACTGGTACATATGTTCCAACCAGTATGTTTGATTTCTGCTCCAAACTGGGTGACGGCAAAGAGCTGACGAAGTGGCTTCCCAGTAGCTTTACTGGCGTTGGTTGTGCTGCGTTCCGTGGAACAAAGTTTACAGTTGATTTTGATAACTGGAGCAATTTGAAGTATATTGGTGCCCGTGCATTTGAGCAGATGCCTCGTCTTGAGAGTTTTACGCTGACAGATAATATTCAGATTGGTTTGAGAGGTACGGATTCTAATGCGTTCAATGGTTCTGGATTGAAGAAACTGATTGTAAATACTGAGGAAGTACCGAGAAGTTTTGCGAATGGATGTACAGAATTGACAGATATTACATTAGGCAGTGCTGTAAAAAAGATTCAACCTTTCGCATTTTGTTCGACAGCTATTACTACATTAGATGTACCGGAAGGAATCAGTAACATTGGAGATTGTGCATTTTATGCTTGTAAAAATCTTAATAAATTGACATTTCGGGGCAAGGTAACATTAGGGGAAAAGGTATTTACTGCGTGCGGCATCAAAGAACTTGATATTCTGGATGGTGCAGAAGTCATTTGTACAGGTGGAGATCCCTTTAGGAAAAGTGGAAATGATCCTGCGGTGACCACAATCAATGCAGTTGAGCTAAAAGGTACGTTAAAGAGTGGTAAGGAAGATCAAACAGACGGGAGTCTTTGGTACGATATATTTTCTAAAAATGCTGGAATAACAACGGTAAATGTTTGTGGCCAAAACCTGCAATATGTGCGGCCGTCCGTATTTCCGAGTATGGAAACATTGAATGTAACAGGCGGAGATGCGCACTTTCCAGCTGAAAATACCTATGCTTTCTCTGGAAATACTACACTGAAGCATGTTGACATCGGTGTTGATACTTACACAGAAGATGAATATGAGGGTAAAGATGGAAAAACAGCTGTGGTAGCGTCTTTCCGTAACGCACAGGCGCTTGAAACCTTTGCGGTGAGAGCCAATAACGTAAAACTTGGAAATCGAACTTTCTGTGAGTGTGCAAATTTGCAGAAGATTGATTTTACAGGTTGCACCGAGATTCATTATATGAACGGTTGCCTGGGCTCTTCTACGAGTGGACAACCACTTAATCCCAATGTGTGCATTTATGTGAATGACGAATCTGCAAATCCGAGAGCAACTAACAATGATAGTGGGTTGAGTAAAAATGTAGGCATTGTCTTTGTTGTCGATGGCGGCATTGTTGACATGAATAAGACCGGTTTTGACAGCGTAACCAAGGCTGGATGTACCGCAAAATGGTATAAGGACGCTAAATGCCAGACCGAAACCGAGGATTCTACCCCCAAAAAGGGTGAAACCTATTACGCCAAGTGGGCAAAGAACAATTACACTGTGACCTTTAACAACAATGGGCATGATAAAAAGCCTGCTGACAAGTCTGTTGAATACGGTGACTCTGTTCCTTGCCTGCCTGAGTTGCACGACAGTACCAACGAATGGGTATTTGATGGCTGGTATATGGATGCAAACTTCGCAACCAAATATGATAGTCAGGCCATCACTGGTAATACAACTCTTTATGCGAAGTGGCATGAATATCAGAATACCTCTTTGACTGCAAAGGTTTCCAAGAATGACTATCTGGTCAACACCCCTGCTGATGTGAATGTCACGGTTACTCCCGGCGATGATTTTAGTAAGCTCATGCAAGATAAGGACAACATCAAGATTTCGCTGACCTATGATGATGATGTTACCAGTGTGATGCTGAACGGCAATGTGCTGGACAAGAAGGAATACACCATTTCCGACTTGATGCAGCGGATGGGCCAGAATCGGGAACTCAAGCTGAACGTAACCTATGGCAAGGCCGGTACGCATACCTTTGGTATTGTCCTGAAAAATGGGAACAAGATTGTGAGTGAGTGCGGCACTGATATCGTTGTTGCCGAAGAGGCCGCCGAACTGACCCCTGCAACCAAGCTCTACACCCTGACCGTCAAGAATGCTGATGTTACCATTAAGAATGGTGACGAAGAGATCAAGGCCGAGAAGAACGACAAGGGCGAGCTGATCGCCAAAGTGCCCGAAAAGGCTGACGTGACCGTGACCTACACCAGCCAGAGCGATGCCGTTGCATTTGACCAGTGGACGATTACCACCGATGAAACGCTGGATGTGGATGTCAAGAACAACCCCCTGAAGTTCCAGATGCCTGACGGTGGCGTGACCATCGAAGCCATGACCAAGGATGCCTCCATTGAGGAGGACGAGCCCAACATTCTGGGCACCGCCGCAGTGGTCGGTACTGCCGCTGCTGGCACCGCCATTCTGGCATGGCAGGGTTACCAGCTGGGCACGGAGCTGTACCTGAAAACCGCTCTGCCCGCTGGTACTGCCATCCCCACAAACCGTGCCGAGCTGGCCCTGCTGGTGTGGAACCATGCCGGTAAGCCCGCACCCGCCGCAGTTCTGCCCGCCGATGCAACCGATCCCCAGAAGGCCATTGCCTGGGCTGTGGAGAACGATCTGCTCAAGGCCGCAAAGGACAACGGCGAGACCTATGTGGATACCGATTCCGTGAGCCGTGTTGAAGTGATCCGCGTGTGGAATAAGGCACAGGAAAAGTAAATCCCACCGTCATCCCTTCGGGATGCCACCGCCCCTAATAGGGGCGGCCTTGGCAAAAAGGTGAAACTATCCGCCATGCCAAGGGCCCCCCGATCAGCGGGGGCTGTCGCTGAAAGCGACTGGGGGCTTGCCCCCATAACTGAGCCATTCTCTATTCCCAAATAACCAGTGGAAGCGCCCTGCCGGGGAACCGGTGGGGCACTTCTGCATAGAGGCGGGAGCCGAAACCGCCGCTTTTTCCGCTCTAGCGCCGTGGTTTTTATTGACAAGCTCACGGCTTGCTATTATAATAGAACAGTCATAATAGCATTCGTGCGCGGCTTTGCGGCTGCGTCAATCCAATAGACAAGGAGAAGATCCAAAATGGCACAAGAAATCAAGATGTCCGCTTCCGGCCTGAAGGCGATGCAGGACGAACTGGAATACCTCAAGACGGTCCGCCGCAAGGAGCTGGCCGAGGAGATCAAGGAAGCCCGCAGCCACGGCGACCTTTCTGAGAACAGCGAGTACGATGAAGCCAAGAACACCCAGGGTCTGGTGGAGAACCGCATCACCGAGCTGGAGCAGATGGTCAAGAACGCTGTGATCATCGACGAGAGTGAGCTGAGCGTGGACAGCGTTTCTGTTGGCACCCACGTTTCCATCAAGATGATCGGCGATGATGAGGCCGAGGAGTACGACATCGTTGGCCGCACCGAGGCTGACCCCATCAACGGCAAGATCAGCGACGAGAGCCCCGTGGGCCACGCTCTGCTGGGCAAGGCCGTGGGCGAGAAGGCTGAGGTTCTGCTGCCCTCCGGCCAGACCGTCGAGTACGAAGTGCTGGCCATTACCCACGCCGCAAACTGAGCCTGAACGGGAGGAAACCATGGAAGAGCAAAAGAGAAACCCCGCTCAGGGCCTGTCTGAGAGCGAGCAGGTGCAGGTGCGCCGCCAGAAGCTGGCCGACCTGCAGGCTGCCGGAAACGACCCCTTCACCCTGACCAAGTTCCCGCAGGACGCATACTCTGCCGACCTGAAGGAAGAGTTCAAGGATCTGCCCAACGAGACCGACAGCGGCAAGCAGGTCGCGCTGGCTGGCCGTATGATGTCCAAGCGCGTGATGGGCAAGGCGAGCTTTGCCCACCTGCGCGATGACAAGGGCGATATCCAGCTGTATGTCCGCCGCGACGAGCTGGGCGAGGAGGCCTACGCCGCCTTCAAGAAGCTGGACGTGGGCGATATCATCGGTGTCAAGGGCGAGGTGTTCCGCACCAAGACCGGTGAGCTGAGCGTTCGCGCCACCGAGCTGACCCTGCTGGCCAAGAGCCTGCGCCCCCTGCCCGAGAAGTTCCACGGCCTGACCGATACCGAGATGCGTTACCGCCAGCGCTATGTGGACCTGATCGCAAACCCCGAGGTGAAGGATACCTTCGTCAAGCGCAGCCAGATCCTGAAGGAGATTCGCGCTTATCTGGACGAGAAGGGCTTCCTGGAGGTGGATACCCCCATCCTGACCCCCTTTGAGATCGGTGCCTCTGCCCGCCCCTTCTATACCCACCACAACAGCCTGAACATGGACATGGTGCTGCGCATTGAGACTGAGCTGTACCTCAAGCGCCTGATCGTGGGCGGCATGGACCGCGTGTACGAGGTTGGCCGCATCTTCCGCAATGAGGGCATGGACCCCAAGCACAACCCCGAATTCACCAGCATCGAGCTGTATCAGGCCTTTACCGATTTCCACGGCATGATGGATCTGGTGGAGGAGCTGTACAAGCGCCTTGCCCTCAAAATCTGCGGCAGCATGGTCATTCCCTATCAGGGCAAGCAGATCGATATGGGTCACTGGGAGCGCCTGACCATGGTGGAGGCTGTCAAGAAGTATTCCGGCGTGGACTTCAACGATTGGAAGTCCGACGAGGATGCCATTGCCTCTGCCAAGGAGCATCATGTGGAGCTGCCCGAGGTTCCCACCAAGGGTGCCATTCTGGCCGAGTTCTTCGATGCCTTTGTTGAGGACAAGCTGATCCAGCCCACCTTCATCTATGATTATCCTGTCGAGATCAGCCCGCTGGCCAAGCGCAAGCCGGATGATCCCGCCTTTACCGAGCGCTTTGAGTACTTCATCGACTGCACCGAGTACGGCAACGCCTTCAGTGAGCTGAACGACCCCATCGACCAGAAGGGCCGCTTTGAGCGTCAGGTCGCCGAGCGCAAGGCCATTGAGCCCGATTGCAAGGCTCAGGTGGATTACGATTATGTCAACGCACTGGAGTACGGCCTGCCCCCCACGGGCGGCCTGGGCTTCGGCGTGGATCGCCTGGTCATGCTGCTCACCGACAGCGCCTCCATCCGCGATGTTCTGCTGTTCCCCACGATGCGCCCTGAATCTAACTGAGCTACGTGGTAATCTTTGTGTCTCCGACAATGAAATACATCGCGGATTCCGACACAGAAAATGTCAGAAAGCTGACATCCTTGACGGATTTCCGCATGGAGTGACGGAGATGCAGAAAAATCCCCATTAGGACAGACGGATTCTCACATTCTGGCTACCAGCAGAGAACTGTAAACGAGAAAACAGCCAAGAGGACATTTCACCATCAGCGAATGCTGAAAGTGGAGTGTCCTTTTTCTATATCCTGATAAAACAAGTATACCACGACCCTTGACAAAGGAGAAGAATGGCATGACACCAAAAACAGAGACCTTTACAGTTCCAGAACTGGAAAAGATACTGGCTGGGAAGAAAAAGAAATATATCCGCTACGAGGAGGGCATTACGCTCTACTCGATGGGAAAGATTCCCCTGCGGCAACTTGCACAGGAAGCTCATGCACTGATTTACCTGAAACACGCGGCTGTCATCAATACGGAGATTTTAGACGAATACATAGAGCGATACACGCTGCTGGAACGCTGCGGCTTTGAGCCGACAGGGTGGTTCGACAAGGACGATTTTCAGGCAATCTACAATTTTTCCACCCCGGATGCCGTCTTTGCCCTCGGCACAGCCGTCAGCGACATGAGCCGGGAGGTGCTGCGGAACATCGAGCGTATGGCGGGCAGAGCACCCGGAGTTTGAGCAGATCGTGTTCCACGGTCTGCGGCATTCCAGCGCAACCTATCAGCTGATGATCTCCGGCGGCGATGTGAAGGCCGTTCAAGGCACCACAGGACACGCCACGGCAGATATGCTGGTGAACACCTACGCCCATATCCAGCAGTCCTCTCGTGTAGAACTGGGCAGGAAGTTCGAGGAAGGGTTCTATGCTAAACAGGAAAGCCCCAGCCCGCAGGCTGTACCCGCCGCAGGCGAACCGACCATCTCTATGACTACTCTGCTGGAACTGCTGAAGAATGCAGATCCCGAAGTAAAGGCGCAGCTCCGTCTGGCTCTGCTGACCTGATGCAAAATTTACCACGCATTTCAAAGTAATTCCAACCCATGCAGAGGATTCCTATGAAAACACCAACCGTGCAAAAGCCGTGCATTGACCGTGCAATCCCCGATTTTTCGGGGTTACATAACGAAAAGGAGCGCCAAATCTTACGATTTAACGCTCTTTCGTTGGTGCATCTCGCGCACTCATATCCGAACTTTTCTCCGCTTTCACGGCTTCCCTGAAAGCGACCGTTTCCGTACCTTCCTTATAATTAAAGGTAATGAGAACCTTATCATCGTAGAGATAGATGGCATTGATGAAGGTATCCACCAGTGCCTGCCGCTGCTCCGGCTGGGTCATATCCAGCTTGCGGAAACGAAGCAGCCAGAACCGGACGAATTCTTCTTTCATCTTCGACTTGGCCAGCCGTTCCTCTGCAATGCGGGCTTGCAGCTCCTTCCGCTGTTCTTCCAGAGCCTCCAAACGTTCTTTCGTGGAACTGGTCAGGATCCCCATCTGAATAGCGTTCAGCATATTGGTGATGCCGACTTCCGTTTCCTTCAGCTGCTTTTCGTAGATAGGCGGGTCTGTGCTTTCCTGATTTTGCAGCTCCATGACCTTGGCGATGATGGCATTCATAGAAGCGTCATTTTCCACCAGCTTCATGGTTTCGTTGACCACCAGATCTTCCAGCCACTGTTTCCGCACGGCCTTTTTATCGCAGGTCTTTTTCTTCTTGGCAGCAGCACACTTGTAGTAGGTATACATTTTCCCGGTGTGGCTGACACCGCTTTCTCCGAACATCAGCGCTCCGCACTTACCACAGTACAGCTTGGTGGTGAGCAGATAGCTTTCCTCTGCCTTATGACGGGCAGGGGCCTTTTTATTTTTCGCCAGCTTTTCCTGCACCTTGTTGAACAGGTTCGCGTTTGCGCAGCGAAGCGAAGCAATGAAAGCCCCAGTGGGGCTTTTAAGCGACAGAACGGTCTTGCGTAGCAAGATGGAGGGGTCTTACCCCGACAAGTTCAGCTGATACCAATCCCGGGATCGCATTGGGCTGTACCACATCCCGCAAACGCAATTCGCCGATGTACCGGCGATTACTCAGCATCCGCTGAATCGTATTGTAGGACATCTCCCCGCCCATTGAATTTTTGATGTTGTGTGCTTTTAACCAATCCCGCAGGTCAGTCATGGTCGCACCGTCCGCATACTTCTGGAACGTCTGCTCCACATACGGAGCCAGCAGCGGGTCGGGCTGGTAATGCCGGGTCTCATCGATCATGTAGCCGAACTGAATCGTGCCACCATTATAAATGCCCTTGAGAGCATTCTCGGTCATGCCGCGCACGACCTTTTCGGACAGGTCAGCCGAGTAGTATTCGGCGTAGCCTTCCAGCACCGATTCCAGAATGATGCCCTCCGGGCCAGCCGAAATGACTTCCGTAGCCGATACCAGCTTCACACCATTGCGTTTCAGCTGGGTCTTGTACCGTGCGCTGTCGTAGCGGTTTCGGGCAAAGCGGTCGAGCTTCCAGACCAGAACGATGTCGAACAGCTTTTTGTCGCTATCTTTATAAAAGCCGCCATCATTCTCAGATCGTCCAGTTCTGGCTTGCCGACTGCAGATCCACCATGTGGGTGTACAGTCCCTTCCGGGCGTACAGCTCTGCCGGGCTGCCCTGCTCGGCCACGATGCCACCCGACAGCACCACCACCTGATCCGCACCGGCTACGGTGCGCATCCGATGGGCGATGATAAGGACGGTTTTGTGTTTTATGAGCCGCGAAAGAGCCTCCTGAATGGCAGTTTCGTTTTCCACATCCAAGCTGGCGGTGGCCTCGTCCAACAGAATGATGGGCGCATCCTTCAGGAAGGCGCGGGCAATGGAAATGCGCTGACGCTCGCCGCCGGAAAGGATGCAGCCATTCTCGCCGATGTTGGTGTTCCATTTGTCCGGCAGCTTTTCGGCAAATTCCTCGCAGTTTGCCAGCTTTGCCGCCGCAAGGACCTCCTCGTCGGTGGCACCCTTGCGCCCCAGACGGATGTTTTCCAGGATCGTGTTGTCAAACAGGGTCACATCCTGAAACACGATGGAATACAGGCTCATGAGCTTTTCCGGGTCGATTCGGGAAACCTCCATGCCGCCCACGGTGATGCTGCCCTTCTGGTAGTCCCAGAACCGTGCCGCCAGTCGGGAAACGGTGGTCTTGCCGCCGCCGGAGGGTCCCACCAGTGCCGTGACCTCCCCCTGCTTTGCGGTAAAGGAGACATCCCGCAGCACCGTTTCGCCGGAGTTGTAGGCAAAGCCCACATGGTCGAACACGATATCGCAGCCCTGATTGGTCAGCTGCTCGCTGCCGGTCTGCAAGGGAGCGTCCAGAATCTCGTTCATCCGCCCCACATTGGTGCGCATGGCAATGACCGCCGCCAGATTCTGCAGCGCGCCCTGCATGGGGTCGTACATCCGGGAAGCCGCCATCAGGAACAGAAACAGGGTCAGCACGTCGATACTGCCCTGCACCAGCAGCACCGCGCCGGTGAGTGCCACCGACGCAATGCCCAGCTTGAGCACCATGCCCGCAGAGGACACGAACAGCGCTGTTTCCAGCTCTGCTGCGATGGACTGCTTTTCTACAGCCCGGATTTTGCCGGAAAGACCGGACAGATACCGCTGCTCCGCATTGCTGGCTTTCAGATCCCGGAGGGTCTCGATGTACTCCTGAATGCCGTCCGCACAGGCCATTTTCGCCGCCATGGTCCTGGCCTGCACCTTATCCTGTACCCGATAGCTGCCCACCACGATGGCAGCGGATACCGGAATGACCCACAGGGCTGCCAGCGCCATCCGTCCGTCAAAGGCGAACAGGCTCAGGGCAATGAGCACGGTAGAGATGAGGGAACCGAACAGACCGGGGATGAAGTGGGAGCAGTCCTTTTCCAACACCTCGCAGTCTGCCATGATGGTACTGGTCAGATCGGCCAAATCTCGTTTGCCAAAGAAAGACAGCGGCAGCTTACGCAGCCGCTCCGCAAGGGTCAGGCGGCGGGTACCGCTCTCTTGATAGGTCGTAAAATATGTGCCGTTGTACTGGAACCATGTGGTCAGCAGGATCAGCGCAAAGCAAGCTGCACACCCCAACAGATAAAAGGCGGTTCTCCCGCTCGCGGAGCCTGCCAGCAGATCTTTTACCAGGAGATACAGCAGCCCGGTGGGCAGCATGAACGCCATGTTCTGGAACGCACAGGCCAGAACGCCCTTTACAAGCCCTTTTGCGCCCTCCGGGGAGCTGGCCGTGGCGTGTTGAATTTTTTCGATCATCCTTTACCCCTCCTTTGCGACCTTCCACTGCACCGAGGCCTGATAATCCTGCCACATCCGGGCAAACAGGCCGTTCTGCGCGCACAGTTCGTCCTTTGTGCCAGTCTCCGTAATACGCCCATCCTGCACCACATAGATGCAGTCGGCGTTGGCTACGGTAGACAGGCGGTGTGCGATCATCAGCACGGTTTTGCCCTTGGCAAGCCGGGCAAAGGCCGCCTGCACCTTAGCTTCGTTATCCGGGTCGGCAAAGGCGGTGGCCTCGTCCAGAATCAGGATGGGGGCATTTTTCAGCATGGCGCGGGCAATGGCAATGCGCTGCTGCTCGCCGCCGGAAAGATACACGCCCTTGGTGCCAATGACGGTATGGATACCCGCCGGGAACTTTTCTATAATATCCATGCACTGCGCTGCTTTCAGCGCCGCCAGCACCTCAGCTTCGGTGGCCTGCGGTCTGCCCAGACGGACGTTATCCAGAATGCTGCCCTTGAGCAGGCGGCTGTTCTGGAACACAAAGGAGATGGTATCCATCCGTTCTTCCTTGGGGATGTCCCGCACATCCGCTCCGCCCACCCGGACGCTGCCGCTCTGCACATCAAAGAACCGGCAGACAAGGTTTGCCAGCGTGGATTTTCCGCCGCCGGAGGGGCCTACAAAAGCCACAGTCTGTCCCGGCCGGATCTCCAGCGAAACGCCCTTGATGACCTCGGTTTTTCCGTCGTAGCTGAAATGCACATCCCGCAACGTGACAGAGGAATCCTTCGGGTGCTGCGGAACAGCCTGCACCTGCATGGGCGCCGCCTCCAGCACCGAGTCGATGCGTGCCAGCGCATCCGCTACCACCATCTTGTTCTCACTCATGTACATTATACGGGTCAAAGTCAGGGAGATCACCGGCGTGATGATGATATAGAACAGCAGGTTCAGCAGAAACTCCGGGGTGACGCCGTGGGTCGTGAACAGCAGCCCGCCCGCGATCAGAAAGGCGAACACACCGTTGACGGCGGCGGTATAGAACATCATGGGCAGGCGCAGGTCTTTGGTGTAGGAGATGACCCACTTTTCGTACTCATCAATGGTGGCCTTGAACTTTTTGAAGGAAAACACACTCTGCCCGAAGGTCTTGACCACCGGAATGCCTCGGACGTACTCTACCGCCTCATTGGACATAGCCTCCAGTGCGTTGCCGTACTGCCGCATTTTTTCAACCATCCGCTTGCCGGTCATGGTCGCCATAATGAGGAAAGCCAGCACCACCGGCGCAAGGCTCAGCAGACCCAGCCGCCAGTCGAACGCCAGCAGCAAAACCAGCAGCCCCACCGGGGTGGCGATGGCGTTGTACTGGTCTGGCAACTGGTGGGCCAGATAGGTCTCGGCGGCTCCGGTGCTCTCATGGATGATCTTGCGCAGCTTACCACTGCCAAAAGTTTCGGCAAAGCCCAGCGGCAGCACCGCCAAATGCTCCGACACCGCCAGCCGCAGATTGGTCGCCACCCGGAACGCCGACAGGTGGGAGCACATCAGCGCTGCAATGTAAATAAGGTAAGACAGCACTGCAAACAACACTGCCATCCAGCCGTAATGGGGGATGTTCACCGCCTGTGCATAGTTTGGCGCGGCGTTCAGCACATCCCGCAGGATCTTCCAGATGTACACAAAAGGCACCAGCGCCACCAGCGCACTGACCGCAGACAGCACCCACGAAGCGTAGGTGAAATATCGGTAGTTCCCGGCGTAACCCATCAGCCGGGAAAAGTCCGATCGTTTTTTCAATCAAATCACATCCTTACCGTAATATTGCCATGCGCAACTGCCTGACATGATCGGGTGCACATGTGCCGCTTATTCTGCCTCAGACAAATTTTCCGTGACGAAAAGTTCAATGACATTTTCCATAGTTGCCTGATCATAGTCCTCTGCGATGGCGGCAGCATTCCAATAAGCATAATTTCCTTCATACCAGCTCTGCAGGTCGTCGAGATCCTCTGCATAGCGGAATTCCAGATGATACGTCGTTTCCATCGTATCGGGCGCAAAGGCAAAGTAGGTAAACTCCCCGGAATCCGCATCCTCGCTCTGGTAGAAGAGGAAGCTGTTTTCATTGTCCACATCCAGTTTCTGGTAGGTGTGTGCAAACACTTCCTGTCCTTGCGCATCCAGACCGGTGATGGTGTCGCTATTCATCACAAATTTTTCCACGCCGCCCAGAAAATAGCAGTTGAACGCCGTGCTGTCCGGATCTGCTGCATATTTTTCAACAGCCTCCTCGCCATACGGCTCTGCCATGCACATTCCCAGCAGCATATCCGTAGCCGATTCCGCATTGTCCTCGCCTACCAGCGGAGTCGCAGCGTCGATCCACAAATTCCGGTATTCACTCTTTGCCATCTCCGGGAACAGTTCCACATAAGTCCCGCTGATACCAGACAGATAATCCTCCGCATCCATTACCTGACTTGCGGAAGCCGAAGAAGCCACCGAGGAGGAAACGCTGGATGCCGAAGACGCTGTGCTTGCGCTCTGCTGGCCGCAGCCGACAGCAGACAGCAGGCAGACCGCAGACAAGGCCACTGCAACAAATTTCTTTTTCATCATCATATGAAAGTACCTCCGGTTTTAAAGTAAGTTTGTTCTAACCGCTCTGTACTTTAGCATATTTTTCGGCCGTGGACTACTCCATTCTGATTTCCCTGCTCCGTTTTGCGAGTCCATTTGCGTGGGTGCGGTACTGCGACGGGGTCGTTCCATATCGTTTCCGGAAAGCCTCCGAAAACTTGCTGGCGTTGTCATATCCTGCATTCTGTGCGATCTGCGTAATGGGCTTTGCGCTCCGGACAAGCTCTACGGCAGCCTGTTCCAGACGGTATTCCTTGATATAGTGGTATACTGGCACACCGTAGACCTGTTTGAACATTTTTTGCAGGTGCGAAACCGAGATCCCGTGTTCTTCTGCCAGCTGCGCAAGGGAGACATACCCCTCCCGGTTTGTCAGAAGGTGATCCCGGAGATGGTGTGCCAGTTCGGTCTGTACGGTAGAACAGTACAAGTCCGTTCCTTCCTCCTGCGGAATGCGGCTCAGCAGCATCAACAGCTCCACCACCTTGAGCCGCAGGAACCGGAGATCCATGTAGGGCGCATTTTCGTACAATTCCCGGAAAACGTGCTCACAGCGGGGTCCTGCCGTACCGAACATGAACCATCGGTTTCCCAGAAGATTCTGCTTCAGTACCGCAAAATCCACCGAAAAGCCCGGTGCGTTCTTCTCAAGCCAGTTCTGAGCGGCTGCTGGATCAACTTCCAGACACAGCCCTTCGTAACAGCCCAGCGGGAACCGTGACTCTGAACGTGTTCCATGCCGTCCGTCGTAGCAGCTGACGGCCATATCCCCCGGCTTTAGCAGAACGCTATCACGCATGGAAAAGCTGGTTTCAAAACGGCCATTGATGCAGAAATTGATCTCTATCATACCGATCTGCGTGCGGATTTCCGTATAGGTCTCCATCTCCAGCCGCAACAGCATGATCCCCACGCCATCAAACAGCCGGTAATAGTGAATTTCTCCACTTCCAGCCG
>ENA-UESC01001575-UESC01001575.1-human-gut-metagenome-genome-assembly--contig:-NODE-1575-length-16683-cov-6.119415_pt1 | contig 16683 bp, 15 predicted proteins | sample MGYA00242998_ERZ507999 | MGnify/ENA primary metagenome ERZ507999 (study PRJEB26167, sample SAMN06115465) | human gut metagenome | host: Homo sapiens | place: China:Hubei | collected 2016-04-27... | reverse complement strand
TTCTCGGTTCTTCCTCGCAGATCTATATTTCCTATGTATTCTACCACAAAAACACAGAATGTCAACAGAAAAACGCTGCCATCCCGCCGCAGCGGAATCCTCCCTTGTGTAAAGGGAGGTGGCATTTGCGAAGCAAATGACGGAGGGATTGTCACTTTCCAGACAATTCCACCGCATGCCGCACAAAGCTCAGCGGCGGCACGCACTTTGGCAGCTTCACGCGGAAGCGCTGCTGCGGCGTGCGCACCTCGGAAAGCTTCACGCCGTCCATGTCCTCCATCGGCCCGACCGTCCACGCAAACGGGCGGCAGTCCGGCCCGACGAGCTCCACTTCGTCACCCACGGAAAACTTGTTCCGCAGGCTCAGCACGGCGTTCCCATCCGCATCGCAGGCTTCGACCACCGCACAGATCTGCCACTGCCGGATGTAGCGTGAGCTCTCGGTGAACTGTCCCGGCTGCCCGTAGAAGAAGCCCGTGGAATAGTGCCGGTGGCTCACATGCTCCACCTCGTCGCGCCAGACCGGATCGACGCCCTGACCTTCGTAGACGCTGCGCAGCACATGGCTGTAGGCCCCGGTCACGATCGCGGCATAGTAGGCCGACTTTGCGCGGCCCTCGATCTTCAGGCAGTCCACACCCGCGTCAATGAGATCGTCCAGATGGTCGATCATGCACATGTCGCGCGAGTTCATGATGTACGTGCCCTTTTCGTCCTCGAAGACCGGGAAATACTCGCCCGGCCGCTTCTCCTCCATCAGCGCGTACTGATAACGGCAGGGTTGGGCACATTCGCCCCGGTTGCTGTCGCGGCCTGTCATATAGTTGGACAGCAGGCAGCGCCCAGAATAGCTGACGCACATCGCCCCGTGGCAGAACGTCTCCAGCTCCAGCTCCGGCGAGACCTGTTCGCGAATGCCGAGGATCTCCGGCAAACTCAGCTCCCGCGCCAGCACGACGCGCTTCGCGCCCAGATCGAACCAGCTCTGCGCGCAGACATAGTTTGCGATCGACTGCTGCGTCGAGATGTGCCGCTCGCAGCGCGGCGCGTATTTTCCCGCCAGCGTGAACGCACCGAGATCGGCCAGGATCAGCGCGTCCACACCCGCGTCCTGCAACTGTTCCAGATAGGCCGGGAGCTGTGCCGCTTCTTCGTTGCGCGGCATCGTGTTGACCGTCGCGTGCACGCGGACGCCGCGCTCATGCGCCAGCGCCACAGCCTTCGGCAGCTCTTCCGGCGTGAAGTTTCCCGCGAACGAACGCATGCCGAAGCTCGTCCCCGCGAGATACACCGCGTCTGCCCCGTAGGCCACGGCCATCTGCAATTTTTCCATGTCGCCCGCCGGGGCGAGCAGCTCAGGGCGTCTGCGTGTTCTCATCGCTGCCTCCTGCCTCGCCGCCCGCGGCGGTTTCGTCGGTCTGCGCCGCGTCGGATGCGTTCTCATCCGACGCATCTGTCGTATCCGTTGTATCGTCCGCGTTCAGGCTCTCGAGGAAGTCCTGATGCTCGTAATACGTCCGCGAGAAATGATGGACACCATCGTTGCCCAGCGCATAGAAATAATCATCACTCTCCGCGGGATAGAGCGCCGCGCGGATGGACGCGATGCCCGGGTTCGAGATCGGCCCCGCGGGCAGGCCCGCGTTTTTATACGTGTTGTACGGACTGATGATGCCCTTGTCCGCGTTCGAGAGGACTTCCTTCCGCTCATCCAGCGCATACTGGATCGTCGCGTCGATCTCAAGGCACGGATAGAGCTTGCTGCAAAGCCGGTTGTAGATAACGGCGGCAATGCTCGGGCTCTCCGACGCCTTGGCCGTCTCCTTCTCAATGAGCGAGGCGACGATGATGACGTCGTGCATGTCGAGTTTCGCGGCCGCGATCTCGCTGTCGGTAAAGCCGTTCGCCGCCATCTTTTCCGCAAGGTTCGCGTTCAGCGCATCCACCGCATCGTACATCTCCTCCGTGACCTTGCTGTCGAAGCGGCGCAGGAATTTGTCCAGCACGTTGACCGGGTCGTCGCCCACGTAGAATTCATACGTGTCCGGGAAGAGATAGCCCTCCAGGCGGTTTTTCTGCCCATAGGGCAGATCGGCGAGGAACGCATAATCATATTCGTGGTTCGCCGCCGCGTCCTCCAGCTCTTCGACCGTGCAGACCCCATTTTCGGCCAGCAGCGCGAAGATGTCCTCGCACTCATAGCCCTCCGGGATCATGACGGTCGCCGTCGCGCGGTCGCCCGACGTGCGCACCATGCCGTTCACCAGCGCGTGATAGTCATACGCGCCGCGCAGCTCATACGTGCCGGGGTCGATCTTCCGCTCCGCCTTGGAGAACCAGCAGTAGAACTTGAACAGCCATTCATATTGAATGAGGCCCTTGTCCTTCAGCTCCGCGCCGACCTGCGCGATCGTCGCGTTTTCCGGCACGGTCACGTTCACGGTAAAGTTTTCGCGCGTCAGCGCGAGCATATCGTCCGCGCAGCGCCAGCCGCCGATGGCCAGCAGCACACTCGCCGCCAGCACGCAGCAGACATACGCAAAGACGCGCACGCCCGCCGGCAGACGGAATTTTTCGTGCGCCGGTGCTTCCTCGTCCGGCTGCTCCTCGTCGACGGTCAGGTCGGCATACTCGTCGGGCAGCTGCGGCTCGAAGGCCGGCATCGCCGCCTTCGGCTCCGTCCGTGCCGGTGCATCCCCGTCCGCCGGGCCTTCGCCCGCCGCGTCCAACGCGTCCGCCGCATCCGGCTCCTGCACGGGTTCGTCCGCCGGGTTGCCCATCATCGCGTCCACACGCGCGATCTCCTCGCGTGCGCCGCGCAGCAGCTCCTCCAGCGAGAGATCGTCAAATTGTTCTTCCGAATGTTCGTTTTTTTCCGGTTCGGCCATATTGTCCCTCCGTTTGCCGCGTTATCCGCGGATGACCATTCCTTCCGCGACATCTGCCGCCGTCTGCTCGCCGCGCAGCGCCGCCAGCAGCTTCAGCCCGAACGCGAACGACGCGCCGGGCGCCTGCCCTGTGATGAGCTTCCCGTCCTGCTGCGCCTGCACGGGCGTATACTCCGTCCCCGGCATCTGCGTCTCACAGCCGGGATAGCAGGTCGCCCTGCGGCCCGCCGTGATGCCGAGCTTGGCCAGCACCGTCGGCCCCGCGCAGATGGCCGCGACATATTTGCCGCCGTCCCACGCGCGCTTCACCGCGTCCAGCGCCGCCTGGCAGCCCAAAATACTCTCCACGCCGCCGAGTCCGCCCGGCAGCACGATCATCTCCAGCGCGTTCTGGTCGATCTCCTCGACTGTGCAGTCCGCCGCAACCGTGACGCCATGCGCCGCCTCGACGGTCTTTCCGCCGATGCCGGCCAGCTTCACGTCCACGCCGCCGCGCCGCAGAATGTCGCATGGCGCGATCGCCTCGACCGGCTCAAAGCCCTTGCCCAGAATGATGTATACCATAATTCAATCCTCCAAACACGATTTTACGATCGCACAAACTTCCTCGTGGATGTCCTCCACGCTCCGGATGGCCCCATCCTTCGCGCACGAGACCGTCCGCCAGCCGTAATACTTGGCCGCGTGCAGCGCCACATCGCGACACTTTTTCAGATAATCCTCGTCGCGCTCATGGATGTCGGCGTGCGTGCCGGTGCTCTGCTCGCGCTTTCGCATCAGCTGCTCGCTCAGCTCCACCGGCATATCCAGCAGCACCACCAGATCCGGCCGCGGCAGACCCATCCGGTCATACTCGAGGTCGTAGAGCCAGCGGAAAAATTCCGCCCGCTCCCCTTCCGGTACTTTGCTGCCCTGATGTACAGCGTTCGACGTCGTGTACCGGTCGGACACGACAAGCCCGCCGCCCTGATAGTAATCCTTCCACACGCGCTGATAGGACGCATATCGGTCGACCGCGTAAAACGTCGACGCGGCGTAGGCGTTCACGGCCTCCGGGTCGTCGCCGAACGCGCCGCCGAGATACATCCGGATCAGCGCCGACGACGGTTCCTCATACTGTGGGAAGCGCAGCCGCTGAAAGCCGATCTGCTCCGCTTCGAGCCGCTTGGCCAGCAATTCAAACTGTGTGGACTTGCCGCTTCCGTCTGTTCCTTCAAATACGATCAGTTTTCCCATTTCTGTTATCCTTTACTCCGCACCGTCAGCGCCGCCCAGAGATACTTCGGCAGGCGCAGCATCCGCCCGAAGCGCTTCGGCTCTTTGATCAGGCGGTAGAGCCATTCGAGGTTGCAGCGGATCATCCACTTCGGCGCGCGCTTCACCGTGCCTGCGAACGCATCCAGCGAACCGCCGAGTCCTGCCATCAGCCGCACGTCCAGCTCGTCCCTGTGCGCATGCATGAAAATCTCCTGCTTCGGCGCGCCGACGCAGACGAACAGCACATCGGGCTTCGCCGTGTTGATCTTCCCGATCACAGGTCCCTCGTCCTTGAAATAGCCGTCCGCCGTCCCGCAAATTTGCAGGCCCGGATGTCGTTCCACCATCTTCTGCGCGGCCAGCTCCGCAATGCCCGGCTTGCCGCCGAGGAGATAGAGCGTCTTTCCCGTCTCGGCCAGCACGGTGAGCAGCCGGTCTGCAAAGTCCACGCCCGCAACCTTCTGCTTCAGCGGCGTTTTGCGCAGCTTCGCCGCGAGGACGACGCCCGCGCCGTCCGGCAGGACGAGATCCGCCCCGTTCAGCAGCGCGCGGAACTGCGCGTCGTGCAGCGCCTCATAGCCGATCTCGGCGTTCGGCGTGACGACGATCGACGCGCCCGGCGCCTCAAGCAGCTCCTCTGCCCGCGCCACCGCCTCGTCCATCGTGACATTGTCAAATTGCAGCCCCAGCACATCCTGTTTCATCTGCGCATACCCCGCCAGTTTAGAATGTTCCTATCATACCACACGTGCGTGGATTTGTCCATGTTTTCCCGGAAAAACCCGCCTTGCTCCGTCCCGGTTTCACATTTTCCCCGTCCGGCATAAACTGTTATGAAAGCCTCAGCATTGGCCGCCGAGCGGCATGCGCCAAATGCGAAGTTTATCATCATGTCAGGAGGGTATCAGAATGTCAGATAACAATCAGGCCGGGACGGCTTGTGATCTGCGCGGCATCCGCGAGGCCGTCTGCGTCCATACCGACAAGATCAGCGACAGCTGTCTGGCCAAGGACTGCATCGAAGATCTTCAGGTGTACTTAACGGTCCCGTCGCAGCAGGCGCTCGACTGCGCGGTCAGCGCAAAGGCACGCTATGTTGAGCTGCTGCACGTCGGCGTCCACGTTGAGACCGTCCCCTATTCCACGGGCTACTACACGGTCGACCTCACGTTCTACTACCGCGTCATCGCCGATGCGTCCGCCGCTGGCGGCCGCCCGACGACGGTCACAGGACTCGCCATCTTCTCGAAGCGGCTCGTCATGTTCGGCGGCGAGACGAGCGCGCGCAGTTTCTCGAGCCGGAGCGGCGTCAGCTGCCTCTGCAAGCAGGCCATCCAGGCCGGAAACGTGCCGGAGGCCATCGTCGAGGTCGTCGACCCGATGATCCTCGGCTCGCGCGTGCAGGAGGTCTGCAATTGCAATTGCTGCCCGCCGTCGCCCCCGGTCATCCCGGAGGCCATCCTCGGCTGCTTCGAAGAGCAGCTCGTCCTCGACGGCGAGAGCAAGCGTCTGCTCGTCACGATCGGGCAGTTTTCCATCGCGCGGCTCGAGCGCAGCACGCAGCTGCTCATCCCGACGTTCGATTACTGCATCCCGTCAAAGACGTGCAAGAACGTCGGCAGCTCCAACACCGAATCGCCCTGCGAGGTCTTCGGCCAGATCGAGTTCCCGATGGACGCCTTCTTCCCCAGCAAGGCAGATTCCTGCATCCCCGCCAAGGACAGCTGCACAAACTGCGCCAAAACCGCCACGTAAGCAAAAAAGCCCCCCTCTTCGTAGAGGGGGGGACGATCGCCGAAGGCGATCAGGGGGGAGAAGTTTTTTCATACTCCCCCGGGCCTTGCTTTGCTCGGCCAGCCCCCTCTTGGTAGAGGGGGCCTTTTATTTCTGTCTTTCCGCGCTCAAAAAATCCCCTGCTCCGCGAGCACATCGCACATCTGCGCGACGCGCGCGTCCCACGAGCTTTTGCGTCCCTCTTCGATGCGGGCCGCGGTGCGCTCCGGCTGCGTGTCACAAAGCGCCGCTTCGCACGCCGCCGCAAACCCCGCCGCGTCGTCCGCGATGTGGATGAGCGGCGCATACTGTAGGATCTGATCCGGCTGCCGCGTGGAGACGATGGGCCGCCCGGTCGCGAGATATTCATAGAATTTCAGCGGGCTGACGTCCTTGCTCAGATCGCTCTTCGCAAACAGATTCAGGCAGGCGTCAAAATGCGCCAGATACTGTGGCAGCTGCTCGTTGGGCTTCATGCCAAGGAAGTGGTTGTTCGGCAGCGCGCGCAGCGCCGAGAGGTCGACGCCCGGCTTCTCCTTCCCGATCCAGACGAAGTGCCAGTCCGACCGGGCCTTCGCCGCCTGCTCCACAAAATCATATTCGATGCAGCTTTGCAGTGCGCCGACGAAGCCGAACAGCGGATGCGGAATGTCTTTCAGATCCTCCGGCACGGGCTGCGGCTTCGCCGCCTCGGCGAAGCGCTCAAAGTTCGCACCGTTCGGGATGAAGCGCGTCTTCGGCTGCGCCGCGCGCAGCCGCTCCGCCAGCGCCTCGGCGGTCGCGAACGTCATGTCCGTCTTTCCTGCCAGCTCCAGCTCCATCGCGTCCACCAGCGCCGGGTCCATCAGTCCGCCGTAGGCCGAGTGCCGGTCGACGCAGTCGTAGACGAGCGCGCTGTGCGGCACAAGGTCGACGAGGTCGACCGTCACCGGCGAATACACCCAGAGCACCGGATCTTCAAATCCGTGCTCTTTCATTTTTTCGCGGATGAATTTTGCGATCTTCTTCTGATTGATGCGGTTGATCGCCCGCTTTTTGTAGAAAAACGGCAGCACCGGCGGCAGCGAATAGACCGTGATATTCTCCTGCGGATGCACCGGCGGCTCCTTATATTTCGTCATCAGCGGCTTCGCGTGCTTGTCGCGCAGCGGGGCGATGATGGTCGCGGACGGGTCAAAATACAGAATTTCCGCATCCGGGATGCGGCTCATGACCTGCTGCTTGCGGGTCGGGATAGGGTACCACGGCGACGTGGCCAGACAAACGATCTGTCTCATTCAGGCTTCCTCCATCAGCTTCCGGGCGATCTGCTCATTTTCTTCGGCGAGCGCGTGCAGGTGCGACACGTCATAGCGCTCCTGCGCGGCAAGGGCCGCGTCGATTTCGCTCTTCAAGCCCTCCGGCGTCAGCGTCTCAAACGCGGTGCAGTGCTTCTGCCCGATGTAGCGCATGAAGCCCGTGACCTTCGGGTCATACGACACCGCGACGAGCGGCGCGCCCACGCTCGACGCGAAGATCAGCGTATGCAGCCGCATCGACACAACGAGCCGCATCCGCTTCATCATGCCGATGATGAGCGTCTCATCCTCCGGCGTCGGGAGCAGGACGCTCTCGCAGCGGAGCGCCGCGCGCACCTCGCGCGTCACGCCGAGGTCGCGGTTTGGCTCCAGCGCGAAAAACACCGGCGTCAGGCCGTATTTTTCATGGACATACTCCGCTGCCTCGACGAAGCACTGCTTCTTCTGCACGAACTCGTGCCACGGGCGCAGCACAAAGAGCGCATAGCCGCCCGCCGGGTCGAGCTTCTGGCTGAGCAGGAAGCTGTCCACCGCGCCGTCCGTCCCCGGCTGGAGCAGCAGCGCCGGATCCGCCGTGATGTGGACGGCGGGCCGCGTCACGCCCATGCTGCGCAGCTCCTCTGCGGACAGGTCTTCGCGGAGCGTGATGGCATCGACGCAGCGGTCGATGACCTTCGCCGCATGGCGGCGGTTGGACGCAGAATGGACCGGCCCGATGCCGCAGCCGTACATCAAAACTTTGTTGCCGCAGCGCTTGGCCAGCCGGATGCTCATCAGATAATAGTGCAGGCTCCGCGTGCTCGTCTCGTCCTGAATGAGGCTCCCGCCGCCGGAGAGGAACAGCTTCGTCCGCCGCATGATGGGCAGAAACGCAAACGGGTCGAACGCATGGACAGAGCCGACATGGTAGCGCAGCCGCGTCTGCTTCGGGTTGTGTGAGAGGACGTAGATGGGCATATCCGGGTCGATGTGCCGCATCTGCGCGAGTATCGCCTTCAAAATCGCGTCGTCGCCCGCGTTGCCCTTGCCATAGGCCCCGCAGATCAGGACGCCCCGGCGCTTTTCCTTCGCGCGGGCCGTGCGGCGCAGGATGGTCTGATAAATTTCGATCTGCTTGCCGACAGTCGCATCGATGGAAAACTCGCGCGACGCCTTTTCATAGAGATTCTCGCCGAGCTGTTCGCGCATCGCGCGGCTCTCGGCCAGACGGCCGATGCACGCGCCGAGGGCCTCGGCGTCCTGCGGATGGAACAGCAGCCCGGTCACGCCGTGCTCAATGATATACGGAATCCCGCCGACATCCGAGGCAATCGTCGCGCAGTGCATCCGCGCGCCCTCGGTGATGGCGTAGGGGAACGTCTCAGAAAGAGAGGTCAGCGTGTTCACGTCCAGCGCATGGTAGAAGCTGTCCATGTCCGTCACCCACCCGGCAAACACATAGCTCCCCTTCGGGCAGAGCTCTGCCGCCAGCTTTTCGAGCATTTCGCGCTCCTCGCCATCGCCCGCAATGAGCAGCCGGATGTTCGGGTGCTCCTTCGCCGCAAGGGCAAAGCCGCGGATCAGCGTCGCCACGTCCTTCACCGGGTTCAGCCGCGCCGCGATGCCGAACACAACATCGTCCGCCCCAGCCGCAAGGCCGACGCTTTTCAGATACGCCGCACGGTCCATCGCGGGCGTCCGCGGCGTAAAATCGACGCCGTTGTAGATGGAGAACATCGTCTGCGGGTCAAAGCCGCGCTCGATCAGCATCTGGCTCACCGCGTCGGACACGCCGATGTGATAGTCAAAGCAGCGCAGTGCGATCGTATTGATCGTGCCGAACGTCAGCCGATGCAGCGGGCGGCCCAGATAGTCGAGCCGGTAGTCGCTGTGGACCGTCGTCACGATGGGCACATGGATCGTCCGCCGCAAAATTGCGCCGGTCATGTTCGCCCGCGCACCGTGGCAGTGGACGACCTCAAAGCGCTCGTCCTCGATCATGCGCGCCAGCGCGCGGATGCTCGCGGCGACGCCGCAGTCCATCACGACGGTGTCGATGCCAAGCTCCCGCGCCTCCTGCGCAAACGGCCCGTCCATAAAGCAGACCAGCCGCACCGTCTGCGTCTTGCCCAAGCCCTCCAGCAGCGACAGCACATGCGTCTTCGCGCCGCCCACATCGCCGCCGGAAATGAGATGCAGTATTTTCATATCTATAAAACCCCAACGAAATTTTTCTTGTAACCTGACCTATAATACGCTATATTATACTCGATTTGGTTTGTCAAATCAACGTCGCAATGCAATTTGGAGGTATCATATGAAGATCATCGACGAAAAAGGTCGTCTGTTCGGAAAGCTCAATCTCATCGATCTGCTGGTCATCATCCTGCTCATCGCGGCCGTCGCCGCCGTGGCGTGGAAGCTCGTGGGCAAAAAGGCCGCGGAGACCGTCGCCGACACGGGCCGCACCATCACCTATACCGTCACCGTCGAAGACGTGAACCGCGAAGCGGCGGAGTTTGCCTCGACGCAGATCGGCAAGTCCCTCGTCAACAATTCCAAGGTCGTCGACGCCGCCATCACCGACGCTGCCGTCACAGACCGCGCCGACAGCGCGCATGTCGACCTCGGCGTGACCATCGAAGGCCGCGGCCAGTTCACCGGCAACGTCTACAAGGTCGGCGCGCAGGAAGTTCGCGTCGGGTACGAATACATCGTCAAGACCAGCGAATTCGAGCTGACGGGCATCATCACCGCGATGACCGTTGCGGAGTGACGCCATGATCGCTTCCAGTTTGACCTGCCGCGTGCTGCGCGCCGTCTGGCTGTGGCTCGCGGCCCTCGGGCAGAGCAGCCGCGTCTTCGGAGCCATCGGACGCTGCTATCGCGCTTCCGGCACGCACCGGACGCTCGCCCGCTGGCTCGGCGCGGAGCCGCGCGCGCTGGCTTCTTCGCGCTATACGCGCGCATTTACGAACGAAAACGCGCGCCTTGCCCGCAAAACGAAGCTCCGCGCCGCCATCGAATCCTCCGTGCTCTGCCGCATTTACCGCGCGGTGCTCCGCTGCGGGCAGAATAGCCGTATTCTCCCGTGGCTGTTCTCCGGCGGCGTGACCGGCCTGATTCTGGTCTGCATCGGACTCTATGCCGGCATCGACTATGTGCTGCGCGATCTGCTGGCCATCCCGGTGCTCAGTTCGATGTGGGACGAGGCGCTGCTGCTCTTTGCCGCGCTCTGGATCTGTGGGCAGCGCGTCGAAGCGAGATCGCCCCTCGCCGCCCGCACCACGTCGATGGACTGCGGCATCCTGCTGTTCCTGACCGCCAGCTTCGTGCTCATGAACGTCAACGCGCCGTTCTTCTCCATCCAGGTGTCCGGCTTCCGCGCCTCGTGCCAGTATCTGCTCTGGTTCTTCATCGTCACGCGCATTCTCCGCGACGACCGGGACGTCATGCGCCTCTACGGTGCGCTCGTCGGCCTCGGCGTCTTGCTCGCGCTGCACGGCATCTACCAGTATATCGTCGCCGTGCCCATCCCGGCCAGCTGGATGACCCATACCGAGACCGCCGTCCGCACCCGCGTCTACTCGATCTTCGGCAGCCCCAACATCATGGGCGACTTTATGGTCATGGTTGCGCCGATGTGCGCAGGACTCGCTTATTACGTCAAGGACACGAAATGGAAGATCGCGGCGTGGATCGGGACGATCCTGATGTGCATCGCGTGCCTGTTCACGATGTCGCGCGCCTCGTGGGTCGCAATGGCGATCGCCGTCTTGATCTTCGTCCTGCTGGTCGACCGGCGGCTGCTCGCGCTGCTCGCCGTGGCGGGTATTGGAGCCTGCTTCGTGCCGTTCGTGCGGACGCGCATCGGCTTCCTCTTCACCGATGATTTCGCCGCCGCCAACACCAGCGGCGGCCGCGCGGGCCGCAAGCTCAACGCGCTGAACCTGTTCTACGCGGGCAAACCCTGGGTCGGCGTGGGCGAAGGGATGTTCGGCGGCGCCGTCGCCATGCAGAATCAGGTGCTCGACGGCATCGACTATTTCTACGTCGACAACTATTTCCTCAAGACCATGGTCGAGATGGGATACTGCGGCCTCGCCGCGTTCTGCCTGATGCTTCTCGGCTTCCTCGGCGCGGCCTGCCGGGCCCTTTACCGCAAGGCGCAGGACTTCAAGGCCGGGCTTGACCGGCTCTTCCCGCTCTGCGCGGGGATGTTCGCCGGTCTTTGCGGCGTGATCGTCCACTGCTTCTTTGAAAACATCTTTGAAGAGCCGTATATGATGGCTTATTTCTGGTCGATCGCGGGCCTTCTGGCCTACATCGGCTTTCTGCGAAAGGAGGCGCGTGCATGACGCCCATACTTCTCACCTGGAACCTGCCCGCCAAAAAGGCGGCGAAGGCCCGGATGCTCGCGATGCGCTCCGGCGTCCGCGTGGCCGCCGTCGAAACCTGGCAGTATCTTCAGCCGCTCGGCAGCTTCACCGGCGACTGCGGCAGCATGGAATCGCTATACGACGGCGCAGGCTTTTCCGAGGAAATGCTCCTCTTCGCCCACTTCCCGGAGACGCTGCTCTCCCGTTTTTTGCAGAGCTGGAAGACCACAGGACTCCCGCCCGTGGCGCTCAAGGCCGTCTTAACCGACACGAACCGTGACTGGAACTCGCTCGAGCTGCATGAGCAGCTTGTCGAGGAGCGCGACAGCATCCGCCGCGGTCTCCGCCCCAAGGGCCACGACGCGCCGTAAGAAACCCACAGCGCGCAAGGATTTTGTCGAAATTGTCAAAATCTGCACTTGACTTTTGTGGAATACGCGCTATAATAAGCACAAATTAAACAACTACCCCTTGGATGGTTCTCAGAACGCTTGCGGACTGGGAGCCGGAGGAGTCTCTGGAGAACTCATTGAATTGGGTGCCGAAGGTGCAAGGCGAAAGCCGAATCTCTCAGGCAAACGGACAGAGTACGAAGCGCAGAACTTTTTCGCGTGGAATACGAATGAGCAAACCGGAGACGGTTTGCTCATTTTTTCATGCGGAAAGGAACACATACCATGGCGAACATTCTGGAAACTTCAATGGACTATCTGGCACAGTTTGACCCCGAGATCGCATCGCAGATGCAGTCGGAATACCAGCGGCAGCAGCGCAACATCGAGCTGATCGCGTCGGAGAACATCGCCTCCCCGGCGGTCATCGCGGCGATGGGCAGCGTGCTGACCAACAAATATGCCGAGGGCTACCCCGGCAAACGCTACTATGGCGGCTGCGAAGTTGTCGACGTGATCGAGCAGATCGCCATTGACCGTGCCAAGCAGCTTTTCGGCGCAGAATATGCCAATGTGCAGCCGCACTCCGGCGCACAGGCCAACCTCGCGGCCTATATGGCCGTGCTCCAGCCGGGCGACACCATCGTCGGCATGGATCTGGCCAACGGCGGCCACCTGACGCACGGCGCCAAGGTCAACCTGTCCGGCAAGATCTACAACAGCTTCTCCTACGGCGTCAACCCTGAGACCGGCCGCATCGATTTCAACGAGGTCGAGGACGTGATCCGCGCCCATCAGCCGAAGCTCGTCGTCGCGGGCGCGTCGGCCTATCCGCGCGCCATCGATTTCAAAACGTTTGCCGAGATTGCGCACCGCTATGGCGCGCTTTTGATGGTCGACATGGCGCACATCGCCGGTCTCGTCGCGGGCGGCGAGCACATGAGTCCCGTTCCCTACGCCGACATCGTCACCACCACCACGCATAAGACGCTCCGCGGCCCGCGCGGCGGCATGATCCTCGCGCGCGAGGAGTTCGCCAAGAAGATCAACAGCGCCGTCTTCCCCGGCATGCAGGGCGGCCCGCTCATGCACGTCATCGCGGCCAAGGCAATCTGCCTCAAGGAGGCCATGGCTCCCGAATTCAAGATCTACGCGCAGAACGTCCGCAAAAATGCCGCCGCGCTGGCCGAGGCCCTCGTTGCAAACGGCTTCGACCTCGTCTCCGGCGGCACGGACAATCACCTCATGCTCGTCGACCTGCGCAGCCGGGGCATCACGGGCAAAGAGCTTCAGGATAAGCTCGACGAGGTCCATATCACGATCAACAAAAACGCCATCCCGAACGACCCGCAGAAGCCCAGCCTGACCAGCGGCGTCCGCATCGGCACGCCCGCCGCCACAACGCGCGGCTTCACGCCGGAGGATATGCCCATCATCGCCGAGTGCATCCGCCTGATCGCCGACGATTTCGACGCAAACCGCCTGAAGGTCGAAGAGGCCGTCGTCCGCCTGACCGCCAAACACCCCATGTACTAAACCAAACACCTCACACATTGGAAACATCGCGCGGCGCCACCATCCGGTGACGCCGCGCGTTTTGCATTCATTTTATCCGCTTCTCAGGTCAGCAGCATCCGGTCGTTGTCGAGCGCCGCGCCGGACGCGTTCTTGAACTCCTGCAGGAGCTTTTCCACGGTGAGTCCGTCGCGCTTTTCTCCTGCTGCGTCGTGGATGATATGGCCGCGGTCCATCATGATCGTGCGGTTGCCAAGCTCGAGCGCGGAGGCCATGTTGTGCGTGATCATCAGGCAGGTCAGATGGTTTTCCGCCACGATCTGCTTCGTCAGCTCCAGCACCTTTTCCGCCGTACCGGGGTCAAGCGCCGCCGTGTGCTCGTCGAGCAGGAGGAGCTTTGGCGGATTGATCGTCGCCATCAGGAGCGTGAGCGCCTGCCGCTGTCCGCCGGAGAGCAGCCCGACCGGCTGCTTCATCCGGTTCTCAAGGCCCATGCCAAGCAGGGCCAGCCGGTCGCGGAAGGCGGCCTTATCCGCCTTGGAAACGTGGCTGAGCCAGCCGCCGCGGCCCGCCGCGAGGGCGAGGTTTTCCTCGATGCTCATGCCGGGCGCGCTGCCGCGCATGGGGTCCTGGAACAGGTGCCCGATGACGCGCGAACGGCGGTGCTGCGGCTGCATGGTGATGTTCTCACCATCGAGGAAAATGCTGCCGGAGTCGGTGAGGAACGTGCCGCAGATCGCGCCGAACAGCGTCGATTTGCCCGCGCCGTTCGCGCCGATGATCGTGATGAAATCACCGTCCGCCACGGAGAGCGACAGATCGTCGAGGGCGATCTTGGCGTCCTCGGTGCCGGGGTTGAACGTTTTGGAGACGTGCTTCAGTTCCAGCATCTCAGCGAACCTCCTTTCGCATCTGGGCGCGGCGGCGCAGCAGCGGGAGCTGCCCCTTGAGATACGGCCCGGAGATGGCAATGATGACAATGACGGACGACACGAGCTTCAGCATCGAGGCCGGCATATCGAACCGCAGCGCGAGCGTATAGACCAGGCGGAACAAAAACGCGCCCAGCACCGCGCCCACCGCGCGGAGCGCCACACCCCTGCGCCGGAAGAACATGCCGCCGATCAGCAGCGAGGCCAGCGCGATCGTCACCATCCCGGAGCCGATGTCGATGTTGACCGATTTCTGCGCCTGCGCCAGCAGACAGCCGGACAGGGCCGTGAACGCATTTGCCACGCAGAGTCCAACCGTCGTCGTGAAGACCGGGTCGATCGAGCTGGATTTGACCATATCGGGATTATTGCCGGTCGCGCGGATGGCGAGGCCGAGCTTTGTCCGCAGGAACAGCGACAGGAACACAATCACCAGCGCGACCGCGATCAGGCTGACCGCCAGCTTCTGCTGCCCGGCGAGGAACGTCCCCTCGAGGGCGGTCTGCATTTTGGTAAAGACCGTCTCGGTCTTATTCATATTTAATAAGGAAGTGTTGCCCATGACGGCGATGTTGATGGAATAGAGCGCCGTGTTGACGACGATGCCGGCGAGCAGGCTGTTCACGCCCATGCGCGTCTGCAAAAAGGCCGTCACGAAGCCGGAGATCACACCGGCCAGCATTGCCGCCGGAACGGACAGGAACGGATGGCCCGCGAGGGCCACGACCGCGCCGACCGCCGCGCCGAGCGTAAAGCAGCCGTCGGTGGACAGGTCGCAAACGTTCAGCATCGTATAGCTGAGAAACAGCGCGAGAACCGTCAGCGAGCTCATCAGGCCCAGCTCCAGCGCGGTCTGTCCGAGGCCCAGAATGGTGGTAAAGGACATGGTGTTCCCCTTTCTTCATTCACGCAGACCCGCATCGGATGGATACGGGTCTGCGTTGATTTCTAACACTTGCAGAAGCTTTTGTTTGGGAAAATTGATCTTAGGCTGCACCGCACAATTCGGCAAGCAGATTCAGCGAAGCGCGCCGACGCAATTGCGCGGTGTTGCCTTTATTCAAACGCTTCGGCGGTCTGGATCGGCTGCACCTTGGTGCAGTAGGGAGCGAAGGTCTCCGCGATCTGATCGTAGTCGAAGCCGAGGGCCGCGCACGTCTCAGTGTTGACAGTAGCGGTGCCGTTATCGAACGTCATGACGGGCATTTCGGCGGGGTTCTTGCCGTTCACCAGGATGTCAGCGACCATGTTGGCGGTCTCGACGCCGAGGTTCGCGTAGTCGACGCCGTAGCCGAGGAACGCGCCGTTCAGGGCGAAGGAGTCCGCACCGGTGTACTGCGGGATGCCGGCCTCAGCGAACATTTCGTAGATGGAAAGCTCGGCGGTCATGACGGTGTTGTCGGTCGGGGTGAAGATGGCGTCGACGCCGTCGGCCACAGCGGCCTGGGCCGCGAGGATGACCTCGTCGACGGTCGTGCCGGTGTATTCCTTATAGCTGACGCCCTTCGCGTCGAGGTAGGCCTTCGCATCGGCGATCGGGGTCGCGGAGGAGTCCTGGCCGACGTTGTAGAGCAGACCGATGTTGGCGGCGTCGGGGTTCGCGGCGAAGATGAGGTTCAGGACGGCGCTGGTGTCGAGCGCGTCGGACGTGCCGGTGATGTTGGCGCCCGGCGCATCGAGCGAGGCAACGAGTCCACAGGAGATCGGGTCAGAGACGGCGGAGAAGACGACCGGGATGTCGGTGCCCTCGGTCTCGGCCTGCATCGAGATGGCGACCGGAGTGGCTACGCCGATCATCAGGTCGACGCCGTCGGCTTTGAAGTTCGAGATGATCTGGGCAAGGACGTTCGCGTCGGCGTTGCAGTTGTCGTATGCGACCTCGAATGTCACGCCATTCTGTTCGCCGATGGCGGCGAGCTGCGTCTGGATGTTTTCGACGATCTGGTTGAGGGATGCGTCGTCGACGTAGTTGCAAAGGCCGATCTTGAAGACCTTACCGGAATCAGCGGTGTCTTCTGCGGCGTCTGTGGATTCAGCGGGTTCTGCGGTATCAGCAGGTTCCGTGGTGTTCGTGGTGGTGTCGGCGGTGGAGTCTGCGGTGTCTGTGGTCTTGGAAGCGCAGGCGGCGAACGTGAGCAGCATCATGGCCGCAAGGATGAGCGCGATGATCTTTTTCATAATACAAAGTCCTTTCTGTGATGAAGTGATGTTGGTGTGTGGGTTATCGGTTCTCTTCACAGTAGGGACGCCATCGTTTGGTGGGTTTCATA
>ENA-UESC01001565-UESC01001565.1-human-gut-metagenome-genome-assembly--contig:-NODE-1565-length-16814-cov-4.346299_pt1 | contig 16814 bp, 10 predicted proteins | sample MGYA00242998_ERZ507999 | MGnify/ENA primary metagenome ERZ507999 (study PRJEB26167, sample SAMN06115465) | human gut metagenome | host: Homo sapiens | place: China:Hubei | collected 2016-04-27... | reverse complement strand
CTCTCCGACTTAAAAATGAGAATAAGTTTAGGTCAGACGGGTAACAGTGAAATCGGGAATAACGCCTTTGAATACTATACGGCAGCATGGCAACAATATGTGTTTGGCAATTCGATTAACACCGGAACGGCAAAATCGCAAATCGCCAACCCAGATTTAAAATGGGAAACAACAACCGAATTTAACTTTGGTTTGGATTTCGGATTCTTCAACCAACGGTTAAGTGGTACATTCGAATATTTTAAAAAAGAAGTGAAAGACCTTTTGGGTTACCGCTCGCTAAAATCATTCATGGAAGTATCTACGGTAGCCGCCAACATCGGAAAAACTCAAAGTACCGGTATAGAAATCTCCTTGAAAAGCCGAAATTTTACAGGAGAATTCAAATGGGACACTGAACTTAATTTCACCCGATATGTAGACCGTTGGAAAGAGCGTAATCCCGAAGACGAACTAAGCCCTTGGCAAAAAGCGAATGATCCCATTCGAGCTCACTACGGATACCTATCCGACGGAGTTCTGGGTATAGACGAGACACCTCCCGCTTCCATGCCCAACCTGCTGCCCGGTGAATATAAAATAAAAGACGTAAACGGTTATCTCCGAGACGACTTCGGGAACCTTATACCCGATGAAAACGGAAACGTTCAATACACAGATGCCCCGGACGGGATTATCGATGAAGCGGATATCGTATTATTGGGAACATACGATCCGGGCTTCTCAATCGGATTTGGAAATACATTCGAATACAAAGGTTTCGATCTGAATATATTCTTTTACGGCATGTTCGACCGAATCGTCAACAACGCCACGCGTGGAAAATTCTCCATTCCCAATATTCGTTTTATTCTAAACGGACAAAACATGATGAAAGAAATATCCGAACGTTGGTCTAGTGAAAACCCACACAGCAAATATCCGTCTGGATTCGTAAGCCAATACCCGCAGCCATCTGATTATCTGTGGGAAGACGCTTGGTTCATACGCTGTAAAAATATCACTCTGGGTTATACACTTCCTCAAAAATGGATACGGAAAGTATTTTCCAGAGCCCGGATTTTTGCAGATGTTTCAAATCCCTTCGTAATTACACCTTACTCTGGCAATGACCCGGAAACCGATTTCAAAGCCGGTTACCCCAATCAACGTACCTATTCTTTTGGAGTGGACATAACCTTTTAATCCTATATGAATTATGAAAACTAAAAATATATTTTTCTCCTCGCTGTTTCTCATAGCAGCATATTCGTGCTCTTTGGAAAACGAAACTTATGATCAACTTGGCTCCGATAACGTGATGACTACCGAAAACGATGTCAAAGCCGCTGTCACCGGGATATACCACGAACTACGTGGCGGAGGCTGGGATCGCTATAATTGTGCATGGGGTTCTCTACTAACTATGCAAATCGGTTGTACCGATGAATGTGACTGCAACTGGGTATGGGACAAACAACTCGATTTTCTGTGGACTGCCGAAACAACCGATTTAGGGCAATTTTATACCGGACTAGTTCCCGCTGTTACCAAAGCAACCTCTCTGCTGGAACGCATGCGAAAAATATCTATATCCGCTCCAATAAAACGCAGATATATGGCCGAGGTCCGATGTCTCAGAGCTATGTGGGCATATGATCTATATGATCTCTACGGAACAGTACCATTAATTACCGATCCAGATATAGCCCTCGATCCTCAAAAAGCCCAATCTTATATGCCAGAACGGCCCTCGATAGAATGGTCTGTCAACTTCATAGACACTGAATTAAAAGAAGCAGAAGAAAATTTGAAACCGGCCAGTCTGCTCGCGGCAAGCGAATACGGGAGAATGACCAAAGGTATCGCTCAAATGTATATGTTGAAACTCTATATGCATGAAGCCGGTCAAGAACGCCACTATCGAAACGACGAAGACAAAGCCATGATGTGGTGGAATCGAGTAGATTCGATTACCGAAGTCATGATAAAAGACGGAGAATACTCCCTGCAAAAAGATTACATGTCGATATGGTCTCCTTCGAATCAAAGGAACAGCGAAGTAATTTTCCCGATACCCAATTTCCCCGAAGGTGGTTTAGGGAACTGTTTCCTCGCACATGCATTACCCGCCGATTATGTATCGCAAAACGGAATAGCATTGACTAAATGGGGAGGTTTCCTTGTTCCCTGGGATTTTTACGACACCTATGATCCCAAAGACAAACGGAGAAATGCTTTGTTGGCGACCTATTGGAATGGGAAAAAGATGGTCGACCGCCATACTGAATACACAGGTAAACCGGGTGCTGTTCCAATGAAATACCAAGAAAATCCTAGCACGACAGGGCAATGGGATGCCAGCGAATACGTAATAAACCGATATGCCGAAGTAATATTGGCCAGAGCCGAAGCTCTGAACGAAATATACGGTCCGACCCAAGAGGCCAAAGACCTCGTTCATGAAATACGGGAACGAGCATTCGATAATTACAAAGGCAGCAAATACGAAAAAGAGATAAATGACATAACCGATAAAAATGCATTCAGAGCACACCTATTAAAAGAAAGAGGTTGGGAGTTTTGTTGGGAAGGCATGCGTCGCCCCGATTTGATTCGTCATGGAGAACTAATATCCAATGCCATTGCTCGTGGCAAGCTTATGGCCGAACCCAAACACATTCTATATGCAATACCACAATCGGTAATTTATGAAAATCCAAATCTTAAAAATAACGAAGGTTTTTAGTTATGAACAAATTAAATTTTAAATATCTGTTTCCTAATTTATTCCTATTTTGTATCTGCATGAATCTTACAGCGTGCAGTGAAAAGAACAGTGGCGGAGACAATCTACAATCGGGAGATGAAATAATCTCGTTCGAACCCGACCTGAATACAATTATCCGCAATCCAGCATCGGGTTGGACTTTATACGACGATGCAAACGACTACGTCGCACAAGCGAATACCTATTGGAATCAACAGGGAGCCGCAGCAGAAAAATATGCTTCTATTTTCTATTGGCGTTCCCGATGGTCTGAGCTCGAACCAGAAGAAGGTAAATACGCATGGGAACATGACGAGAATTTCAAAGCGCTCATTCAAGGCGCCCTTGACCGAGGATTGAAATTGGCATTCAGAGTTTACATCGACGGACAAGACAATATTCATAACGGTACTCCCGACTTCGTAAGAGAGGCCGGAGCCAAAGGTTATGCAGTCCATAAGCTCTGGGACCCTGCAAATGAAAACAACAACTGGACTCCCTATGCCGACGACCCCGTCTTTCAGGAAAAATTCGGGAATTTTATCCGTGCTTTCGCCAAAGAATTCGACAATCCCGAACAAGTAGATTTTATCGACGCTTACAATTTAGGCTGGTGGGGCGAAGGGCATCACGTACAATATTTGAACAACAATAATAAATTCAAAGTGTATCAATGGATTACAGACCTATATGCCGAGAATTTCAAAAATGTTTTGCTTGTCGTGAACTTTGGAACAGAAATAGGATTCGAATATGAAAAACGATTGGCTATCGACAAACACGATTTTTTGACTCGCCGCGACGGAATCGGCAGTTATTGGTTCCAAGATGCAGAAGTCAATATCATCAACTCGCTTTTCCCACAAAAAGCATTCATAGCTGAAGGCTGCTATTGGGGAGGAAATTCCGACAGCTATCAACCGTGGAACACCGATCCGCTTTATGCCGACAAATTCAAATCATGGTCCGACTTTTATGCTCAGGCTTATAAAGACGCTATACGAGGACATGCCAATACACTCGATTTGAGAGAGGCTACCGAAACCAGAGGTTGGATAACCCACGCCAAAGATTTGGTAAAAGACTTCATTAGTAACGGTGGATACAGATTAACCCCTATCCAAATAGAATATCCAGTATCGGTACAAATGGGAAATACATTATCCATAAAGCATATATGGCGAAATAGCGGGGTAGGCGTATGTCCCAACAATAACAAAAGATGGAACTATAAATATAAAGTTTCATTTGCCCTACTCGATCCCGAAAGCCATGAAATAAAACAACGGATCACCGATGAAAACGCAGAACCGTCGGCATGGATAAAAGAAACCGATAAAACGTATAAAACCAGCGAATCTTTAATTGTCCCAGCCGGACAATACATATTGGCAGTTGCCATTACAGACGATACCCAAAATCAAAAACCGGGATTGAATCTTGCCGTAAAAAACGGGAAATTCATAAACGACTGGCTACAAATCGGTACTATACAAATCACTAAATAATTCATCAACCCTAAAAACACAATTACAATGAAAAAATCACTTTTTTATTTAGCAGCAACACTACTCATTGCTACGACCTCATGTTCCGAAGACAACAATGACGATGACCCCAAAGGGCAAGAGAGCAACATTACACTATACGCTCCCGACGATTTGGAAGAGTTTGATCTTTTGTACGAAAATCCCACACGAAAACTGAAATTCGAATGGGAAGGCGATAAAGAAGGGGCTACATACGCTCTTATATTCAGCCTCGATGAAGAGATGAACAACATCGAAAGAATTGATATCGGAACCGAAATGTACACATCTCTCACCCATCAAGACCTCGACGACTTACTCGGTAAACTGGGCGTAGGCGAATACAAAAGAGGTGAATTATATTGGGCGGTCGAAAGTGAAAACGAAGGAACCTTGTCCCGCAGCGAAATTCGCAGCATGAAATTGTTCCGTTTTTATAAACCTTTCATCGATCCTCGTGACAACGAAGAATATCGCGTATGTCGTGTTTTCGATCCCATATCCGAAGATTATGCCGTATGGTTGGCCGACAATTTAAGAGCGACGACCTATTCCGACGGAACTCCTCTTGGAGAAAATGATGTAAAATTCTATACTCCCCAAGAAGGAGAAGACGAATCTTGGACAAAAGTTTTCGGAGGGTATTACACATGGACCGCCACCATGCGGGGCACTCGTGGAGCAGAAGAAGGTGAAAAAATTCAAGGTATAGCGCCCGAAGGTTGGCACATACCGACTAAAACTGAATGGGACTTCTTAATCAATGCTTGCGGTGACCCCACTATGCCCGCCACCATATTAAAAGAAAAAAGCTATTGGGATCCTAATGCCGGAGATGTCGGTATGAACTCTATCGGATTCAATATGGCTGGAACTGGATACATTTGGAGCATCCCTGAAAACGATGTAATAGAAGCCTTTGCCAATACCTATTTCTGGACCTCGACAGCTCCCAAAGACGGAGATGTGTACCCGTGGAATCCCGATCCCGTAAACTTCCCCAATCAGGGAGTAACATACGGATTCACACTTAACGATTCAGGAGCCGCCCTTTATCCTTACGACAGGAACAGAGGATATAGTGTCCGCTGCGTATTAGATTAAACTATCGCTATACGTTATTGCCGGATCCTTCGGCAATAACGTATAGCATACTTACCCTAACCCCGATAACTGAATATCATGAACATCAAAACCTCAATTGCAATAGGGCTACTCATACTCCTACTTTGTTCTAATTGCACCAACGTCAACAAAACCAACCAACCGGAATCCACCGCAATATTAGCCGAACGCCCACCGATGGGTTGGAACAGCTGGATATGCTTTGGAACTTCTGTAACAGAAGACGAAGTTAAAGCCAATGCCGACTTCATGGCCGAAAATCTGAAAAAATACGGTTGGGAATACATTGTTATCGATGCCAGTTGGTATGCGTCCGGCATGGAGACTTTGGAGCAATATGAATCGGCAACGCCACATCAAATCATCGACAAATTCGGACGCCTCATCGTCGATGCGGAAAAATTCCCATCTGCAAAAAACGGAGAAGGGTTGAAACCTCTCGCCGATTATCTGCATAGCAGAGGCTTAAAATTAGGTATACACATCATGAGAGGCATTCCCATTCAAGCTGTCGAAGCTAATACGCCCATAAAAGGGACATCATATCGAGCACGAGACATTGTCAATACCGATTCTCGATGCAAATGGTATTTCGGATTTTATGGGATAGACATGAGTAAGCCCGGAGCTCAGGAATACTATGATTCGCTTTTCGAACTTTATGAATCATGGGGAATAGACTATGTAAAGGCCGACGATTTACTATCTCCCATTTATGCACACGACGAAATAGAAGCGATAACCAAAGCCGCAAGAAAAGGGAAAAGGCCCATCGTCCTGAGCCTTTCTCCTGGCCCTGCCCCTGTCGAGAACATAAAACATTTGCAAAGCGTAGCCCAACTATGGCGCATTTCCGAAGATTTCTGGGACAACTGGGAGGCCCTGAAAGAACAATTTCCACTTTGCCGGAAATGGCAAAAGTATATTTGTAAAGGGCACTGGCCCGACGCCGATATGCTCCCCATAGGCCCAATGGCACAAAGAGCCATGAGAGGAACTCCCCGAATGAGTAATTTTACACCAGACGAACAATACACAATGCTCACACTATGGGCCATGTTTAGATCCCCTCTGATGATTGGCTGCAATCTACCCGAAATAGACGATTTCACGCTAAACTTGATTACAAATAAAGAGGTACTTGACATTAATCAATATTCCAAAGGAAATAAAGAATTGTTCGCTCGAAATGGAATAATCGCTTGGTATGCTCAAAGCGAAGACGAATTGACCCACTATATCGCCATATTTAACACTACCGATAAAGATATAGAATCTTACACCTTTCCACTACAAACCATAAATTATATCGGAGACTGTCACATCACCGATTTGTGGAAAAACGAATCAATGGAAATCAAAAATAACTCCGTCTCGTTTTCTGTTCCTGCGCATGGCGTAAAACTGATTAAACTAACTAAATAGTCTTGTAGGTATGAAATCATCACATTTTTATTATATAATACTATTCTCGTTTTTACTTGCCGCCTGTAAAGACGACGGGCCGGGTGAAAAAGAAAATTCGGACAACGACGTTCCCTCCGTAGCGACCAATACTTGGCTATTAAACAGTCTGGATAACATAGAAAATTATTCCAACTCGGATCCAGAAAACCGATACGATATAAATATGGTTCGTAACGAATACGAAAGTGTACAGCTCGTTATACAAACCGATAGTAAAAAAAGTCTGAAAATAGAACGTATCGGCAACAACGATGCCATTGAATTTCAATGTCGGAAACTGGAAGCTTTCAACGGGAAATACGATGTTCTGATTCCTTGCGATAACGAAATAGAACCCGACGACAAAGTAGTGCGAGCTTGGCTCACTTTTAAAGTCAGGTCCAAAGCCGAGGCTAAACGACATAAAGAAATCATACGATTCAAAACCGATGACAAAGAATATGCCGTAGCTATATCGATTAATGTCGTTAACGCATCTTTGCCAGAAACTCCATCTATTGCCTCGGTATTCGGAATCAACCCTCAAAACTTCATATTCACCGGTCTATCGGAAGAACAAAAAATAGAAAAGCGCAAAGCAGCTTCGGATCTTTTATTGGAATATCGCATATCGCCCTACTTTTCCACATGGCTGAGCGGAACGATGAAAACCGAATGTTTCTCCTCGCCATACGCATGGAATGACGATCGCACTTGGGAATACTTGGCAGACAAACGTTTTAGCCGTATTGCCTTGCCATCGCATGGGTTATCCGACGATGAGTTAGAGATGATGCTGAATAAAGCTCGCGAAACCGGATTGCTAAACAAAGCATTTTTCTATGTATGGGACGAACCTACAAAGACCAATGAATATGAACAAATCAAAACTCTTTCGGATCGCATTCATCGATATGCACCGGAAGCCAAAGTGCTCACTACATTCTATTGCGGCCCTACCGACGGAGAACACAAAGACGATTTATTCGCCGTATTCGACATTCTAAATGGAGCGACATCTATTTATTGTACTGGCGTATGGGCGTTGCAGGATAATGAAAATCGCTCGGAGCAATGCAAAGCCAAATTAAAATCAGGACAAGAATGGTGGAGCTACGTGTGCATGTCTAACACTCCGGGGCTTGCTTCAAATTCTACCGCTATCGGTAACAGGGCGACCATGTGGCGTAATTATAAAGAACAAAATTCCGGATTCCTATATTGGGTCGTCAACGGATTCGCCAGCGTTTATCCCCTCAGACCTCGCCCTGAACTGCCCGAAGGAGACGGGATACTCATCTATCCCGGCGAATCGTTCGGCACAAACAAAATTTGTACCTCTGTCCGGTTGGAACGATGGCGCGATGGAGCCGAAGATTACGACATGCTGGTCTTGTACGAAAAAAAACTCGGACGATCGGCCGCCTTATCTCTTCTCAACAACGTTTATAAGAGTCCCTCGAACTACACAGATCAAAGCAAATACGCATTGGCTCTACGTAAAAATTTAATTGAAAACATCACAGAATAAATATTTCGATATGCAACATCACCTTTTCTATCGGCTTCTCATCATAAGCTGTACATTCTTTTTAATCTCTTGTCAACAAACAATCGAATGTTACCTTATACCTTCGACCGAAAAAGCATCTGATTTTCATAAAGTTCAACCCCAAAATTCCGGCACGTTATTCCTCGCTAAAAATGAAGCGGAACATATCCAAATCGTTTTCAAAGGCTGTCCGGGAGAAACTTATAAAATACATCGAAACGGAAATGACGACAATTCTATCCGATATAGTTGTCGGCAAATCAAATCGGTATATGGATTCGACGATGCCTTAGTCCCCATAGATGGAAAACAAGTTACTTTAAATGACTCTATCGCTAAACTATGGATTACATTCCGTACGGCCGAGTCGATCCGACCGGGGAAATACGAAGAACAAATTTCGATCGATGGTAACGGAAAACGGCAAAAAATAAAAATCGATCTGCAAGTGTACGACACGGCATTACCCTCGACACCTTCGTTACCAGCAGCATTCGGTATCATAGAAAAGAATCTCATCGACTCGACTTCGAAAGAACAAACTTTGCAAAACAAACTGGAATGGGCAGAATTATGCCTTGATTATCGCATGAATCCCTATTTCTCCACATGGTTGGCCAACAGCATGAAACATGAGGCATCTTCATCTCCGTGGAAATGGAACGACAAGCGAACGGTTCCTTTCCTATCGGACAAACGATTCAATCGGTTCGCTGTCCCCTACCACTCTCTGTCACACAACGAATTGGACAGCTTGTTGCAGCAATTAAAACAAACCAATTTACTCGATAAATCCTACTTCTACTTATGGGACGAACCTGCTTATATGAAAGAATATCACCTCATCGGTCAATATTCCCAAGAAATACACAAGCTCATGCCCGAAGCAAAGGTCCTCACGACCTTTTACTGTGGACCGAAAGACGGGAAATACAAAGACCGGTTGTTTTCCGTATTCGACCTTTGGCGAGGAGACACTCAAATTTTCAGTATGAGCGCTTGGGCTTTACAAGCGAACGAAGCTAACGCAGACACATGCCGTTCTCTTCTCCGAGACAATGAAGAATGGTGGACTTATGTCTGCATGGGCCCCGGAGAAGAGCAGCCCAATCTATTGCTCACGATGGACGGATACCAGCATCGAGCTGTATTATGGCGCAGCTGGAAAGAGCGTACCACCGGATTCCTATATTGGGCAGTCAATGCCTATGCCGAATCCGACACATTGGCTTTTCGCAAAGACCTCCCCGAGGGCGACGGTGTGCTGATTTACCCCGGCCAATATTTCAACAGCACAAGCCCCGTAGTATCAATACGAATGGAACGTTGGAGAGACAGTATGGAAGACTATGAATACCTTGCCAAGCTCGAAAAGAAAATAGGAAGAGCCAAAAGCGAAACCCTTTTCCAATCTATATACCAATCGCCCGAAAAATACTCGAAAAACAATGCAGAAATAGAAAAATTCAGAAAATCCATTTTAGAAATTCTCAGTAAATAATTCTTTAATCATTTAAATTTCAAATCTATGAAAACAATTACTTCATTCAAAATCGCAGGTTTAATAACAGCTTGTCTTTTTGCAGCTATGCCTACAAAAGCGGACATCGGAGCTATTTCTTTCAAAACATCGGCTGCCGGTATGAATGCGTTGGAAACAACAATCGGGTCTAATCAAATGACTTTAGAAACATGGTTATATATAGACAATAGTACCGGATTTTTCGCTAGCAATATGCACAACGACAAGGGATTTGCATTAGGATTCGACGGGTGGTTTAAATTTCAGTTGGACGGAGCATCTATATGGATCGATCCTACTTCTTGGAAAGAGAACTGGACTCACATCGCTTGTGTCGCCGACGGAAGTCAGATGATTGTCTATGTTAACGGTGAAATAGCCGGAACACAGGAGAATACAACAGGATATAATACGGAAGCCGATGGAAAGCCTCTTTTTTTGGGAACTGCTCCGTGGGGCAATCCTTGCAATTGCAAAATGGCAGACTTTCGACTTTGGAGTGTAGCCCGCACAGCAGAAGAAATAAAAAATAATTATCAGAAACAAGTAGAACCGTCCACGACAGGACTGATTAAAAATTTCAATTTCGCAGAAGGTAATGGAGACCACACGGCCAACTTAGCAGAGCCCGAAGGTAATCAAGCATGGTGTATGGGCGCTATCGATACCGATTACAGTTGGGAAACAGTAGCGCAGACTCCTACGAATCTACGGACAGAAAATCAAACCGAAAATTCATTCGACATTTTATGGGACGGAACCGACGGTAACACATGGAGTGTCGAATTATCTGCCAATGGACAAGTTGTCGACACGAAAACCAGACTTACCGAAAAGAAGGCCAGTTTCTCTAATCTCGATAAAAAAGATTACACTGTACGTGTAAAGGCACATTCGTTTATGGAAACTGCATTCTCCGATGCTTTCTCGGTCAATCTATCTACCTCCTCGGCCATAACCAATATTCATAAAAATATTTCTATTGTCAGACACAATAACGCAATCCAAATTGACGGCATTCAAACTGGAAAATTGATTTCGATATATACCGATCAAGGCATTTTGAGCCGACAAATTTCAGCCGAACACGAAATAACGGTTCTCAGTATAGAAGGATTCCCTCATGGCATATATTTCATCTCCATAGAAGGATACGATACAACATTTAAAATTGCTCTTTAATAAATCTTCCATAAACTATAAAGGCGGGAACATGCAATGTCTCGCCTTTTCTGTATCTGCTTTTTCGGAACAAAAATATATCCTATCTTTGCACGCATGAGTAAGAATGAGAATATTATGAATAAGGTTTTAATCATCGATGACGAACCACAGATAAGACAGTTATTAGCCCGCATTTTAGGGCTGGAAGGATATGAAGTTTTACAGGCAGGAGACTGTAAGGCAGCAGTAAAACAAATGGAGTATTCTCCCAATGTTGTCTTATGCGATGTATTTCTCCCCGACGGGAATGGTGTAGATTTCATAAAAACAATTAAAAAAATATCGCCCGAATCGGAAATCATTTTATTAACAGCCCACGGAAATATACCCGACGGGGTACAAGCCATAAAAAACGGAGCCTTCGACTACATAACCAAAGGTGACGACAATAACAAAATTATTCCTCTGATTAGTCGGGCTATGGAAAAAGCTCGAACTAACGGAGTAAAAAATCGTCCCGAAAAAGAAACCTTTCAGCAATATTCATTCAATTCTATTCTCGGTCAGTCAAAGCCTTTGCTGGAAGCTATCGCGTTGGCACGAAAAGTGGCATCGACCGATGTACCGGTTCTTTTAACCGGAGAGACCGGTACAGGAAAGGAAGTTTTCGCCCAAGCGATTCACCACGAGAGCAAACGAAATAAAGGAAATTTCGTTGCAATAAACTGTTCGGCATTTAGCAAAGAGCTCTTGGAAAGCGAAATATTCGGACATAAAGCAGGCTCCTTTACCGGAGCCTTGAAAGACAAAAAGGGACTTTTCGAAGAGGCTCACAACGGAACGATATTTTTAGATGAAATCGGAGAAATGGCGATAGAATTGCAAGCCAAGTTGCTTCGAGTATTAGAAACCGGAGAATATATCAAAATAGGTGAAACCAAACCGACATCTGTAAATGTTCGTATTATTGCAGCAACCAACCGAAACTTGCCGGAAGAAATAAATGCAGGGCATTTCAGGGAGGATTTGTTTTATCGGCTGTCAGTTTTCCAAATCCATTTACCGCCGTTGAGAGAACGTCCGGGAGATATTAGGCTTCTAACCGAAGCGTTTGTACAATCCTTATCCGAAAAAATGACCCATTCCTCGAAAACGGTTTCCAAAGCATTCATCGACATGCTCGAACAACAAGAATGGAAAGGCAATGTGCGTGAACTCAGAAACGTTATCGAAAGGAGTCTTATTGTTTGTGAAAGTGATGAGTTACACCCCGAAGATTTACCCATAGAAATACAAAATGCAGCTTTTAAGGAAAAAAGCTGCAATAATAGTGGTTTCGAATTATCGGCTATGGAAAAACGCCACATCGCCCGAGTACTGGACTATACGAACGGCAATAAAACCGAAGCTGCAAAACTCCTAAAAATAGGACTTACCACTTTATATCGAAAAATAGAAGAATATAAACTCTAATTCTTTTCAAAATAATACACGACACTACCAAAATGAAAAGGTAGTATCTGGTTAACAGATACTCCCTTTTCATTTACAATACTAATTATGAATCAATTAAAATATTCAAAAACAATATTGGCACAACTTTGGCATACCCCAAACCGAAAAAAAATAATTTAGTATTCACTTAAAAAAAATGTAACATGGAATTTGACGCATTAGGTTTTGGAGTTTGTATACTCAGTGGAATTGCCTGTTTCTGGCTCTTCTATAAGTGCATAGACTGGTTTGAAAAAATTTAATTAAAAGGAGATTTAACATGTACACTGCATTATTTATTATCAGCGTAATTATGTTCGGGTATCTGATGTATGTATTAGTAAAACCCGAAAAGTTTTAGTCATTTATAAAGATTAAACACAATGAATACAGAGATATTAGGTGTTATTGCACAAATTGTCCTGATGGTCGTACTCGCCTACCCCATCGGGAAATACATTTCAAAGGTTTTCAAAGGTGAGAAAGTTTGGTCGGACTTCATGACTCCCATCGAAAAAATCATGTACAAACTGGGAGGTGTCGATCCAACAGAAGAGATGAGCTGGAAACAATTCCTGAAAGCATTGCTCGTGATAAACCTCTTTTGGTTTTTCTGGGGAATGATATTATTAGTTTCTCAGGGAGCACTGCCCCTAAATCCAGACGGCAATTTAGGACAGTCTGTTCATCAGGCATTCAACACATGTATCAGCTTCCTCGTGAATTGTAACTTACAACATTATAGCGGAGAGAGTGGGCTAAGCTATCTCACCCAGTTATTCGTTATCATGCTGTTCCAATTCATTACCGCTGCAACCGGTATGGCGGCAATGGCAGGTATCATGAAAGCATTGGCCGCTAAAACGACCAAAACAATTGGAAACTTCTGGTACTTCTTAGTAAGGAGCTGTACCCGTGTTTTATTTCCTATTTGCCTCGTTATCGGATTCATACTGATTATAGAAGGGACCCCTATGGGCTTTGACGGAAAGATGGAAGTGACTACAATAGAAGGACAAACACAATATGTATCGCAAGGTCCTACTGCGGCGATAGTTCCCATCAAACAATTAGGTACGAATGGAGGTGGATACTTCGGAGTAAATTCATCGCACCCTCTTGAAAATCCTACCTATCTCACTAATATGATAGAATGTTGGGCCATATTGATTTTACCTATGGCTATGGTATTCGCTTTTGGGTTTTACCTTAAACGAAAGAAATTAGCATACAGTATTTTCGGAGTAATGCTATTTGCTTACTTAGCCGGGGTATGGATAAATGTATCCCAAGAAACAGGTGGCAACCCGCGCATCGACGCAATGGGTATAGCACAAGACAACGGTGCTATGGAAGGAAAAGAAGTCCGACTGGGTTCTGCTGCTACGGCGCTTTGGAGCGTGACAACCACCGTTACTTCCAACGGCTCTGTAAACGGTATGCATGACTCTACCATGCCTCTCTCCGGCATGATCGAAATGCTGAACATGCAAATCAATACATGGTTCGGTGGTGTAGGTGTAGGTTGGATGAACTACTTTACTTTTATCATTATCGCCGTATTTATCAGTGGATTGATGGTTGGTCGTACCCCCGAATTCCTCGGCAAAAAAATAGAAGCTCGAGAAATGAAAATCGCTACGATCGTTGCCTTGTTACACCCATTTGTCATCTTAGTAGGAACCTCATTAGCGGCCTATTTATATGTTCATGCACCTTCCTTTGTCGAAAACGAAGGCGGTTGGTTGAATAACCCGGGATTCCACGGACTAAGCGAAATGCTTTATGAATTTACTTCCTGTGCCGCCAATAATGGTTCCGGTTTCGAGGGATTGGGTGATAATACATGGTTCTGGAACTACTCTTGCGGTATAGTATTGATACTCAGCCGATACCTTCCCATCGTAGGACAAGTTGCCATTGCAGGATTATTAGCCAATAAGAAATATGTACCAGAAAGTGCAGGAACCTTAAAAACCGATACAGTTACTTTCGGTGTCATGACCTTCGCTGTCATCTTTATCGTTGCAGCTCTGTCATTCTTCCCGGTTCAAGCATTAAGTACTATTGCAGAACATTTCAGCTTATAATAACAGAACGATAGATATGAAAAATAATAAATCAGCTTCTTTATTTGAAAAAGAGCAAGTTTTAACGAGCTTAAAACAATCATTCGTTAAATTGAATCCTCGAATCATGGTGAAAAACCCCATCATGTTCACGGTAGAAGTTTGTACAGCCATTATGTTCCTTGTGATGATTTATTCCATCTTTGACAACGCTCAAGGTTCATTCGTGTACAATGCATGGGTTTTTGTTATCTTGTTTATCACACTATTATTCGCCAACTTCGCCGAAGCTATCGCTGAGGCCCGAGGCAAAGCACAGGCTGATAGTTTGAGAAAAACCCGCGAAGAAACTCCGGCAAAACTACTTGTCAATGGACAAATAAAAACGACAAGTAGCTCTCAACTGAAAAAAGGTGATGTATTTATCTGTGAAGCAGGTGATACCATACCAGCCGATGGTGAAATCATAAACGGATTGGCTTCTATCGACGAAAGTGCGATTACCGGAGAAAGTGCTCCTGTAATTCGAGAAGCCGGTGGTGACAAAAGTTCAGTGACCGGTGGAACAAAAGTCCTTTCGGATCGCATCGAAGTGCTTGTCACACAACAACCGGGAGAAAGTTTCTTGGACAAAATGATTGCTCTCGTCGAAGGCGCTTCCAGACAAAAAACTCCTAACGAAATTGCGCTGACAATCCTTTTAGCCGGCTTCACATTGGTATTCCTAATCGTATGTGTAACCCTTAAACCGTTTGCCGACTATACAGGAACTGTTATTACAATAGCATCTTTCTTATCGTTGTTTGTCTGCCTTATCCCGACGACAATCGGAGGTTTGCTTTCAGCTATCGGTATAGCAGGAATGGATAGAGCTCTGAGAGCAAATGTAATTACCAAATCGGGAAAAGCAGTAGAAACTGCCGGAGATATCGATACTCTCCTTTTGGATAAAACAGGAACTATTACAATCGGAAACCGTAAAGCTACCCATTTCTATCCCGCCAACGGTTTGGAAAATCATGCTTTTGCCGAAATTTGTATGATGTCGTCTCTATCCGATGAAACACCCGAAGGTAAATCTATCGTAGAACTGGCTCGTGAATCGGGTTTAAGAGTACACAACTTGAATACAACCGGTAGCAAGCTTATCAAATTCAGTGCCGAAACAAAATGTTCCGGTGTAGATTTAGCAGACGGTACTCGGATTAGAAAAGGGGCAGCAGAAGCTATTCGAAAAATTGCTCAAAACGCAAGCTACGAAATTCCACAAGATTTGGAAAATCGTATCACAGAGATTTCAAAAAATGGGGGAACCCCTCTTGTAGTTAGCGTCAATGAAAAACCTGCCGGTGTCATAGAATTACAAGATGTTATCAAACCGGGAATACAGGAACGGTTCGAACGGTTGCGTAAAATGGGAGTTAAAACAGTCATGGTTACCGGGGATAATCCATTAACGGCCAAATACATTGCAGAAAAAGCCGGTGTAGATGACTTCATCGCAGAAGCCAAACCCGAAGACAAAATGAACTACATCAAGAAAGAACAAAGTGCCGGTAAACTGGTAGCCATGATGGGCGACGGAACCAACGATGCTCCTGCTTTGGCCCAAGCGAATGTTGGTGTAGCTATGAATAGTGGAACTCAAGCAGCCAAAGAAGCAGGAAACATGGTAGACTTGGACAACGATCCGACGAAATTAATCGAAATTGTAGAAATCGGGAAACAATTATTAATGACTCGCGGAACCCTTACCACATTCTCCATCGCCAATGATGTCGCAAAATACTTTGCCATTATTCCGGCTCTATTCATGATAGCCGTACCAGAATTAGCTTCACTGAACATTATGGGATTACATAGCCCCGAAAGTGCTATTCTATCGGCCATTATTTTCAATGCAATCATTATTCCCATATTGATTCCATTGGCTTTAAGAGGTGTTCAATACAAGCCTATCGGAGCTTCGGCTTTACTCCGCCGCAACCTGCTCATTTACGGATTAGGTGGTATAATAGCTCCATTCGTCGGCATTAAACTCATAGATTTAGTAATAGGATTATTCTTTTAATAAAAGCAACAATGAAAAATTTCATAAAATCAATCAGGCTAACATTAGTTTTCTGCCTTTTCTTCTCAGTATTTTATATACTGATATTATGGA
>ENA-UESC01001554-UESC01001554.1-human-gut-metagenome-genome-assembly--contig:-NODE-1554-length-16928-cov-5.087769_pt1 | contig 16928 bp, 10 predicted proteins | sample MGYA00242998_ERZ507999 | MGnify/ENA primary metagenome ERZ507999 (study PRJEB26167, sample SAMN06115465) | human gut metagenome | host: Homo sapiens | place: China:Hubei | collected 2016-04-27... | reverse complement strand
TGCTCCAAAATTGAGGTCAATAAATGAAACGGCCCCGGTTGCATATCCTGCAACCGGGGCCGTTCGATGTTTCACATGAAACGTTTTGGAGTGCGACTCCCCTATGCGTTCTTCTGAACTTTAAAGCGCTGTTTCAGCTGTCCGCAAGCGGCGTCAATATCGTTACCACGGGAGTTACGAATCGTGGTCTCGATGCCACGGGACTCAAGACGACGCTGAAGATCCTCAACCTTATGAATCGGCGACGGCTTGAGCGGGCTGCCCTCGATGTCGTTAAGTTGAATCAGGTTAACGTGGCACAGCGTTCCCTCGCAGAAGTCGCAGAGTGCCTGCATCTCGGGATTCGTATCGTTGATGCCTTAGATCATGGCATACTCATAGTCTTCTCGGTGTAGAGCTGAAGCGCCTCGTGAAGGCGAAGCAGCGTGTACTTCTTAACACCGGGCATGAGCTTATTGCGCGTCGATTGGATGGCGGAATGCAGGGAAACGGCAAGCGTGAACTGCTCGGGAATATCGGCAAATTTGCGAATACCGGGAATAACGCCGCTGGTAGAGACGGTGAGGTGACGAGCGCCGATACCGATGCCATCGGGGTCGTTGAGGATACGCAATGCCTTGAGAACCTCGTCGTAGTTGGCAAACGGCTCGCCCTGGCCCATGAAGACAACGCTTGTGGCACGCTCGCCAAAGTCGTTGGATACATGAAGCACCTGGTCGACGATCTCTTGAGCAGTCAGAGAGCGCTTGAGGCCGTTGAGACCGGTAGCGCAAAAGGCACAGCCCATGCCGCAGCCTGCCTGGGTGGAAACGCAGACGGAAAGCTTGTTACGACGGGGCATACCGACAGTTTCAACGGAAATGCCGTCGTGGTACTCGAGCAGATACTTGCGAGAGCCATCTTTAGAAACCTGCTTGGTGAGTTCAGCCGGCGTATCAAAGGCAAACGCCTCTTTAAGCTGCTCGCGGAAAGCCTTGGGAAGGTTGGTCATATCGTCAAACGAACAAACGTTCTTCTCAAAGACCCATTCGATGAGCTGCTTCGCGCGGAAGGCGGGCTGGCCAAGTTCGGCCACGAGCTCGCGAATATCGTTTTGGCTCAAGTCGCGAATGTCCTGAGATTTAGTCCTGGGATTCATGGAAGCCTTTCGATTTTGGGGAAACGTAGAGGGTATCGCTACAATATGGTATCAGCTGCAGAAATTATAGAGGAGGAGTCTGCCCATGCCGGGTAAAAGCCTAGAGAACATGCACGTAGCGGTCTTGGCGGGCGGTCATTCCGCCGAGCGCGAGATCTCGCTCGATTCGGGAAAGAACGTTGTGGTGGCGCTGAAGGAAGCCGGCTACACCTCGGTGGAGCTGCTTGACACGGCCGCTGATGACTTTATGGTAACCATGGCGACCGGCGGATTCGATGTGGCATTTATCGCCATGCACGGCGCCGGCGGTGAGGATGGCGCCATGCAGGGTGCCATGGAGACCCTGGGTATCCCCTACACGGCCTCGGGCGTGCTTGCCAGCGCCTGCGGTGCCGACAAGGAGGTCTCTAAGCTCCTGTACGCCAAGGCGGGCATTCCCATTGCCCCCGGCCTCGCGCTCGAGGTGGGCGATAAAGTCGATATCGATCATATCGTCGAGGTTTGTGGCGAGCGTTGCTTTGTGAAGCCGGCCGTCAACGGTTCCAGCTATGGCATTTCCCTGGTCCATGAGCCCTCCGAGCTGCCCGCGGCAATCGCCAAGGCGTTTGAGTATGGCGACAAAGTGCTGGTCGAGAAGTGCATCGAGGGTACCGAGATCACCGTCGGCGTATACGGCGAAGATGACGTGCGCGCCCTGCCGATTGTCGAGATTCGTAAGCCCGAGGACTGCGAGTTCTACGATCTGGACGTGAAGTATGTCGACCCTACGGATATCCATCGCATTCCGGCGCAGATTTCAACCGAGAATTACGCTCGCGCTCAGGAACTTGCCTGTGCCGCTCACAAGGCCCTCGGTTGCCTGGGTATCTCGCGCAGCGACTTTATTGTGAGCGAGGACGGCCCCGTTATCCTCGAGACCAATACCATTCCCGGCATGACCGATACGTCGCTGTATCCGGATGAGATCCGCCACACCGACGACATGACGTTCCCGCAGGTCTGTGACAGCCTGATCCGTATGGGCCTTCGTCGAGCGGGCATTGCATGCTAATCGAGGACGCGGTTTCGTCAGGAACGCCGCAGTTTGTCATCGACTCCTATGCCACGCTTGCCGACCGCGCCAAAACGCAGTCCTTCGGCCTTATCGAGGAAGATGTGATTATCCTCGATACCGAGACCACGGGTCTTTCGGTGCAGGACAACGAGCTGATCGAGATCTCGGCGGCCCGTCTTTCGGGCCGCGAGGTCATCGACCGCTTCGATACCTTCGTGCATCCCAGGCAGCTGATTCCCGCCGAGATTACCGAGCTCACGAGCATTACAAATGCCGATGTTGCAGATGCCCCGTCGGCGGTTGAGGCCGTCGCCGCTCTCGCCGATTTTGTCGGTGGCTGCCCGGTGATCGCACACAACGCCACGTTCGACCGCTCGTTTATCGAGTCGGTCAAAGGCGGCGTCAACGTGAGCGATATTTGGATCGATTCGCTGGCGCTGTCGCGCATCGCGCTTCCGCGCTTGGCCTCGCACAAGCTGTCTTTTATGGCCGATCTGTTTGGCTGTGACTCGGTGTCACACCGTGCCAATGCCGACGTCGACGCCCTGTGTGGCGTATGGCGCGTGTTGCTCGTGGCGCTCACCGACTTGCCCCAGGGCCTCATGGCGCGCCTAGCCGACATGCATCCGGACGTGCCTTGGTCCTATCGCCCTATCTTCTCGTTCTTGGCAGGGCAGAACCCTGGTTCTATCTTCTCTCTCAGCGCCGCTCGTGCTGACGTTCTCAAGGCCGATCGCGCCGACGATCGGGTGGACGCCGATGAACTGCCGGTACTCAAGATGCCGAGTCGTGAGGAGATTGAGGCAGACTATGCGCCAGGTGGCCTGGTCAATCGCATGTATCCCACCTACGAGCCGCGTGATGAGCAGATCGCGATGGCGCTCGAGGTCCGCGATGCGCTGGTCACGGGCACTCATCGAGTAATTGAGGCAGGCACAGGCGTCGGCAAATCGATGGCCTATCTGGTGCCTTTTGCCGAGGCAGCACGCCGTAACAACATCACGGTTGGTATTGCGACCAAATCGAACAATCTTGCCGACCAGCTCATGTACCATGAGCTGCCAAAACTTGCCGAGCAACTGAACGGTGGTCTGTCGTTTTGCGCTCTCAAGGGGTATGACCACTATCCGTGCCTGCGCAAGCTTGAGCGCATGAGCCGCGGCCAGGTCGAGATTACCACCAAGCGCGATCCGGCGGATACGCTCACGGCGGTCGCGGTCATTATGGCGTACGTCTGCCAATCGGCCGATGGCGACCTCGACTCGCTCGGCATTCGGTGGCGCAGCGTCAACCGCCCCGACTTTACGACGGCCTCGCGCGAGTGTGCTCGCCGCCTCTGCCCGTTTTTCCCTGATAAATGTTTGGTCCACGGCGCTCGCCGTCGTGCGGCGCATGCCGATGTGGTGGTCACCAACCATTCCCTGCTGTTCCGCAATGTCGCGGCCGAGGGCAGGATTTTACCTCCGATTCGTCATTGGGTAATCGACGAGGCCCATTCCATCGAGCGCGAGGCGCGCCGCCAGTGGGCGCGCGTGGTGTCGGCGGACGAATCACGCGTCCTGTTCGAGCGCCTGGGTGGCTCGAGCACCGGCGCACTAAGCCAGGTTTCCCGTGATTTGGCAACCTCCGAGGGCTCTACGCTCTATCTGGGCCTTACTGCCAAGGCGACGTCGACGGTTGCCCGCGCGAGCATGGCAATCGCCGACGTGTTCGATGGCGTTCGCGAGCTCGGCCGCCGTGCGCGTGGGGGTTATGACAATGCCAATCTATGGATTGGCCCCGAGCTGCGCGAATCAGACGACTGGCATGATTTCTTACAGTCGGCCTACACTGGCATCGACGCATTGGAACAAGCTGACAAGAGCGTCGACGCGCTGGTGCAAGCCGTCGCCGCCGACAAGCCCGAGGTTGTTGTCGACCTGGGTGATATCTCGCGCCGCCTGCACGAGCTGGCCGAGAACCTCAAACTCATCATTGATGGCACCGATGAACACTACGTGTATTCGCTGCAGGTCAATCGCAGACTTCGTGCCGGCGGAGAGTCGATGACCGCAGAGCGCATCGACATTGGCGAGGCCTTGGCAACCGAGTGGCTACCCGAGGTTCACACGGCTATCTTTGCCTCGGCGACCATGACGGTGTCCAAAAGCTTTGAGCACTTTAACCATGCGGTCGGCCTTGATCGCATCGGTGCTTCAACGTCGTCATCGCTGCACTTGGATTCGAGCTACGACTTCGATTCGAACATGGCTGTAGTCGTTGCGGGCGATATCCCCGATCCGCGCGATCGTGAGAGCTATCTTACGGCGCTCGAGCGCGTACTGGTCGACGCCCATCTTGCCATGGGCGGATCGGTGCTCACGTTGTTCACCAATCGGCGCGACATGGAGGACCTATACGCCCGCGTTGAGCCCAAGATGGCCCGTGCGGGTCTGGAGCTCAACTGCCAGCAGCGCAACTCATCTCCTCGTCGCCTGCGCGACCGGTTTATCAACGAACCGACCTCGTCGCTTTTTGCGCTCAAGGCCTTCTGGGAGGGGTTTGATGCCAGCGGCGAGACGCTGCGCTGCGTCATCATTCCCAAGTTGCCGTTCTCAAGCCCCACGGACCCGCTCTCGTGCGAGCGCAACCTGCGCGAAGACCGCGCATGGGCGCGCTATTCGCTGCCCGAGGCGGTGCTCGAGGTTAAGCAGGCCGCGGGGCGTTTGATTCGCTCGTCGACCGATAGCGGTGTGCTGATCTTGGCGGATCCTCGCCTGGTGACGAGGGGCTATGGCAAGAAGTTCTTAACGTCGCTGCCCACGAGCTCCTACCAGCGCATCGAATCGGCGCAGATCGGGCACTATCTACAGCTGTGGCGTGCACGCCACGAGCGGCGGCGCTAAAGCGGACAGACGAGGGTTTTTGCCATATCGCACAGACGCTTTGACAGGGCGGGGTCATCCAAGATGCGGATGGCTCCGCCCGCTGCGATTATCTGGCTCAGCAGCCAACGCTCGGAGCCGTAATGCACGGTTACCGTTGCCATGTCTGTCCCGCTGCGCTCGATGAGGGTGATGCCGGCCCAGTCCAGATGCTCCGCCATATCGAATGGCATCAAGAGCTTTGCGCTACGCTGCGTCCGGGCAAGGGAATCGTGGAGGGATGCAACGTCCGGTACGTGAGGCACGACGGAGTCTTCCGTCAAGGCGAGTCCCTCGATTTTATCCATGCGATAGGTGCGCTGCTCATCGACCGCGATGTCCCAGGCAATCAGGTATGTTTGGTCGCCGTTTGCCGTAATGCGCAAGGGGTCGACCAGACGCTCGCGTGGCCGTGCATCGTCCATCGAGCGATACGAGATGCGGCAGCGAACGCCGTCCTGAATGGCGCAGCTCAGCTGCTGCCAGTGCGACCCGTGGCTGACGGTGTCAGAGACGCGCTGGTTATAGCCGAGCTCTTCGGGTAGAAGAGCGTGTCGAATTCGAGCCGCCGCCTGGGGCTCGATCCCCAACGATTCAAGTTCGTGGTTGAGCACAGCGCCCTCGGCGGCACTCAGACGCAGCGGTAGCACACGCCCAGCGTCACCGGTGAGGACCACACGCTCGCCGTGGCATTCGCAGATGATGCGCGCACCCGATTCTCGGTCCGCGAGCGTCGAGACGATCTCGAGAATCTCGTCGAGCGACACTCCTGTGATGTCAAAGCGACTGCAAATCTCAGTTCGTGTCATGCCGCTCTCGCCGGCGGCGTAGAGGGCCTCCATGATGTCGATGGCGCGCGAGAGTCTCTGCTCGCTGGTGAGTTTACGCACGGGCATACTCGTGCACCGTCCTTTCAATGAGGTGGTTCCACGCCTGCTTGAGCGATTTGGGGGCCATGGGCCTCATGCCGTCCATAGCGTGGGCCATGCAAAATGAGGCGGCGGCTTCAAGGTCGCGCACGTCAACGGTCCAGGTCCATCCCGCATCGGTGTGTGCGAGCTCACCTCGCCCGCGCGTGAGGCCGTTGATCATATCGATCTGCGCCTGCGGGGCGAACGAGAACGTGGCTGCAACGGGCGGTCGGTCGGCAAAATCGAATTCAAAGAACAGGTAGTCGTTGAGGTTGAAGTCCGCAGGGATGGTGTAGGCCTTCGAAGGACGCCAAGCGCGAACGATACGGTCGCAGCGGAATGTCCTGATGTCGTCGGTGGCATTGTCGAGGCCGCAGAAGTACGCCACGCCCTCGCGCTCGAACATGCCGTAGACGCAGACGGTACGCTCTTTTTGCCCACCGCGTCCGTTCTGATATAAAAATCGCAGCGCGCATCGCTCGGCAAAGGCGCTCCATACCGCATCGACGGTGGGAGAGCGGCGGATCGGTGCTTCGTCCACCGCAGATATGCCGGTGAGGTAGGCAATTTTGGAGCGAATGTCGGCAAGCGGCGCGGCAAAGGTGGAAGAGCCGGCCGCTATTGTCTGGTCGATAGCGTTGAGCAGGATATCGGCGTCGTCTGCGGTGATGAGGCCGCCTGCCGCAAACGTGTGCTCGCGGTCGATTGTCCACGAGCTTTCCTCGGTCTCCTGCGCACCGGCGGGGCGAACCTCCTTGATTAAGATGCCACGCTCGAGCAGTTTGTCACGATCGCGCCGAAACTTGCGCTTATCCGAGTCGATGTTGCCCGAGCCATATCCCAGGTCAGAATCCAAGACGATCTGCTCGGTCGTCAGCGGTTCGGGGGAGCTGTTGAGCACAAAGAAAAGATTGAGGATGCGCTGGGCCGTTTTATCGAAACTGGGCTCCGAATTCCCCTTTTTAATTGTCGCGGTCGCGTCGCTTGCCGTCATAGAGTCCTCGCATGAGAAGGTGGTTTGCTGCCATGATTTTAGTCCGATATGGAGATTAGGCTATATCCTTGTCCGCTCGGGGCGTTAAGATGGCCCGAATTCGGTCGTTTGCGCTCGCTCGGGGTATACTTTCGACTATATACGGTTCTAATGTGCATGCATTGGGCCTATTTGTCGGATTATGGATGTGGAGCGCACATGGCGAACACCCAGAACTATATTAACCACCTGCTGCAGAACACCGGCATCACGCCGGCATGCAGCGAAGAAGAGCGCTTGGCTGCCGAGGATATCGCTCAGATCTTCCGCAACCACGGCTTTGATCCCGAGGTTCAGGAGTTCAATGCCCCGGCGCCCAGCAGGTTGGCATTTGCCGTTACCGGTATTCTTGCGTTTGCCGGCGCCCTGCTGATGGGCATCGGCGGCGGCATCGGCTTGGTCGGCACCTTGCTGGCCATTGTCGGCGCCGTTCTTTACGTGCTCGAGCGCACGGGCCACCCCGTGGTTTCACGCCTGGGCAAGACGGGCGTGAGCCAAAATGTCATCGCCTACCACAAGGCCTCGGGCCCGCTCGCGTCTCCGCGCAACCGCCCGGTGGTCGTTGTCGCACACTACGACTCTCCCCGTGCCGAGCTGCTCGCCCGCGAGCCCTATGCTTCGTATCGTGCGCTCATCGCCAAGCTGTTGCCCGTTGCCACGGTTGCCCCTGCTGCCGTTGCCATCTTGCGTATCCTGCCGCTCCCCGGCGCGCTCAAGGTTCTGCTGTGGATTGTCGCGATCCTCGCTTCCCTCGTTGCGCTCGCCAACGCGGCAAACATCATTTCTAACCGCTACATTCTTCCCTATACGTCCGGCGCGGTGTGCAACAAGTCTTCTGTCGCCGCTATGCTCGGCGTTATGGACAACGTTGCTCCCTTCCAGGGCGAAAACGAGTTTCCCGACGATGTTCCGTTCGATACCTATTTTGGGGAGCAGAAGCGTCGTGCCGAGGAGATGGCGCGCGCAGCAGCGGAGTATGCCGCGGCCCAACAGCAAAACGACTACGGCAACACCATCGAGTATGAAGAGCCTACCTACGCCGAGGATGAGTTCGGTCAGCCGATTGCTCCCGACGCTCAGGCCGAGCCCGAACAGGGTGAGGATTTCGACGAGCAGATCGAGGGCTTTGAGGGTGCGTCTGCCGACGAGACGCTGATTGGCGCCATTGTGCCCGAGGATCAGAATCAGGCTGTCCAGGCCGAAGAGTTCAATGACGAGGTTCCCACTGCCGAGCCGGCGGAGGAGCCTGTCGCGGCCGAGCCCGAGCCCAGGCTCTATCGCAATGCCGCCGGCAACATCCGCTTTGGTTCGGATGCCATCCGTGCACTCGGAATGCTTCCCGAGTCCTGCACGCTCGATTACGAGGAAGGCGAGGAGCCGACGTTTGAGCCCGAGCCTGCCCCCGTCGTGACTGCATCTGCGCCCGTTGTCGCCGTGGATGATGAGTCTGCCGCGGTTGCCGCTGCCGTTGCCGAGCCCGAGGCGGTGTCCGCGATCGATCCCGCGGCAGGACTGGACATTTTGGCTCCCGCCGCGCCGGCGCAAGACGTTAGGGACGAGCCTGACGACGATTACGCTGAACAGCCGAGGCGCGTGTCTTACGAGAGCGATACTGATTTCTCGGCCGAGATTCCCGCGGCAACGCCCCATGCCGATATTGCATCCGCGTTCTCTTCGATTGGCGCCAGCGCTTCCAACTTCTTTAAGGGTGCGCTTGCAAAGGGCAGGAAATTTGTCGACGATTTCGAGGGGAAGCGCGTTGCCGCACGCGAGGCTGCCGAGCAGGAGGCTATCGCTCAGCAGCAGGCAGCCGAGGCGGCACGTGAGCGCGCGGCGCAAGAGTTCGAGCAGAACGAGGCTATGCAGTCCGTGCCTGTCGACGCCGCCGAAGCTACAACGTCCTTTGAGGCTCAGCAGCACGTCGATAGCACCATGTCGTTTGATGCCGCGCAGTTCGATTCCACGATAACGTTTGAAAAGCAAGGCACCGCGATTGCCGAGCCCCTTCCTGTTTCCGATGAGCAGGGCGACGCGGCAGACGATGACGAGCCTATTGATGCTGCCGAAATCCAAGATGCCGCCGGGCACGAGCCCGTCGAGGTCAACTGTGACGAAGAGCAATACGCGGCAGCCGATCAAGGTGATTCGACCGAGGTCGAGCAGGAGGAAGTGCCTGCGGTTTCCGAGGCTCCCGAGACAGATGAGTCGAGGCCTTACTCCACGCAGATTTTCACCATGCCGACCCCGAGTGGTTCCGGTGCCACGGTTGCCGATGTTGCTCCCACCCAGGACGAAACGGTCGATTCCCTTATGGCCCAGATTTCCTCCCAGGCATCGCCGCGTCCGCAGATGAATGTTCCCGATCCGGCGTCGGCACCGTCGCCTGCACCCTCCTCGTCTCCGCTGGCTTCGGTCCCCGATCCGTCGCTGCCGTCGATGAAGCAGACAAACGTTGCGTCTCGCACGTCGCTGTTCGACCTTCCCGATCCCTCCGCACAGGTCAACGACCCCTTTGCTACCGCTCAGGGTCCCGAACCCACATCGGCACCCGTTGCGCCTCCTATGCCCGTTGCGTCGGGCGCACAGCCGATCGAGACCATTTCGGCTCCCGCCCCTGCGGCACCTAAGTCTCGCAAGCGCGGCCTGGGCGGCCTGTTCGGTCGTAAAAAGAAAAACGAACAGGACAGCATGAGTGACTGGCTGGGCGTCGAAGACGATTACGATGCCAAGAAGTCCGGTCGCGGCATCGGTTCGTGGGATAATTTCGAGGACGATAACGATGGCTGGAAGGGCGGCGCTACGTCTTCCGACGGTGCTTCTTCCGAAGATATGCTCTCGGCTGTCGCCTCTATGGGCGACGATGAGCTGCTCGGTCACGATATCTGGTTTGTGGCAACGGGCGCCTCGGATTGTGATGGCGCCGGTATGAAGGCCTTCTTGGCTTCGCATCGCGATAAGCTCCGCGGCGTCTTCTTCATCAATCTTGAATCCGTCGGCGCCGGTAGGCTTTCGGTGGTGACGGTTGAGGGCGAACAGCAGCTGCTCAAGGGCGATCGCCGCATCATGAACCTGGTCAGCAAGGTGTGCAAGTCGTTCCATGTCGATTGTGGCGCGCTCGAGATGCCCTATGCCAAGACCGATGCCTACGCCGCGCTCGAGGCGAGCCGCCGAGCCCTCACCATCGCCGGCGTGGACGGCACGCGTCTGGCTTGCGCTCGTACCGAGGACGACCTGCCCCACAATGTCAACCCGACGAACATTGCCACGGTATCCGAGGTCGTGACCGAGGTTATCCGCCGTTCGTAGACGGAGCTCTAAGGAGTCAACGTGTTTTCGTATATTAAGCGCCATTGGCCTGTCTACGTGATTTTGACCTTGATTGCCATTGCGTTAGGGTTTGGAGCTGCCTACATCGTGGGCGCGAAGGGCTCGACCCCCGCCTCCGCAATCAGCGAAGAGGTGGAGCAAGAACAGAGCACGGGTGCCGATGGGATTCCTGAGTCCGAGCAAGCAATCGTTGATGGTGGATCTTCGTCTGCAGAGTAGATGCGGCGATTTAAATGATTGAAAGCGGGCGAGCCGGGGGACTGGCTCGCCCGCTTTTTCATCGCGCTAGCGCTTCTTTGGGATTGACCTAAGGCGAGCGAACCATAGGGCTGCGGCACCCGAGGTCAGGAGCGCGGTGATGCAAGCGGCGATGGGAGCTGATCCTGTTGCCGGTAGGTCCTGCGGTAGGGTACAGCGTTGAATGACACTGTCCTCGTCATGTGACTCAAGTTTATCGCCGCCGCCGTTGCGGCAAAGATCGACGCGTGCGCTGTTGGTGAGTGCAGTTTGGGGTGTGTAAGCCGACGTTGCCTGCATGTGCACGACTGCGCCCCGAGCATCTGTGCCAAGGATTGCTTTGGCATCGTCAAGGTCGTCGTGCTCATCTTTGAGATCATCACGGGTCCAAGAATCCGTATCGCTTCGAGTCGTAAAGTCGGCGGCTACCGCACCGTATTCAATGCGAATGCCCGTCACGACGGTATTGGATGCAAGGTCGAGTTCTTTCGCCTCGAGTGTGGCGGATTCCGTGGTCGAGACATCCGCCTTCCAGAGGTGCCAGCCGTCGTAATCGACGAGGCGGCAATCTTCACCCAGACTCTCTTTTACTTCGTCGGACTCAAGCCAAGGATTTTCGTGCCCATCGTCAAGCGTCGCGTTTGCCGGCTCATCGACGTCTGTCGAGTCCAACGGCGTCGTGCGATACCACACGTTGCACAGACCGTTGAGGTCGCCGATGGCGACGGGGGTTTCGATTGAGACGAATCTCGCCGTGCCGTCTTTGGCGCACTCAAGATCATCGGTAATCGTAAACTCATCAACCCAAGTAGCGGAATCGTTTCGAGCATCGATGGTATAGGAGAAAAGCCCATCCGTATTGGTTTGCATCGCGGCGCGGTTTTTTCCATCGCCGTTAGCCAACAGACCCTTCCCGATAGGTTGGACAAGTTCCTGACGCTTGTCGACCTGTCCTTTGATCTCGATGGGCGCATCCTTCATCGCGACGGATTGGACTTCTCCCGTATCCTTTATTTCAAACGTTATCTCCTCGGCAAGGTCATAGGTCCGCGGAGACATCGTTTCGCGCAACGAGTAGGTGCCGGGTGCAAGATGTTCGATGCGGTGCGGCTTGTCGGATGAGGTCCAGGAGTCTATTTCGGTTTTATCGGGACCATATAAGGTGAGCTGTGCGCCTTTCACTTCCTGCTCTCCGCTTGCATCGACCTTGGAGATATCAACCTTGGTGTAATCGTCGGATACGTTAAGCCGTGCTTCCACAACGGGTGTTTTCTGGTCGGCATAGGTAAGGTCGACGATATGATGCGTCCGGTCGAGCAAGAAGCCGGTCGGCGCTTGAGTCTCGACAACCTCGTAGCGTGCGGTGCCAGATCCCAGCGGGAGGTCGTCCGCGCGTGCTTCTCCAGTTTCATCCGTCGTGACGGTAGCGACAGCCTCGCCGTCGAGCGCGGCAATGCTACCGTCGGGGCGCACGATATCACCTGAGGCACGGATCTCAAAGATGGCGCCCGCGAGGCTGCTGCCGTCTGCGGCATCGGTTTTAACGATCCTGATGTTTCCGGTCGCGGCGTGGTCATAATACGAGACGATTGCAACGGGCGTTAGGTTTATATCGGCGAGTATGTTTACCTCGATCTCTCCGCCGACAAGATAGGGCTCTTTGGCCGAGGTTTCGCGTACATAATAGGTGCCCGGCACGAGCGATTCGGGCAGTGTGACGGTGCCGGTCGCGTCAGTCGTAAAGGTGTCCATTACGTTATGTGCTGGATACCAGCATGTTTGTGAGACAGGTTTGTGATTGCTGTCGAGGAGTTGGAAGGTGAATCCGGCTAGGGGAACAGAGGCGCCTGTTTGGGCATCGCGTTTTACAATCTGGAGATGCGTCGACAGAGCGTGGTTGTCCACGATATATTGAAGCTCGGCGCCGTCGGAAATCTGATTGGCCCCGACGGTCCATTCCCCTGCACGTTTAAAACCCTCGGGGACGGTTTCCGGAACCTCGCGAACGGTGTAGCCGGCGCGGTCGTATGGGATGGCTCCGTGGACACCGGCGGGTCGCTTGCCTGCGCCGAACCATGCTTCTGACTGATCTTTGGTGGAGGCAAAGCCATAGATGTTTGTGGTCAGTGTGCCAACAACCTGCTGAGAGCTGTTGCTGACAACCTCAAAGACAACACCTCCTGCCGGCTGCTCCAGGCCGGATTGATCGCTATTGCCGTAGTCCTTGAATTTGGAAATCTCAAGGTCAAACGCAATGGGGATATTGGAAACGCGAGATTCGATCTCGACCACGCCTGAATCGCCGAGTTGGTCGGCTCCAACGGTGTAAGACCAACTGTCACCGGAGGGCAAATAGCCCTCGGGCGCCTTCGATTCATAGATGGTAAAGGTTCCCAGGGGGACATCGGTGAGGGTAGCTCGACCGCTTTCATCGGTCCTGAGAGTTTGTGCCCATCCAGGGGTTGATTGCGATACGCACACGAATTCTGCTCCTGCGAGCGAAGCTCCAACTTGGGGGCCTGCATTCGTTGCGGCGTCGAGCTTTACAATGCGCAAGGTAATGGTGCCGGGTTGTTCATCAACGGCGACCTGTCCACCGTCATTCCCCGTGGTAAAGGCGATGCGATCACGACGGGGGACATAGCCGGCCGGCTCCTTTGTTTCAACTAGGTAGTATGCTGTGTTGGGCAGAAGTGCTGCCTGCGCTCGACCGTTGCTGTCCATCTGGATGGTGCCGACACGCGCGCCGCTGGCGCTCTCAAAAATATCGAATGTTGCCCCGTCAAACTGATAAGTATTGTTTCCGCTGGTAATGGCAGCGTTTGCAGACTGCTTTTGGAAGGAAACAGAGACCGCCGGCAGTACATAGAGCATGTCTTGACGTTTGCTGCCGCCCGATACGGCTCCTAGATAGCGCCGCGCGCGGTGCGGAGCGGCTTTGATGCTTCCTGATTTTGCGCTGTCGTGGAGCCATCGCGCAGCCGCCACGACTTCATTGTCGGCGGTAAAGTGTCCACTCTTGGTTTTGCCCTGAGCGGTCGTGTAGGAGTAGGTGCCGTCGACATGGGTAGTGCCGTTGAGCATCCATACGGCAAGCTGGGTGGCGGCGCGGGCGCGATCTGGTGAAAGATGGTAACCGCCAAACGACGTGGCGGTAGGATATCCGTGACAAACGATTGCCGCGAACTCGTCGTCGAGCCACACCCAGCCTTGATCAAAGTTGAGCCATGGGCCGCCCGGCTTGGTGGGCCCGGGGCGTTCCTGGTTCATGCAGTAGGCAATCGAGGCGTCTTGAGCTTCATACTTGCCGATGAAGAAGGGCCCACAATCATCGCTAATAGTGCGGAAGCCGAGCTGGTCGTAGCCATCGACGGCAAATGCGGCTCCCGGTGCCAGGCAGACGAAAAGCAGGAAGAGGAGCAGGAGCAGCGGACCTGTTGTGATTGCGCTGTGGACAGAGTGCGTGGGTGCGTTGGACATGGCTGCTCCTTATCCCTCGTGCGCCGCACGGGGAGGCTGCGACGCGTAGGATGAGGCTACCCCCGAGGTTCATGCAGGTAAGTACCGGAGCCTGACCAAAAGCTTGCCCAATTCCTGACAAATTGAGCTCAAATACAACAATCAAGCAAAAGCGCAGGTAGAAGATAGTGAGAACAGGAGATCAAAGGTCCTCATCTCCACAATTGACGCGATTTTCAAACGAATCTCCACAGCTAAAACAAGCATCACCACCCTTGTATCGAACAAGACAACCGCGTTATACTAGCCAACACACAAGCGGGCATCGCCAAGTGGTAAGGCATCAGCTTCCCAAGCTGACACTCGCGGGTTCGAGTCCCGTTGCCCGCTCCAGAAAACGTAAAAGCACGGCACCGTTCCGGTGCCGTGCTTTTTTCAATAAAGTGCCGGGACTCGAACCCGACAGGGTGCGAGCGTAAAGCAAACGCGAAGCGTTTGTAGCGAGCAGGCGAAGGCGCCGGCAGGCGCCTGAAGCCGGTGCGGATTTGCGAAGCAAATACGCGGACGTCCCGTTGCCCGCTCCATCAGCCAAGGGGGATGCTGGGACACTCGGTTCGATCCGGTCTCCTTCGACGGCTTTGAGGACCGGGGCATGCTGACCACAGCCGGCGTGCGTCCGCGACGCGGACGCACGGACGTCCCGTTGCCCGCTCCTGCTTCAAAATGTTAGGTTCATGCCTGCTGCTCATACTTGCACCTGCGCACGGTACAATGGTTGGGTTACGACCAACGTGCCAATAACCAAAAAGGAGCCGCTATGATCGATCGCTATACCCGCCCGGAGATGGGACACATCTTCTCCCTCGAGAACAAGTACGCCATTTGGCAGGAGATCGAGGTCCTGGCCTGCGAGGCCCAGGCGGAGCTCGGCAAGATCGGCATTTCTAAAGACGAAGCCCAATGGATCCGCGACCATGCCAACTTTGAGAAGGCAAAGGTCGACGAGATCGAGGAAGTCACGCGCCACGACGTCATTGCCTTCCTGACCAACATGAAGGAATACATCGATGCCGATGTTCCCGAGGGCGACCCCAAGCCCAGCCGCTGGGTTCACTATGGCATGACCAGCTCCGATCTGGGCGACACGGCTCTGTGCTACCAGCTCACCCAGGCCTGCGATCTGATCATCGAGGACGTCAAGAAGCTCGGCGAGATCTGCAAGCGCCGCGCCTTCGAGGAGCGCAACACGCTCTGCGCCGGCCGCACCCATGGCATCCATGCCGAGCCGATGACCTTCGGCATGAAGTTTGGCTCTTGGGCCTGGGAGCTCAAGCGCGACCTGGATCGTCTTGAGGACGCCCGTAAGAACGTTGCCTTTGGCGCTATCTCGGGTGCCGTCGGTACCTATAGCTCCATTGAACCGTTTGTCGAGGAATATGTCTGCGAGCACCTGGGCCTGGTTCACGACCCGCTGTCCACGCAGGTTATTAGCCGCGACCATCACGCCTATCTCGCCGGTGTCCTTGCCACCACGGCGGCCACCTGCGAGCGCATCGCTACCGAGGTTCGCAATCTGCAGAAGACCGATACCCTCGAGGCCGAGGAGCCGTTCCGCAAGGGTCAAAAGGGCAGCTCCGCCATGCCGCACAAGCGCAACCCCATCACCATGGAGAAGGTCTGCGGCCTGTCGCGCGTCGTAAAGTCCAACGCCCAGGTCGCCTTCGATAACGTCGCCCTGTGGCATGAGCGCGACATTTCGCACTCCTCTGCCGAGCGCGTCGCCCAGGCCGATAGCTTCATCGCACTCGACCACATGTTCCAGTGCCTCATCCGCGTTATCGACGGCCTGCAGCTGTATCCGGCTCGCATGATGGCCAACCTCAACAAGACCCGTGGCCTCATCTTCTCCTCCAAGGTGCTCCTCGCCCTCGTCGACACGGGCATCACCCGCGAGGATGCCTATGCTATCGTGCAGGAAAACGCCATGGCTACCTGGCACGAGGTTCAGGACTGTGTCTCCGGCCCCACCTTTAAGGAGCGTCTCGAGGCCGATCCGCGCTGCACCGTCAGTCAGGAAAAGCTCGACGAGATCTTTGATCCGTGGGACTTCCTCACCCGCATCGACACGGTCTTCGATCGTCTGGAGCAGCTCGAGTTCTAACTGATTGATTTGGGGCCTAGTCAAACCGATCAGTTTGCTTTTGCCTCCAATTGAAGTGTGGATTTCCGGCTCAAGCCCCGTTGGTAACTCGTTTTGCCGACGGGGCTTTTGCGTGAGAGTGCTTGGAAAGGCTACATTAAAACGGGCGATTTTTAATGCGGAAATGTCGCTTGCCGATAATTTGACTCTTCCGACAAACACTAGCTTGCCAGTCTCAGTCGGGGGGGGGGTATCCTTAAGTCAATTTTAATGTGTGGGAGAATACTGCATTTTCACGAGAGATTGGACTTAGGGGAATGAGAAAAGGATTTTGGAGGATAGCCGCTGCGTTCTGCTTGGCTTTAGCTGCTGCGTCAATTGCAGATATGGCATCGCCTTCGACGGCTGTGGCGTCTGAGGTACAGAGTGGGAACGTTTACGTCTATAGCAATCAGCACAGTCTTTTCGAAAACGGCTCAGTAGCCGTTGGGCAGAGACTGTCGGGAAGTTTGGACTTCTGGCTGCAAGGAAATGTCCCTTGGGAACAGCTGGGTTCTGCTGCTCAAGATAAGAAGAACTATAAGGTCACGGTTTCCGATGATGACCGAGACAATATCTCTCTGTCTTATAGTGATTCTGGTCAGTGGTCTTATGTATTGAATCCTAAGACCGTCGGCGATGGAAAGCTGAGGATTACCGTCACGTTTAATTACGGCGACTACAGCA
>ENA-UESC01001538-UESC01001538.1-human-gut-metagenome-genome-assembly--contig:-NODE-1538-length-17018-cov-3.777699_pt1 | contig 17018 bp, 14 predicted proteins | sample MGYA00242998_ERZ507999 | MGnify/ENA primary metagenome ERZ507999 (study PRJEB26167, sample SAMN06115465) | human gut metagenome | host: Homo sapiens | place: China:Hubei | collected 2016-04-27... | reverse complement strand
AGCCTCAGTCGTCTCTAAGATCGACCACGTAAACATGATCTGACTCCAGGACCGGGTCATCACCCGTCGCGGTCGCCCTGCTCAGCGCGTTGCGGGCGCGCCGCGTCGCCAGTTCCTCAAGTTCTCTTTCGTTGACGCGCTTAATAAGATCGCCAGGCTGGCAATCAAGCTCTACGCAAATATCCAGCAATGTCTTTAACCTAATTGCCTTCACCTTGCCATTTCGTATTTTTGAGATACTTGCCGGTGTGTGCCCGGTCGCCCGAATGATATCCGTACTCGTCTTTCCGCGTCGAAGCAATAAGCTTTCAAGCTCAATAATCAGATAGTCCATGCCGCCCCTCACACCAAATCCTCGGTCTGGTCTTGAAGCAGAGCTCCGTAGCGCCATATCGCAGAAATCGAGAAGCAGCAAACGGCCCCCAGCACAGCACCAATATCTATGGGCAGGGCCAGGTTTTCAAACATCGAATAGGCGTTCCCCAGCAAGTCGAAGGGGCCAATCACTATCGAAAGAAACCCCGGAGAAAACAAGAGGTCACCTATTGCCGCTGCAACAAACAGCCACCCGATAATCGAGATTCTTCGAGCATGCGAAAGGGTAAAGGGCGATTCGCCATGAGCCATGTCCATGCTGATTCCCCGCAGGGTCCATGTGGCCCCTCCGGAAATCAGAAGATACATCAAAGGAACCACTACGGAAACCGTCTTTGATGGATCATATAGGTTTCCTTGAGCAGCCATAAGCCCAATGGAAATAACCACCACCACCGAACAGCAACACACCGCTATAAACAGCGCCGTAAACAGAATCCCAAGCCTTCTTCCGAGAGTCATCATCTTCTGGATGGACTTATCGATCTTCTGGGCGCTATTCACCACAGCTCCTCCTAAAGCAATCAGAGGTCTTCTTACTTACTGTTTTTCCTACATTGTAACGAACTCGATAAGAAGAGGGTCGCTTCACGCCGCGCAATCCCGAACTCCAAGCGTTTCTCATCAGCATTGCCCATCTTTCGAGTCGAAATTCAAATCCAGTTTCTTATCGCATGCTGAAATCAACCCGAACTGGATGTGACTGGAAAACAGCGCGCTGCGTCGGTCGCGCTTTCCCGAGCGACTCTGGCACAACAGACGATATGAGTTGAACATTGGGGCCTCTCCCCTTGCAGCTCTCTCGTGGGTCGGGCGACAATGGTCGTACCATCAACCGCGGCCGCGCGCTGCGGGCCCTCGGCCTCGGCTGCGTCGTCGGGGCGGTCCCGAAGATGCACCGGCCCGCGGCCGACCGCGGCCGCAAGAACGACCGCCGCGACGCCGAGTGGCTGGCACGCATGCTGGCGCGCCGCAACGTCGTCGAGGTGTGGGTCCCCGACGAGCGCCCTCGAGGACGCGCGCGACGACCTGCAACACGCCAAGCAGCGGATGTCGAAGTTCCTGCTGCGCCACGGCCTCGTCTTCGACGAGACGACGCCGGCCGGCAGGCGCAGGGGCGCCTGGACGGGGGCCTACTGGGACTGGACGGAGTCCCTCTCCTTCGACGAGCCCGACGACGCCGCGGCCTACGAGCACTACATGGACGGAAATGACCTGGTAGAGAACCCTCGCACCGTCTACGTCGCAGGGGACGTAGACGAACTCGTCGAGCACGAGCAGCCTCGCGGGCGACACGTCGTTCAACAGTTTCGACAGCGTTCCCTTGCGCTTCGCGTTGCCGAGCTCGAGAACCAGCTGCGCGGTCTGCCAGAACCTGACCGACATGTCCGCGGCGACCGCGCGCATCGTGAGGGCGACTGCCATGCGCGTCTTGCCGCGCCTGGACTTACCGAAGAAGACGAGGTCTTCGCGCGATTGTTTGTGCCAACTGAATGTGAACCCTTCTTGCATTGTTGCAACCTGGCTGGCAGCCGGTCTTTAATGACGACGACCATTGTCGCCCGACCCACAAAAGAGCCGCAAGGGGAGGAGCTCCCAATGTTCAACTCATATCGTCTATGGCGCACTACCATTCACCGAAAGTCGGCAACTTTTTCATTCTCTCTATACATGTTTAAACAACATGTTCTACAATAGGGACAATAGCAATGGAAACTCGGGACGAGCCGTCTATCCATCTACGGCGCAGCCCCTTATTCAAAAGGACGGTGAGTGCATCCATGGAGCGTGCAAGCGGCGTTCTGATGCCCGTTTCGTCATTGCCCGGACCTTACGGTATCGGCGGCTTTGGCTGGAACGCCTACGACTTCGTCGATTTTCTCGCCTCGTGCAAACAACATTACTGGCAGATTCTGCCCCTTACGACGACCAGCTATGGCGATTCGCCTTATCAGTCGTTCTCGGCCCGCGCAGGCAACCCCAACTTTATCGACTTTGCCGAGCTTATCGAGGCAGGGTATCTGGAGCAGCGCGATATCGATGGCGTGTATCTGGGATCCGACCCCAGCAATGTCGACTACGGCGCTATCTTTGGCGGCCGCCGTCAGATTCTCGACCGCGCCGCCGAGCGCTTTGCTGCCGACAAGCCGGCCGATTTCGATGACTTTATCCAGGCCAACGAGGACTGGCTCATCCCCTACTGTGAGTTCATGACCGTCAAAGAGGAGTGCGGTCTCAAGGCGTTTTGGGAGTGGCCCGCGGAGCTCCGCACCCGCGGCGAGGCTTCCGCCAAGGTCTGCACCGACCATCCGGCGCGTATGCTCTACCACCAGATGACGCAGTACTTCTTCGATCGCCAGTGGAGCCGCCTCAAGGCCTATGCCAACGAGCGCGACATTCTCATCATCGGCGACCTGCCCATCTATGTCTCGCGTGACTCCGTCGAGATGTGGGCGACACCTGAGCTCTTTAAGATCGACGCCGCCGGCAATCCCGTGAGCGTCGCCGGCACGCCGCCCGACCAGTTCTCGGCCACCGGCCAGTACTGGGGCAACCCCATCTACGACTGGGACGCCATGGAGGCCGACGGCTTCTCCTGGTGGGAGGGCCGCATTCGCGCCGCCCTCGACATGTACGACGTCATCCGCCTGGATCACTTCCGCGGCTTCGAGGCCTATTGGGAGGTGCCGTTCTCCTCGCCTGATTCGTCCTACGGTTCGTGGACGCAGGGTCCCGGCCTCAAACTCTTCAAGACGCTCGAGGAAAAGCTCGGCACGCTGCCCATCATCGCCGAGGACCTGGGCTTCCTCACCCCCGGCGTCATCGACATGCGCGACAACTCGGGCTTCCCCGGCATGAAGATCCTGCAGTTTGCCTTTGAGGGCACCAACTCGTACTACCTGCCGCACAACTACATTGCCAACACCGTCGCCTACGTGGGCACTCACGACAACGAGACGGCACGCGGCTGGTTTGAAGGAACGGCTACCCCGCGTCAGCGCGAGCAGACAGCCCTGTACACCCATCAGCAGGCCGGCGAACCCATCGCCGACGCGCTCAACCGAACCATCGCAGCCAGCGTGAGCGACACGTGCATCTACACCATGCAGGACCTGCTCAACTTGGGCAACGAGGCGCGCATCAACACCCCTGCCACGCTGGGCGGCAACTGGACCTGGCGCATGCTCGACGGCGCCATCACCCGCGAGCTCGAGCACAAACTCACCGACTGGACCGAGACCTACTTCCGCATCCCATCGGAAGCCGAAATCGAGCTTCCTCAATAGGAGCTACCGCGCCCGACCCCTCCCCACCGTGCGGACGCGCTTGCTTACCCGCGCGAGGCCGCCCCAATCCCCTCGCGCGGGATTCTTATGAATTGCAGACATGTAATCAACCCATTACAGGAGGAAACATGCCCCAAATTAACCTCATGGAACTCGCCGAGCAGTCTTTTGGCACCTCGCTCGAGCAGCTCGACGACCGTCGCATTTACAAGCTGCTGGTCAAACTCGTGCAGGAGCGCACCGCCGCCTGCCCGCTCAACAACGGCAAGAAAAAGCTCTATTACATTTCCGCCGAATTTTTGATCGGCAAGCTGCTCATCAACAACATGATCGACCTCGGCATCTACGACGAGGTTAAGGACCAGCTCACCGCCGCAGGCCACGACCTCAACAAGATCGAGGAATTCGAGGTCGAGCCGTCGCTCGGCAACGGCGGCCTGGGCCGCCTGGCCGCATGCTTCCTGGATTCCATCGCCACGCTGGGCTTGACCGGCGATGGCGTGGGCCTCAACTATCACTACGGCCTGTTCCGTCAGCGCTTTGTCGACAACCAGCAGAAGGCCGTCCCCGACGAGTGGCTCGGTGAGCAGGACATCCTAGTCGACGACGACCGCTCCTACACCGTCGAGTTCGGCGATTTTGCCGTTACCTCCAAGCTCGTCAACATCGACGTGCCCGGTTACGGCCAGCCCACCAAGAACCGTCTGCGCCTGTTCGACCTGGCGAGCGTCGACGACGGCCTGGTCCCCGGCAGCTCCATCGACTTCGACAAGACCGAGATCGCCAAGAACCTCACCTTGTTCCTCTACCCCGACGATTCCGACGAGCAGGGCCGCCTGCTTCGCATCTACCAGGAATACTTCATGGTGAGCAACGCCGCCCAGCTCCTGATCGACGAGGCCATCGAGCGCGGCAGCAACCTGCACGATCTGGCCGACTACGCCGTGGTCCAAATTAACGACACGCACCCCACCATGGTCATCCCCGAGCTCATTCGCTTGCTCACCACCGAGCATGGCATCGAGTTTGACGAGGCCGTGACCATCGTACGCTCCATGGTCGCCTACACTAACCACACGATTCTTGCCGAGGCGCTCGAGAAGTGGCCGCTCGTCAGCCTGCAGAAGGTCTCCCCTGCCATCGCCGACATTATCGTCAAGCTCGATGAGATCGCGAAGGCCGAGCACGATGACCCGCGCGTCGCCGTCATCGACGAATACGACACCGTCCACATGGCCCACATGGACATCCACTTTGGCTTCTCCATCAATGGCGTAGCCGCCCTCCACACCAAGATCCTGGAGGACACCGAGCTTCATCCGTTCTACGAGATCTATCCCGAGAAGTTCTCCAACAAGACCAACGGCATCACCTTCCGCCGCTGGATCCATGGGGCCAACCCCGCGTTCGCCAGCCTGCTCGACGATGTAATCGGCACCGACTGGCGCAGCACCGGCGATCTGAGCAAACTCGCCAAGTTCGCCGACGACAAGGACGTTCTTGAGCGCCTGGCCGCCACCAAGGTCGAGGCCAAGGCCATCATGCGCCAGTTCATGGCGCTCGAGCAAGGCGTGACTATTCCCTCCAACGCCATCATCGATGTTCAGGTCAAGCGCATCCACGAGTACAAGCGCCAGCAGATGCTCGCGCTCTACATCATCTGGAAGTACCTCGATATCAAGAACGGCAACAGGCCTAAGCACCCCGTCACCATCATCTTTGGCGGCAAGGCGGCGCCTGCCTACACTATCGCGCAGGACATCATCCATCTGATCCTGACGCTGTCGCAGTGGATTGCAAACGACCCCGACGTGGCTCCCTACCTGCAGGTTGTCATGATCGAGAACTACAACGTCACCGCCGCCGAGCGCGTGATCCCCGCCGCTGACATCTCCGAGCAGATCAGTCTGGCCTCCAAGGAGGCGAGCGGCACCTCCAACATGAAGTTCATGCTCAACGGCGCCCTAACCCTGTGCACGCTCGACGGTGCCAACGTGGAGATTGCCGAGCTCGTGGGCGACGAGAACATCTATACCTTTGGTGCCTCGTCCAAACAGGTCGAGCAGCTCTACGCCGTCGGCACCTACAACGCCGGTGCGCTCTACCGCAAGCCCGGCATTAAACTGCTGGTGGACTTCATCACCAACCCGGCCTTTATGGCAACCGGCAACGCCGAGCGCCTGCAGCGCCTGCACGACGACATTAAGGGCAAGGACTGGTTTATGGCCCTGCTCGACATTGAGGAGTACATCCAGACCAAGGAGCGCGTGCTGGCCGACTACGAGGACCAGGACGCCTGGATGCGCAAGGCGCTCATCAATATCGCCAACGCCGTCCGACCGTACGATCTCCCAGTACAACGACGAGATCTGGCACCTGAGCTAATTCGGTTTCATCGCCCATCCTCTTGAAAACGGAGCCACGGCAACGCGGCTCCGTTTTTTGTGCCCGCACGTTACCCTGTGATCCGACTCGGCCAAACAATCTCGATCCATAACAACTACTCAACCAAAACGGTCCCAGCTGTTACAGATTGAGACATACCGGCCCCTCCCCTTGGGTTTATCTCAATCTGTAACATCTAGCAGGTGAAATTCGCCTTTGGTGTTACAGATTTAGATGAAATGGTTAGCTCAGCGGAACCGCCTCGATCTGTAACATCTAACGTCCGAAATCGGCCCTATCCGTTACAGATCGAGACAAACGACCGGTCAGACAGTCCCAACACAAAGAAAGGCTCCCCTCTCGCCCAGTGGACGGGAGGGGAGCCTTATATGTGACCGCGGCAAAAGGATGGCAAAGCCGCAGTCGCCCAAAGGGAGGGCCTGGATGCACCGGGCCTAGATAAGGTTCTTGCCAGACACCTTATCGAAGAGATGAGTCGCGTTCTTCTCGAACTTGAACCAGATGGGGTCGCCAGCCTTGAGCGCGCCCTTGGCCTCGAGGTCGACGACGGGGATAATCAGGACAAACTGGCCGTCGGGAGCGGTCACGTGGACATGCTCGGTCGAGCCCATGAGCTCGGTCACCTCGACGGTGCCCTGGAGCGCACCCTCCTCGCCCTTGTCGGCAAGCAGAATCTGCTCGGGACGCACGCCGGCCGTGATCTCCTTCACGTCGCCGCCGTCCCAGTTGAGAGCAAGCTGAGCGCAGGTCTCGGGGGCGAGCGCCACGTTCATATCCTCGGTCTTGACGGTAAAGCCGTTGCCCGAGCGCACCAGCTGGGCATCGAAGAAGTTCATCTGCGGCACGCCGATAAAGCCGGCGACGAAGATGTTCGCGGGATGGTTGAAGACCTCCTGCGGGGTGGCGATCTGCTGGACGACGCCATCCTTCATGACCACGATACGGTCACCGAGGGTCATAGCCTCGGTCTGGTCGTGAGTAACATAAATGAACGTGCCCTTGATCTCATGACGCAGCTTAATGAGCTCGGCGCGCATCTGGTTACGAAGCTTAGCATCCAGGTTGGACAGGGGCTCGTCCATCAGAAAGACCTTGGGGTCACGTACGATGGCGCGGCCGATGGCGACACGCTGACGCTGGCCGCCGGAGAGTGCCTTGGGCTTACGGTCAAGGTACTCGGTAATACCCAGGATCTCGGCAGCGGAGCGAACCTTGCGGTCGATCTCGTCCTTGGGGACCTTCTTGAGCTCGAGCGTAAACGCCATGTTCTCGTACACCGTCATATTGGGGTACAGAGCATAGCTCTGGAACACCATGGCGATGTCGCGGTCCTTGGGAGCGACGTCGTTGACGCGCTTGCCGTCGATGAGCACGTCGCCCGAGGTGATATCCTCCAGGCCGGCGACCATGCGCATCGTCGTGGACTTACCGCAGCCAGAAGGGCCAACGAGGACGATGAACTCCTGGTCGTGAACGGTGAGGTTGAAGTCCTCTACAGCGAGCACACCGTCCTCGGTAACCTTGAGGTTGTGCTTCTTCTCCTCGGTTTTCTTCTTTTTGCCAAAGAAGCCCTTCTTTTTTGACTCGTTGTTGGGATACACCTTCTGAACATGTTTGAGAACGATCTCGGCCATGTCTTTACCTTTCGATACGCGGCGCCGCGCTGAGAGGCGCCGCCAAAACTTGCAAAACAGTTACGGCATCAGCCCTTGACGGCACCTGCCACAACGCCGTCAATGATGTACTTCTGGCAGAAGATGTACATGATGACGATGGGGATGACGACCATCATGATGCATGCCATCATGGGGCCGAGCTCGACGTGGCCATAGCCGCCACGGAAGTACTGGATCAAGATAGGAATGGTCTTGTACTTGGTGGAGTCGAGCGTAAGGTAGGGCAGCAGATAGTCGTTCCAGACCCACATGGTCTCAAGGATGCCGACCGAAAGATAGGTGGGCTTCATAATGGGAAGGACGATCTTAAAGAACACCTGGACCGGGTTGCAGCCGTCGATCATGGCCGCTTCCTCAATCTCGAGCGGGATGTTCTTGACGAAGCCGGCGAACATAAAGACCGCGAGGCCCGCGCCAAAACCAAGGTAGATGAAGCAGATGTTAAACGGCGTGTTAAAGCCGATGCGGTCCGCGAGGTTGGACAGCGTGAACATGAGCATCTGGAACGGTACGACCATCGAGAAGACGAACAGGTAATAGAAGAAGTTCGAGATCTTGCTGTTGACGCGCACCACGTACCAAGCGCACATGGAGCAGCACACCAGAATCAGCACGACCGACGTGACCGTGATGATGAGCGAGTACATAAACGCCGAGGCAAAGCCCTGCTCGTTCAGAGCGTGCACGTAGTTTGCGAGGCCGTTGAACGTCTCGGGCGTGAGCAGATCGAACGCCGTGGTGGTGCTGATTGCGGTCGCTTTCTTAAAGGAATTGAGCGCAATCATGAACACGGGGTAGATCCACGCGAGCGACAGAATCGTAAAGAAGATCGAGAGCGCGCGGTTAATAGCCTTATCGCGTTTCATTACTGCTGCACCTCCTTGGACCTCGTGGCCTTAAGCTGGATCATAGAAATAGCGACAACCAGGATGCAGAAGATAACTGCCTTGGCCTGACCGATGCCCTGCCATGCGATGCCAGCACGCGAATAGAACGTGTTGTAGATGTTCAGGGCGAGCATCTCGGTGGAGTGCGCCGGGGCACCACCGGTAAGGGCGAGGTTCTGGTCGAACAGCTTAAAGCCGTTGGTGATGGACAGGAACAGGCAGATGGTGATGGTCGGCATCAGGTTGGGGATCTTAACCTTCCAAAACGTCTGCCATGCCGTAGCGCCGTCGACCTTGGCGGCCTCGATGTAATCAGACGGAATGGACTGCAGACCGGCGATGTAGATGATCATCATGTAGCCGACCTGTTGCCACAGGGTCAGGATGATAAGGCCCCAGAAGCCAGCGGCGGAGTTGAGGGCGATAAGCTGGGCACCCACGTTGGAGAGCAGGCAGTTGATCAGAATCTGCCAAATGTAACCCAGTACAATGCCGCCAATCAGGTTAGGCATAAAGAAAATCGTACGGAAGATGTTGGTGCCCTTGAGCGCCTTGCGAGTGAGCGCCTGCGCAATGGCCAGCGCGATCACGTTGATGAGCACCGTCGACAGGAAGGCAAACGCCACGGTAAAGAAGAACGACGTGGAGAACTGCGGGTCGGTCAGTGCGCGCACGTAGTTCTCGATACCGACAAAGTGCGCGTTATTGATGGTAATAAACTGGCAGAACGAGAGATAGAAACCCTGGATAAAGGGAATCACGAACCCGATCATAAACGCCAGGCACGTGGGCAGCATAAAGAGCGGCCACCAGCGCTTGAGTGCTTTGCCCATAGAAGGGTCCTTTCAATATGCAGGGGGCGGGCAAACCTACGTCTGCCCGCCCCCTGTCGCTAATCAGATAGCTTGGGCAGCAACTGCTTACTCGGAAGCAGCCTTCTCGGTCTTCCAGCCATCGACGAAGGCGTTCTTGACGCCGTCCCACTTGGTGTTGTCGGCAGCATAAGCGATGAGAGCCTGCTTGAGGTTCTTCTTCCACTCCTCGGAGGGGATGTAAACGAAGTCCCAAGCGACGGTCTTCTTGCCGTCCTTGGCCATAGCAACGGCCTGCTGAGAGAAGACGTTGGTGGTCTCCTTAGCGCTCTTGAACGGGGCGGTCAGGCCCATCTTGTCAGCGATGATGCTGGTGGCGGTGTCAGAAGTGACGCACCAATACATGAAGTCCTCGGTGGCCTTCTGGGCATCCTCGGAAGCCTGGGAGCTGACGCACCAGTAGTTCTCGCCGCCGGAGCACAGGCCCTGGTTCTCCTCGCCGTCGACGCCGATGTAGATCGGCAGCATGCCGAGCTGGTCGTCGGTCATACCGGCCTTGGTGAGGTCGGCGTAGGCCCAAGAGCCGTTCTGGTAGAAGACGGCCTTGCCGGTTGCGAACTCGTTGGTGGCGTCGTCACCGGTCTTGGAGGCGAGCTGCGAAGGATCGCAGGTGGAGTCGGTGATGTACAGGTCGAAGATCTGCTTAAAGTTGTCGAGATACTCGCCCTTGATCTCGTCGTCCTCCTGGTTGTGCTCCTTCTCGAACTCGTAGTAGAGCGGGAGGTTGGCGAGGTGGGTGGTGTAGCGCCAGCTGGAGGAGTCATCCATGCCGGCGGAAGTGAAGGCACCGTCAACGCCGAGCTCGTCCTTGCGGGCCTGGATGTCATCGGCGCAAGCCTTCAGCTTGTCGAAGGAGTTGATGTCCTCGGCCTTGTAGCCGGCCTTCTCGAGGAGCTCCTTGTTGTAAATGATGCCGTAGCTCTCCTGAACCCAGTCGATACCCAGATCCTTGCCGTCGGACTGCAGCGCCAGGGAGTCGTCGATGAGCTCGCCGCGGAGCTTGGTGTCGGAAAGATCGGCGCAGTAGTCCTTCCAGTTCTTAAGGCCGGTGGGGCCGTTGACCTGGAACAGCGTCGGAGCGGAGCTCTTGGACATCTCGGACTTGAGCTTCTCCTCGTAGGTGTTGGAGGCGGCGGTCACGATCTTGACCTCGACGCCCTTCTCCTTCTTGTACGCCTTGGCGATCTCCTTCCACTCCTTGTCGACCTCGGGCTTGAACTGGAGGAAGTAAACCTCGGCAGCGTCACCAGAAGCAGAGGAGCCAGAGCCGGCAGAACCACCGCAGCCCACGAGGCCCAGACCAAGAACCGCAGCCGCGGAACCAGCAAAGCCCAGGAACTGCCTTCTGCTCATTTCGTTCTTCATTACAATCCACCCTTTCACACCGTGGCGGCACCCTTTGCCGCCGCCTTCGGAGATTGGCTCGGGGCCTTTGCCCCTTTTGCTGACTTGTACAATACGCTGTTTGGCTAGTTGTTTGAACAAGTATTACTAGAGCGGTAGAAAAACTTCGGTGAACGGTAATTTCAACTTGATACTTGACAAGTTTTGTATAAACAATTATTTGTTATCGAATGCAGAGAAAACGCCCGGTCAAGCCGATGCATCGTCGGTTTGACCGGGCGGTTTCTCTTTGAGGGCATGAGGGTCGTCAGGCTGCGAGCTAGCCGGCTAGCGCTTGGAGGGGACGCGGTAGTGGAAGATCTCGGGATGCGTGCGGGCATGCGTGACCTCGAACAAGATGCCGTCCGAAGTGTACGACTGGCTCTCCATGACGGCGACACAGTTGTACTTGCCAAGGTCCAAGTAGCTGCAGTCCTCATCGTTGGCGAGCTCGACACTCACCGTACGGCGGCTCGCCATCACTTTGATGCCGCGCTTGTGCTCCAGATAGCCGTAGATAGAATCCGCCGCGATCTCGGGGGTCAGGCCCTTGGCGATCGACGCCAAAAAGTAGCCGTGGTCCACCTGGCGCGCGCTGCCGTTGAGGCTTCGGACACGCACGACGCGAATCAGCTCCTCGCCCACCTTAAAGCCCAGGCGACGAGAGAGTTGCTCAGTGCAAATCAAATGTTCAAAAGACTTGACCTCGGTCGATGCGACGGCATTGTTGCGTTTTGCGAACTCGCCAAACGACTCAACCTCTTCGAGTGCGCCCAGCATGTCGGTTTCGCCCTTAAGCCAAATAACGCGCACGCCCTTACCGTGTATAGGCTGCACAAACATCTGGTCGGCCAGCATGCTCAAGGCGCGTCGAACGGTATTGCGCGTGCAGCCAAACTCCGCGGTCAGCTCGGCTTCGGTTGGCAGCATCTCCTGAAACGCATAGGTCCCGTCGATGATGCGCGAACGGATCTCGCGGTAGATTCCTTCGTAAATCGCTTTTGGCATGATTTCACCTCTAATGAATATGTATGGCTAGGCACGATAGCATTTCTTAAAGTTGTTTAAACCGATTATCGGTAAAGCACGGATTATTTACCGTCGACGGTTCCCCCGAAACCCAAATCGGACCGAATCAAAACCGTCAATGCGGCAAGCAGCCAGTCCTCTACAATGAGTTCATTGTTTAAACGTTCTTGCTCGCACAGCATGTTGCATCCGGAAGGCATATTATGCTGCAGAAAATCCAACGTTTTGGCGGAGCCATGTTCGCGCCCGCCATGCTGTTTTCTATATCAGGCCTCATGGTCGGCATCTCCGCCCTCGCCACGACCGTAGACATCGTCGGCGATCTCGCCGTATACGGAACCCCTTGGTACGTTTTCTGGACCATCATCCAGCGCGGCTCGTGGACGGTCTTTAAACGTCTCCCGCTCCTTTTTGCCGTAGCGCTGCCTATCGGTCTTGCCCAAAAGCAACCGGCACGCTGCTGCCTCGAGGCACTCGTGGCCTATTTTGCCTATTGCTTCTTTTTGAGCGAGATCATTAAGCTGAGCGGAGACAACCTTGGACTTAAGTACCCATCATCTTTGACCCCCGCCAGCGGCATCACCGTCATCGACGGCATCAAGACGCTCGACACCGGCATTATCGGCCCGCTGGCGGTGTCGGCAACCGTCGTTGCCATCCATGACCGCTTCTACGATGCCAAGGTTCCCGATTGGCTCGGCACCTTCTCGGGTTCCTCGCTGGTCTACCTCATCAGCTTTTTTGCCGTGTTTGCCCTTGCCGCCATCTCGGCCGCCATCGTGCCCTTCGCATACGCTGTGACCGAAACGCTGCGCCACGCACTTGCGGGCGTCGGCCCCTTCGGCGTGGGCATCTTTGTGTTTTTGGAGCGAGCGCTCGAGCCCATGGGGCTGCACCATCTGCTCTATATGCCCATCTATTACGACAATCTGGTCATTCACGACGGTATTTACGCCACGTGGACCAACCTGCTCCCCATTCTCTCCCATAGCACGCGCCCTTTAAATGAACTTGCGCCCTGGGCAGGTTTTACCGCCACCGGCTGGGGCAAGCTCTTTGGCCTTCCCGCCATCGCGGCAGCATTCTATTTCACCGCCAAACCCGCACGCCGCGCCGGCCTTAAAGTCATCCTTTTGCCCGCATCGTCGCCTCGGTGGTCTGCGGCGTCACCGAGCCGCTCGAGTTTCTCTTTATGTTCACCTATCCCGGCCCCTTTTTGCTCTACGCCGTCCTATCCTCCTGCCTTGCCATGACCATGAACTTCTTTGGCATCGTCGGCATCTTCTCGGGCGGTCTCATGGAAATGACGGCCTTCAACTTCATCCCACTCATGCGAATGCATGCCGGCTCCTACCTTTTGGCGCTCGGTATCGGTCTTGCCTTTAGCCTCATCTTTTTTGTTAGTTTTCGAGCACTCATCTTGGTCTATGACCTTAAGACGCCGGGCCGCGAGGATCATGTCTCCAATCGCGCGGCAATCGATCGTTTAACGGGAAGCGGCTTTGCCAAAGAGCAATCTCCCAATGGCGAGGTCAGTATTCAATCCGATCAAGATCACGTCCTCGCCGAGCGGGTAATTCAGCTTTTAGGTGGCGTTGGCAATATCGTGGGCGCAACCAACTGCGCCACGCGCCTGCGCGTCGAGGTCGCAGACCCTTCCATCGTTGCAGATAATGCGTCGTTTGTCGCGGTGGGCGCCAAGGGCCTCATCATTACGGGCAAGACCGCCCAGGTGATTATTGGCATCTCCGTTCCCCGCGTTAAAGAGCATTTTGACCAGATCATGGGCCTCGAGCCGGGATTTGTGCCCACCACCTCGGCCTCCCCTGCCGCCAGCGCAGCCCATAAGCGCGGCGATATCTGCTTCTTCGATATCGACGGAACACTCGCCTGGCAAGACCCTCGAGTGGCACAAGAGCTTCCCGAGAGCGAGCGAGACCTCTCCCCCTATCCCAATGAAGCGGTCTCGCAAGCCATCCGTGATTTTGTCGCCAAGGGCAATATGGCGTTTATCTGCACAGGGCGCACGCTGAGCTGCATCCATCCAAAGCTGCTCGAGCTGCCCTGGACCGGCATCGTCTGCCTCGCGGGTGGCTATGTCGAACTTGAGGGACACGTGATTCGCGATTTGGCGATGACGCCCGGCATGCTGCAGCGCCTTGCTCCCATTCTTGAGCAATCGGACGAAGTGATTCGTTTTGAGGGACTCAATGGCGTCGTTCGCATGAGTGCCGATGCGCCCGACGCTCCGGGATACGCCCGCACCGTGGGCGATGCAATTACGCAGCTGCAACATTACAGCGCCTACAAGATCTTAATGTCCACGTCGCTTGCCAACCGCATCGCTCAGGATCAAGCGTTTGAGCCGCTGCTCTGCTTTAACGAGCTCGAGCTCGAAGTGACCGAGATTTCGCCTCGCGAATGCACCAAGCGCGAGGGTATCCAGTCCGTACTCGACGCTCTCGACCCCAACCATGGAACGGTGTATGGCATCGGTGATGCCAGCAATGACATCTCGCTGATGAACGCCGTCGACGTCGGCATCGCCATGGGCAATGCACCGGACTTCCTCAAGGAAAAGGCCGACTATGTCACCGACAGCATCGACCACGACGGCGTCGTCACCGCGCTCGAACACTTTGGGCTTATCTAGCCAAACCCCTACTGCACTTGCGGCCGCATGGACCAATCGTCTTCAACCGCCGCGCTCGACGCCCTAATGTGGCAATATGTTGTCTGCATAATGCAACGATGCAACCTATCAAAGAATGCGAGAACCCGTGTCCAGTCCGTTTACCAGCTTTTTAGCCCAGCACTTTGACCAGATTAACGACTATCTGGCCACGTTCTTTGACGGACAGGCGACTTCCGCCGATATCGAGCGCTACCTGTATACCCCGCTCTCGGCATTTACGGCAAACGCTGGCAAGCGCCACCGCCCGCTCATCTGCATGCTCGCCGCAACCGCAGTGGGCGGTAGCTTTGAGAGCGCCCGCAGCGCCGCGGCGGCCATCGAGCACTTTCAGTCGGGCGCACTCATCCACGACGACATCGCCGACAACGGACAGATTCGTCGCGGCAAGCCCTGCATGCACCTTACCGAGGGTACCGGTCTTGCCATCAACTGCGGTGACCTGGCGCTCACCATGGTCACCAAGACGGTTCTCGACGACCCCACGCTCAACGCAGACGTGAAGCTTCGCGTGCTCCACGAGCTTACCGAGATGATCGTCCGTACCATCGAGGGCCAAGCGCTCGACCTGGGCTGGGTCCGTGACAAGCGCTTTGATATCTCGGTTGATGACTACCTGGACATGGCCACGCACAAGACCGCGTATTACAGCGGAGCCACGCCACTTGCCGCCGGAGCCATTATCGGTGGCGGCAGCAAAGAGCAGGTCGAGGCGCTACGCGCCTTTGGCCTGCACACTGGCCTTGCCTTTCAAATTCAGGACGACCTGCTCAACTTGGTCGGCACCAAAGAAGCCGCTAACAAGTACTTCCGCACCGACATCACCGAGGGCAAGCGCACGCTCGTCGCTGTGCATGCCCTGTCGGATGAGCGCTATCACGACGAGGTCGAGGCCATTCTTTCCTCGGGCACCGAGGACCCCGCGCAGCTCGCGCGTGCCGTGGAGATCTTCCAGCAGACCGGCTCCATAGAATATGCTCACGCCTACGCGCTGGACCTGACCGCAAAAGCCAAGGCTGCCATCGAGGACGTTGAACTTGACCCGCACGCACGCGAGCTGTTCCTCTCCATGGCAGATTTCTTTGTGGAGCGTCTCAACTAGCGGGGGTCACAAAACCTGTGGGCAGCGCGTTTGGGTACAAGTTGCTACACTGTTGAGTGTATGTTTATGCATTGTCTCGCGTTGTCTATCCGACACGCGCTCAAAATAGTACGAATCGTACGCCGAAAGGGGTTCGTTCATGGAACCTATTACCACGGGCATGCGGGGAGCAGCCGTCGAGGATGTTCAGTCCCGCCTTCTGCAGCTCGGTTACACCATCGATGCCGACGAGGTCGCCGACAAGCGCTTTGGCACCACCACCGAGCAGGCTGTTGGCACGTTTAGGCTCGATAGCGGCCTTGCGGCCGGTTATGCTGTCGATATCCCCTGCTGGAGCGCCCTTGTAGACGCTTCATACAAGTTGGGCGACCGCACGCTCTACCTTCGCATGCCCAATTTTCACGGCGCCGACGTCAAGGCCCTGCAGCGCGCTCTCCACGTTTTGGGCTTTGCCTGTGGCGAAGACGACGGCTACTTTGGTCCGCATACCGAGGCCGCCCTGCAGCAGTTCCAGGAAAATGTCGGCCTGTTTGCCGACGGCATGGCCTTCCAGGACACCTACGCCTACATCAACCGCCTGCACCATGTGTGGGAGGGCAAGCCCTCGGTCACCGAGGCCGAATCGCGCATCGGTTTTGCTCGCGCCGCCAACGTGCTCGAGCGCTTCCAGATTGCCGTCATCGGCGAGGACCCCATTGCGCGCAGCGTAGCATCGCGCATGTGGAACATCGCCACGGCGACGACCGACAGCAGCGGCATGATGCTTTGCGATTCCGAGGTTCCGACCGACGTTGACCTGGTGCTCGAGATCGCAAGCGACGAGTTGCCTGCAGACGCCGCCCCGCGCGCCACGATCGCCCTCGCCGAGTGCCACAACCTGGCCCAACGCATCCGTACCGCCAATGTTGCCGCACAGCAAAAGCCGGCACGAATTCGCATCGAGCTCACCGGCATGACGCGTTACAACGGCACCTTTACCGCAAGCGACGCGCAGACCCTCGCCGTCCGCCTTCTCGATGGCGTTTGCGATGCCCTCGCAGATTAGGTAAACTAGACGAGTTGCTTTTGAGCAACACCAGACATTGGGACGTAGTTCAACGGTAGAACTCCGGTTTTTGGTGCCGGCTGTTGGGGGTTCGAATCCCTCCGTCCCAGCCCCAAAGAACATAGCGCTCCAGGCTCTTATGAACCTGGAGCGCTTTTTCGTGGGCAAGCGGAGGGATTCGAACCCGCAAGGGTGCGGAGCTGAGGAAACGCGAAGCGTTTTCCAGCGCAGCACGCAAGGCGCGAAGCGACGCAGCGGGGCGCG
>ENA-UESC01001488-UESC01001488.1-human-gut-metagenome-genome-assembly--contig:-NODE-1488-length-17436-cov-4.282505_pt1 | contig 17436 bp, 17 predicted proteins | sample MGYA00242998_ERZ507999 | MGnify/ENA primary metagenome ERZ507999 (study PRJEB26167, sample SAMN06115465) | human gut metagenome | host: Homo sapiens | place: China:Hubei | collected 2016-04-27... | reverse complement strand
ACACGCTACCCTTAAAGGAGTCGATCGCCAGCAGCACACGGCGGGGCCGGCGGCACGCAGGACCAAAGTCAACCGCCGTGTCAGTATCCTCACCGGCACCTGCAAGTGCTGCGGCGTGAGCGGCGTGTGCTTCAAGATCGGCCCCACAACCGCAGCCAGCACCATCGGTGCCACGCAGCCTACTAAAATAGCTGCTCAACACCTCACGACACTCGTCTGCCAGCACGCCGGCGGTCACGTTAAACCGATGATTCAGGCGCGAATCGGCATTCAGGTCATACAGCGAACCCAGAGCGCCCGCCTTGGCATCAGCCGCGCCATACACGCAGCGTCCTACGCGCGCGTTAACCATAAGCCCCGCACACATGCAGCAGGGCTCGAGCGTCACGTAGACCGTACAGTCGGAAAGGCGCCAGCGACCGAGCGACCGAGCGGCAGCGCACAGGGCCGCGAACTCTGCATGCGCCGAAGGGTCCTGGTCGAGCTCGCGCCGATTGTGCGCCCGCGTGACAATCTCGCCCGCGCGCACCACTACGGCTCCGATGGGCACCTCGCCCACCGCCGCGGCGGCTCGCGCCTCGGCCAGCGCCTCGCGCATGAACTTCTCGTCGATTTCGGTGATCGTCATCGTTCGCCTTCCCTGTTGCAAATTCAAAACGATGCTATCATTACGACTCACGGAGAGATGGCAGAGCGGTTGAATGCGGCGGTCTTGAAAACCGTTGAGCGCGAGAGCGTTCCGGGGGTTCGAATCCCCCTCTCTCCGCCACTTCTAGTGATGCACCGGCGTCATGGTTCGCTCGAACAGCGCATCGACCACGTCGGCTATCTCAGGTCGACGTTCAAGATCGTGGCCCGATTCCCACCATATCGTGAAAAGTCGAATAATACCGCCGGCGACAAACTCAGACGTCGTCTCGAGTGACACGGGGGCCAGGGCATCCTCGGCAAGCACGTTCATCACACGCTCGCGGATGGAGCGGGCAATACGGTCGCAAATAACGTTGGTCAACATGCCCGACATGCTGCTTGCCAAAATGTTATCCATGAGCTGCTCGTGCGCCAAAATCAAATCCATGGCATCGTCCAAAATCGCGTGTCGAAGCGCGCGCACGTCCTCGGCAGACACTGCGCCGGCCTCATCGGGCTGTTTTTGCGGCAAGCCTGACATGAGCTCATCGATATAAAAGGCAAAGTAATCGTTCTTGTCGCGAAAGTGCTTGTAGAACGTCGTGCGGCGAATCATGGCGCGGTCGCACAGCATGGCAACCGTCAGGTCCTCAAAACGATGCTCCTCGAGAAGTTCGGTGAAGGCATCGAACAGGGCGCGGTAGGTTTTCTTAATGCGAAGGTCCACTGGTATCGCCATCCTCAGGGCAAAGACAACACTCGACAATCTGTCGCATATCTTACACCTGTACCTCGCGCGCTTTGCCCCGGTGCCAACCCCGCCGAAAACATAACGCTTACCGGAAAGTTCGGCACGGCAAAACGTTGCGGGTATACTAGTAGCGTTATACCAACGGCAGCTGGCGCATGCCGCCGCGGCCATTCGAAACGGAGACATCATGATTACCGTCATCATCGGCATCGTTGTTGTCATTGTGATTGTCTGCGCCATCGCCGGCATCTACAACAACATGGTCACCAAGCGTAACCGCATCGATAACGCCTGGCAGAACATCGATACGCAGCTGCAGCGCCGCAACGACCTGATCCCCAACCTGGTCGAGACCGTCAAGGGCTACGCCAAGCACGAGCAAGAGACGCTCTCCGCCGTGATCAGTGCGCGTAACACCGCCGTCAAGGCCACCACGCCCGAGGCCAAGATGGAAGCCGACAACGTGCTGACCGGTGCGCTGCGCCAGCTCTTCGCCGTAGCCGAAGCCTATCCCGATCTTAAGGCAAACACCAACTTTACGCAGCTGCAGACATCGCTCGAGGATACCGAGAACAAGATTAGCTATGCACGCCAGAGCTACAACGACTGCGTGCTCAGCTACAACAACGCCATTCAGACGTTCCCGGCTGTCATCTTTGCCGGCATCTTCCAGTTTAAGGAGCGCCAGGGCTTCGAGGCCGCCGAAGCCGCCCGCCAGGCCCCGACCGTCAAGTTCTAGTAGTTTGGCAGCGCATCCTTAATCGGCCAAATGTATAAACCGCCCCGTCGAACGCATACTTCGACGGGGCGGTTTCCTTTTTCGCGAAGGTCCCCCTCTAAGCACCGTGCATTTTTGGGAGTATTCAACATAACCAAGAGCTTCGGGCGCTACGATAAATGCCAAAGACCGCGAATATCCCTGCAAATCAAACGCTGTCAGCCCATAACCCCGCCCATCATTCGTAGAAAACATCGAGAAATCCCGATTTTTGCCCGAGGTCGGTATGCAGGGGCCTTCGATTGCAGAATACTCGCAAAAATGCACGTCGCCATCACCCCCACATGGCGCGAACCAAAACAAAAGCGCGGCCTAAAAGGCCGCGCGCCATCTTTAATTCAGATCTATATTGCCCGTAACGGCAGCGCCGAGGGCAACCTTCCTTTCCGGCGCGCTCCGCAGGACGAAAGAACCTCCGCCGCACGAAGTGCGCAGCGGAGGTTCTTTCATGTCCGAGGACGCGCCGGAAAGGTAGGTTGCCCTCGGGCCGAACAGCTATGGCAGCTTACGCCACGGTATAGACCCAGTCGTGCTTGTCCTCAACAGCACCAGACTGGATACCAGTCAGGGTCTCGCGGAGCTTCTTCATCACAGGACCGATCTCGGTGTAGCCAGCCGGGAAGGTCACAGTCTCGTCGGCACCGTAGACCTTGTTGTCGATCTCGCCCACCGGGGAGATAACGGCAGCGGTGCCGCACAGACCGCACTCAACAAAGGTGCCGGCCTTAACCTCGGCCCACTCGACGGGGCGCTGATCGACGGTCATGCCCAGGTCCTGAGCAACCTGAACGAGCGAACGGCGGGTGATGGAGGGCAGGATGGAGTCGGTGTGCGACTGCGGAACGACAAGCGTGCCGTCCTCCTTCACGAACAGGACGTTGGCGCCACCGGTCTCCTCGACATAGGTACGGGACTCGGAGTCGAGATACAGGTTCTCGGCATAGCCCTCGCGGTGAGCCTCCATCGTGGGCTTGAGGGACATGGCGTAGTTAAGGCCGGCCTTGATGTTGCCGGTACCGTGCGGTGCGGCGCGGTCGTACTCGGAAACGCGCAGCTTGACGGGCTTAAGGCCACCCTTAAAGTACGGACCGACCGGGGTCACGAGAATGCGGAACGTGTACTCAGGAGCGGGAGCCACGCCGATCACGTCACCGGAGCCGATCATAAACGGACGCACGTACAGGGTCGCACCGGAACCGAAGGGCGGAACCCAGGCGGCGTTGGCAGAAACGACCTGCTTGACGGCCTCAACGAACTTGTCCTTGGGGAACGGGGGCATCTCGAGGCGCTGCGCAGAGTTGTACATACGCTCGGCGTTCATGTCGGGGCGAAAGCAGACAATGCTGCCGTCCTCGGCGGTGTAAGCCTTCAGGCCCTCAAAGACCTCCTGGCAGTAATGGAAGATGCCGCCGCACTCGGAGACATGCAGGGTATGGTCGGTGGTCAGGCCGCCCTCGTCCCACTCGCCGTCCTTCCAATGAGCCTCGTAGCTGTAATCGGTCTTCATGTAGCCAAAGCCGAGGCTACCCCAATCGATATCCTTCTTCTCGACAGTCATGTGTCGCTCCTTACATACACAGTTGCACACTCGCGAACCCGCACGCAAGGACCGAGGCCGACCGCGTCGCAACGTCGCACGTCCGGAGCGTAGAGCCGGACAGGACACGCGAACAGCATCAAAGCCAATGGCATGTCGATTCGCATGCAGGAGATTGTACTCCCCGCACGCGTCGGATAAAGCGTTTTTCTTTAACTAAGTAAAGTATTCTCATTTGACTCATTTGATTGAACCAAAAGAGGCCCGCCACCGTAAGCGGTGACGGGCCCTAACTACACAGTTGCGTGCCGATTCTAACTAGGCGTTGCTCTTGCCCAGCCTGGCCTTGATGATGCCGACCACGGTCGGGATGATCGACACGGCAACAATGCCCACGATCAGCAGCTCAAAGTGCTCCTGCACAAAGGGGATGCCGCCAAAGAAGTAGCCCAGCAGCGTAAAGACCGTCGACCAGGTAATGCCGCCCAGCACGTTAAAGATGACAAAGTTGCGCCAGTGCATGCCGCCCATGCCGGCGATGAAAGGCACAAAGGTGCGGATAAACGGGAAGAAGCGGCCCAGGAAGATGGCCAGGTGGCCCCATTTGTCCAGGAAGTCCTCGGACTTTTTGATGCGCTCGGGCGTCATGGCCTTCACCTTGCCCGAGGCGATGATCTTTTGACCAAAGAAGTGACCGATCATAAAGTTGCACTGATCGCCCAAGATGGCAGCCGTCCATGCGACGGCCAGCAGAGCCACGATGTTAAAGCCGCCGTTGTGGGCAAAGAAACCCGAGGCAAACAGCAGCGAGTCGCCGGGAAGGAACGGGAAGAACACCACGCCCGTCTCGATAAAGATAATCAGGAACACGCAGCCGTAGGCCATAAGCGGACCGGCGGCAATCCAACTGGCGATCGCGGTGCGCGGATCCTTAAGCAGCTCGGCGATAAAATTGATGAAACCCATGAAGTTAAACCTCTCAGTTGTGGGCGCGGACACGTCCAAGTTGACCAGTATACGGTCGCGACGCGGCCACACGCACGGCCTTACAAAAGCATGACTCCATTACCAGCAAGTTTGCATAATTGACACCTGTCGCGCAAAGCTAGGCAAGATTGCCCTTTCTAATCCCTAGCGAATCGCTATACTTTATTGAATTGCATTGTCACGGCGCTAAGGGAGGGCGGCTGGTGAGCTTTATCAATACCATTCGCGAGGACATCAAGACCGTCCAGACGCAGGACCCCGCCGCGCAAAACGGCCTAGTCATCTTCCTTTCTTACCCCGGCCTGCACGCCAAGTGGAACCACGTGCCCGAGCACTGGCTGTGGGAGCATGGTCATCGCTCGCTCGCCCGCGTGCTCTCGCAAATCACCCGCCATATCACCGGCGTCGAGATTCATCCCGCCGCACAGATCGGCAAGCATTTCTTTATCGACCATGCCATGGGCGTCGTCATCGGCGAAACCACCATTGTGGGCGACAACTGCATGCTCTACCAGGGCGTCACGCTCGGCGGCACCGGCAACGAGACCGGCAAGCGCCACCCCACCCTGGGCAACAACGTCACCGTGGGCACAGGCGCCAAGGTGCTCGGCAACATTCGCATCGGCAACAACGTCAAAATCGGCGGCAACTCGGTTGTCGTCAAAGACGTGCCCGACAACTGCACCGTCGTGGGCGTGCCCGGCCGCATCATCAAGCGCAACGGCTGCCGTGTGTTCGAGGAAAGCTTCGACGCCAAGCAGCACCGCGAATACATGCCCGACGATGCCGCCGAGCAAAGCGCCCTCAACCGTCAGGGCATCACCGAGAATGCCCGCCGCGTACATGAGCTCGAGCAAGAGGTGGCCGAGCTTAAGGCCCTCGTCGCCAAGCTCGCGGACGAACGCTAGAAACGGGCGATCACCGAAAACATCGGACCCAACGCAAAGGCGCGCCAGGGAACCCATCCCCGGCGCGCCTTATTCCTGATGTGACAAAGGGACTATTCCTTTGTCACATTATGCGAACTGGCTCAGGTAGAGGTCGGCGTAGGCGCCCTCGGCAGCCAGCAGCTCCTTGTGCGTTCCCTGCTCGATAATGTTGCCGTGATCCATGACCAAGATCAGGTCGGCATCCACGATCGTCGACAGGCGATGCGCAATCACAAAGCTCGTGCGTCCGCGCATCAGCGCGTCCATGGCACGGCCGATGGCAAGCTCGGTGCGCGTATCCACACTCGACGTAGCCTCGTCCAGAATGAGGATCGCCGGGTTGTTGAGCAGCACACGCGCAATGGTCAGCAGTTGACGCTGACCCTGACTGATGCTTTCGGCATCGTTGGCCACATGCATGTCGTAGCCCTGCGGCATGGTACGCACAAAGAAGTCGACCTGCGCGGCGCGGGCGGCCGCAACGATCTCCTCGCGCGTCGCCTCGGGGCAACCGTAGGCGATGTTTTCGGCAATCGTGCCATCGAACAGCCAGGCGTCCTGCAGCACCATGCCAAACTGCTGCCGCAGCTCGCCGCGATCCATTCGACTCGTGTCCACGCCGTCGAGCGTAATGCGACCGCCGTCAATCTCGTAAAAGCGCATGAGCAGGTTGATGAGCGTGGTCTTGCCCGCGCCCGTGGTTCCCACCACTGCGATCTTCTGACCCGGCTCGGCGGTAAACGACACATCGCGCATGAGCGGCTTGTCGGGCGCATAGCCAAAGCGCACATGCTCAAAGGCGACGCGGCCCTCCACGCGACCCGGCAGCTTGGCGGCCTCGCCCGGCAGCGGATCGGCCTCCATTTCGGGCTCATCGAGCAGGTCGAACACGCGCTCCGCGCTCGCCAGCGCACTCTGCAGCGAGTTAAAGGTAAACGACAGCTGCGTCATGGGCTCGGACGCCTCGTAGATAAACTGGAAGAACGCCTGGAACACGCCGACGGTCATCTGTCCGGCCACCAGCATGCTGCAACCCACGAGCGCAATCACGATCTGCGCCAGGCGGCCGATAAAGCGAACCGCGGGACCGACGGCGTTGATCATAAAGTCGGCCTTGGCGCTCACGTGCGCCAGCTCGCCCGAAGCCTCGTGCACCTCGGCAGAACTCTGGCGCTCGCGGTTGAACGCACGAATCACCAAACGGCCCGAGTAGCCCTCCTCGACCGCGCTCGTAATCTTGGACACCCACTCCTGGCGCTCGCCCGTCACGTCGTGCGTGCGGCGCGAAACCACCTTGGTCACCAGCAGCGACAGGGCCGTAAAGCCCAAAAAGACGAGCGTAAGTTCAACGCTGAACACAAACATCACGCCCACAGCACCCACAACCGTACCAATCGACACGAGCAGCTGCAGCAATCCGCGCTGCATGCTCTCGGACATCTTGTCTAGGTCGTTGGTCGCGCGGCTCACCACCTCGCCGGGGCGGTGCGCATCAAAATAGGCGAGCGGCAAACGGCTGAGCTTTTGCGCGATGCGGTTGCGCAGACGCAGGTTGAGTCGTTCGGCCACACTCGACATCAAAAAGCTCTGCAACGCATAGAAGGAGGCAGCCGCCGTCCAAATCATAAAGTAGACGAAAATGGTCTTGCCGCAATGCTCCCAGGTAATGCTGAAGGTGGTGTCGTTGGCAAACGCCACCTGCATATGCCCCCACAGCTCGTCGATGACGTGGGCGCTGTACGCTGGCGCGGCGGTGTTGAAGATGGCGTAGAACACGATGCTCGCGAACACGATATAGAAGCGCCAATGGTCGCCGGCGGCCTCGCTCCACAAGCGGCGCACCGTCGCCCAGGTATCCCGAGGCGTCTCGTCCTCGTCCTCGTCGTCCACGTCGCGCATGCGCTCCGCCTCGGCGCGGGCACGCTCGTCCTCGGCGCGCTCGTTTTCCTCGTAGAGCGCCTGGCGGCGAGCTTCGCGCGCGGCCGCTGCCTTGGCGGCGTCATCCAGCTCGAGCACCGCGGCAGCCTGGCCAGCCGTTTTCTCGGCGGCGTCCGCAGCGTTCCAATCGATAGCGTCGCTGCACTTCTTGAACTCCTCGGTCATGCTACTCACCTCCCTTCATCTGCGACTCCGCGATAGCGCGGTACACCTCGCACGTTTCCATTAGCTCGCCATGGGTGCCCAGACCTACGACCTCGCCGTCTTTGAGCACGACGATCTGGTCGGCGTGCAAGATCGTCGAGATGCGCTGCGCGATGATGAGCACCGCGGCGTCGCGCGTCTCGTCCTGTAGCGCATGGCGTAGCGCCGCATCGGTCTTAAAGTCCAAGGCCGAAAAACTGTCATCGAAGATATACAGGTCGGCATGCTTCATGAGCGCACGGGCAATGGCCAGACGTTGGCGCTGGCCGCCCGAGAAGTTCGTGCCGCCCTGCGCCACCGGGGTATCGAGCCCCTGCGGTTGGTCGAGTACAAAGGTGCTCTGGGCAACCTGGAGTGCATGAAGCATATCGGCCTCGGTCGCGTCTTCGTTGCCAAAGCGCAGGTTGCTCGCCACGGTACCCGAGAACAGCCATGCCTTCTGCGGCACATAGGCGATGCGCCCACGAATCTCACCCTGCGAAAGCTCGCGCAGATCGACGCCGTCCAGGCGAATGGCACCCTTGGTGGCATCGTGGAAGCGCAACAGCAGCTTTGCCACCGTCGACTTGCCCGAGCCCGTCGAGCCGACGATCGCGGTCGTCTGGCCGCGGCGACAGGTAAAGCTCAGGTTGCACAGCGTGTCCTCGTCGGCATCGTCAAAACGAAACGACATGTGGTCGAACACGGCGACCGCATCCGATCCGTCCTTTGAGTCGAACGCGCCCGCGCCCAGCGTACGCTCGCCGTCCACGATGCTCGGCTCAATCTCCAGCACCTGTTGCGCGCGAGCCAGACATGCCGCGGCGCGCGGCAGCGTCAGTATCACCATCTGCGCCATCATCACAAAGAACAGGATCAGGAGTGCATATTCCAGCACCGCGGAGATGCTCGCAATCTGCATTGCATGGGCGCCCACGCGGTTGCCGCCCACCCACAGCACCGCCACCTCGGCAATGTTCATCAAAAAGAAGGTGGAGCTATCAAGGCCCACAAACAGGTGGTTGACCTTAATGGCGTTGTCCGCGTAGTCGCTAAACACCTCATCCAGACGCTGTTCCTCGTGACGCTCTTTATTAAAAGCGCGGATGACGCGAACGCCCACGATGTTCTCGCGCAACACCACGTTCATGCGGTCGATAAAGCTCTGCAAGCGCATAAAAATCGGCGCGGCATTAGCCACCGTAAAGACCGCTATCACGAGCACGATCGCAACCACCGCGCCCAGCAGCGTGCCCATGGCAGGATCGATGAGCCAGGCAAAAATGATGCCCGCGACGGCCAAGAACGGCACCGGCAGCACCAGCTGGATCGTCTGCAGGATGGCCTGCTGAATCACGTTGATGTCGTTGAGCGAGCGCGTGATCATCGATCCGGTGCCAAAGCGCTCAAAGTCGCTGGCCGCGAGCTCGAGCGACTTGTCGTACACGGCATTGCGGATATCGCAGGCCACGTTGGCGGCCAGGCGCGCCGACAGATAACAGCCCAGTACCTCACCGCCGCTGGCCATGCCGGTCGCGATCAGCATGTACAGGCCGTTGCGCAAAATGTAATCGACATCGCCTGTGGTGATGCCAGTGTTGACCATGTTCGCCAGCATCGTGGGAACCAACAGCGTGCCGACGTTATCCACCAACAGCACCAGCAGCGTCACCGCGACCAGGCCCCGGTACGGCTTCAAAAACCTCATTAAGAGTCGCACGACTCCCCCTCACTTTGTTTTTCGGCAGCCATCTGCTGCTTAAATGCCTCGCACTCATCCCCTAGTACACGGGAAAACTTTCCGATCAGGCGCAATATCTCACGCTGCTCCCAAGGCTCCAGCGCGCCAAAGGCACGCTGCTCGGCCTTGACCGCCGGAAGCGCATAGTGCTCGGCAAATTGCTTGCCCTCATCGGTCAGGCGCACAACCTTGTTCTTACGGCTGCCTTCGGCAAACTCCAGCGTGGCGAAACCCCGCGCCGTCAAGGTTTTAATGGCCGAATTGATGGTCTGCTTGCTATAGAACCATTCGATTGTCCGATTTTTGACAAATTTGTTTTCTAGATTAGTCCGAGTTTTGACTATCGTCAATAAGCTCGTTATATATGGACGGCTCTACATAGCATATCGACAAAAAAAGACCGCCGGCGCGGGGGCGGCGCCGGCGGTCACGCGAGAATAGCGATGTGTTTGCCCGTTAGGCAGCGACGGCCTCGTAGACCGTAGCGCCCGCAAAGCTGTCGTGCAGGCTCTTGCCGCAGATCCAGGGCAGCTCGACGACCTCGCAGACCGTGTTGACCAGCTCGGAGCAGTCAGTAAAGTGTCCCTTATCGTTGAGGGCCTCGCAATCCTGAACACGCCAGTACCCGTCGGTATGCGTGATGTAGTACTCGTGGTTGTCGATCGTCACAAAAGCGCGCGTCTTGGAACGCAGCAGCTTCAGAAATCCTTCGAAGTCAGTCTCGACGACATCTCCAGCCTGGAACATGATGATTACCTCCTGGCCCAGCGCCACCACAGCGCATTGATAAACGTTGGTACCTCTTTAGTAAAACCTTTATCAATGGATATGCGTCCCTCATTTAGGCAAGTGGTAAAAAACCGCAGGGTAGACGGGATAAAACGTTTAACCATCCCATTTGTTTGTCACATTCTGAAGGTACTTTTATGCAAACCTACTCTCCCAATTGGAATCTATCCTTTTGGCCGGGCAATTGACCGTCTATCGTTTGAGCCCGACGGGTATGAACGGGGCATCTGCAACGCCACTACAAGGAGGCACCATGGAGACTATCGAAGCGCTCATTCACCGCCGCAGCTGCCGCAACTACAGCGATCGTCCCGTCGAGGCCGAAAAGCTTGCACGTATTATCGAAGCCGGCCAATATGCACCGAGCGGCATGGGCCGCCAGCCGGTGACGTTTGTCGCCGTCACCGATCCCGCGACCGTCGAGCGTCTCTCGCAGCTTAACGCCCAAGTCATGGGTAGCAACGGCGACCCCTTCTACGGAGCCAAAACGGTTGTGGTGGTACTGGTCGACCGCAACGTGCCCACGCATCTGGAAGACGGCTCGCTCGCCATGGGCAACTTGCTCAACGCCGCCTATGCACTGGGTGTCGATTCATGCTGGATTCACCGCGCGCATGAGGTCTTTGACTCACCCGAGGGCCTGGAGCTGCTGGCCAGCTGGAGCCTGCCCGCCGACGGCAGCCTGCGCGGTGTCGGTCACTGCATTCTGGGCTATGCCGAGGACACGCTACCCGAGCCCAAACCCCGCCGCGACAACGTCGTCTACGTAAGGTAACCCAGGAGCGTCATAGGGGTAGCTAATTTGGGACGGGGCTATTTTAGCCACCCCACTCGCAACTTATCTTGCCGATGGAGTTGTCGTCGTTTCGTTCGTGTGGGTCGTTTCGGCGCCGTCGCCCTGTTCGCCCTCGTCCTTTTGAGCGTCGGCGATGGTGGAGGCCGCCGCAACGATACCGCGCTGGGGCGCGACGCCCGTCTGGGTCTGAGCGCCCTCGACAATTTCTGTGCCTGCATGCGCGAGCTCGGGCGATTTAAACATCGCGTCCAAGTTGGCACCGTCGCCGGCGTAGCCAAGCGCAGCGAGTGCGATGACGATCACTGCAACGACGACCGCGATCGGAACATAACGATGCCAACCAGCCGGATTGAGTCCGCTGCGACGAGCCGCCCCGCGGCTGATGTAGCCGAGCGTGCCGTCGTGCTTGAGCTTTGAGCCCACCACGCGTTTGCGGTCCCACAGCGAGGACTCTGCCTGCATTGCCAAGCGGGCACCTGTCGAAGGATAGCCGTATTTAGTGCGCTTGAACGAGCCGTCAAACCCCGAGGCGTGTTTGCCCCACGTCACCGATGTTGTGCGTCGGTTAACCGGCGCGGCGCTCCGCCTTCTGCGGCTCGGTTTTGTAGTCTCAGCCATACGCCCCCGCACGCCGTAACCAAATCGAAACAATAACGCTTTGGACTGTAGCACACGCGTCGCGCGCGGTCACGGGCGCCTCGCTCAACGGTCATCGTCCTTCAGTAAGCGCCACAGCGTTGTTCGGCTTATGCCCAGCACCTCCGCCGCACGGGTTCGGTTGCCGTGGAGATGATCTACAACCAGATGCGCGATATCTCGCTCGGTATCGGCCAGCGGTCGCAGGATATACAGGTCGCTTTCGAGTGTCGGGGCGCCAAAGGTTGCGGTCTTAATCACGTCCTCTTGGGCTAGCACTTCCTCCGCCACAGCGCGATCCACCGTGCCCGCCCCCACCAATATATACAGTCGTTCCGAGACCTCGCGGAGCTGCAGATAATTGCGCGGCCAGCGATAAGCATCGAGCGTCTTCGTCGCCGCGGCAGACAGCGTGGGCACTGCCGTCCCAAATGCATCAGCGAGATATTCCAAATAGCGCGCAACCTTCGTCGACGCGGCTCCCTGCTCGGCGATTGCCGGCGCCACGCTCACCGCACAGGCGAAACGCTCGGTCACAAAGGCGGCTTGATCACTTTCGCCGCCGCCCGGCATGTCATTCGCTGTCAGTACCACATGGCAGCGCGTCGCCAACGCGGTGTCGGTCATCGTGGAGACCAGCTCGCGGAGGCGCTGGGGACCAACCGCATTCCAGCCCTCAATGCAAAGGGTCAGCCCCGTTTGGAACAACGGCGATTCGGCGCTTTTGAGCACATGGCGCCAACCGCGCTCGGTGAGCTCATCGAGCGCGACGGAAACAAAGGGCTGATCGGCAAAAGGACCGTCTAGATAGAGGCGCTTGGCGATCTCGACCTGGCCCGCGCCAAGCTCGCCCTCGAGCATAAGGGGCACGCCGCGCGCATAGCTCTCGGCGACCGGCGCAGCCACCGAGGCCGCCCCCTCAACGATGCCGTACGCGCTCGATTCGTAGCGGGCCTCAACTTCGTCGGCGTTGAGCCACTCGATGCCCGCATGCGCCGCGGCGCCGCGCACCTCGCGGACCACGGCGACCCAAAGCCCCCCGCCCTCTTTGTCGGTGGGGCGAACGGTCAGGCTCAGGCGCGTACCCGCACGCCCCATAACCAGACGCGCGCCGTCTCCTATACGGTCGAGGCGCTCAGCGACAAAAGCCGCCACATCCCGCTCAAGCGCCGCGTCATTCATGGTCGAAATCGCGACGTCCCCACGCGCATCGATTGCCAATGCCGAGGCCCCGGCAGCAGCCAGGGCCTCGGTCAAGATGTTCAGCTTGGTATCGCTATCCATGATTTGCCCCTGTCCGCGGCGACGTGCAGCCGCCGACGGTCGCACGACCGAGTGTTTCAAAATTGAACGATATTGCTCACCAAACACTATAGGGCAGAAAGCGCCGTCCTGCGAGTATAGGTGTTGCCCCGCATCGCCATCCTGGCGGGGCGATAAGAGCTCTTCGGGACTTATAAACCTGCGGACAAGCCATACCCGCAAGAGCTCCTATCGCTCCACCGTGAGAATGCGCTCACCAGCAGCCAACACGCAAACTGGCTACTTCTCTACCAGATTCCCAGCACGTGCTGCATTCCCAAGCTCATGCACGCAATGCCAATCCAACAGCAAAAGCCCAGCGCGATGGGCTTGCCGCCCTTTTTGACCAGCTCGACGATATCGGTATTAAAGCCAATAGCCGCCATGGCCATCACGATAAAGAACTTCGAAAGCTCCTTGATGGGCGCCGTAAAGGACGCGGGAAGCTGAAGCACCGTGGTGATCACGCTCGCCAGCACAAAAAACAGCACAAACATGGGAAACGCGCGTTTAAGGGAGAACGTGCTTTTGGCGTCGCCGCCGGCCTTGCGCGCCAGATGCATCTGCCAGCATGCGAGGACCAACGTGATGGGGATAATGGCCAGCGTCCTGGTGAGCTTGACCACCGTGGCGCTCTCGAGCACATTGGCGCCGGGATGCATGCTGTCCCAGGCGCTCGCCGCAGCCGTTACGGACGAGGTGTCGTTGATGGCGGTGCCGGCAAACAGGCCAAAGCCCTCGTTGGTCAGCCCGAGCATGCCGCCGAGCGTTGGAAACACGAGCGCCGCGATAACGTTAAACAGGAAGATGACCGAAATGGCCTGGGCAATCTCGCGATCGTCGGCATCGATGACGGGCGCGGTCGCGGCGATGGCAGAACCGCCGCAAATCGACGAACCCACACCCACAAGCGTCGCGATCTTGCCCGGCACGTTCATGACGCGGCAGAGCACAAAGGCGATGACAAGCGAGGTCGAGATTGTCGCCACGATAATCGGCAGCGACTGGGCGCCCTTGGACAGAATCTGGGAGAGGTTCATGCCAAAGCCAAGCAGGATAACCGCGTACTGCAAGACTTTTTTGGACGTATAGGTGACGCCGGCGGCGAGCTGTTCGCGACGATTCTTGGGAAAGACGAGCGCCAGGACCATGCCAAAGAGGATGGCAAACACCGGACCGCCGACCACCTCAATTTGTTTGCCGAGCAACGTCGCGGGAATGGCGATGATCAGGCAGAACAAGACGCCTTTCCAGCGCTCGCGTACGAAATTTGCCAGTTGCATATGGGATTCCTTCTTTCTATTTCACGTTTGCGACGGCTTATGATACGGCAACATTGAGCACAGCCTTGCGCAAACACAGACTAAGATGCCGCAATAGTTCTCAGGCAACAGCCGAATTACCCACCGCGGAAAGCTGATTCGCGGCATAATTAACAACTGACATATGAGTTTGATAGAACAGTTGCGAGGCGCTATGGAAGAATCGATGCACGTCGGCGAGCAGGAAACGAGCCTACAGGACCAGTCCTACCACACCATTCGACGCAAAATCGTCTACCTGGACTACAAGCCGGGCGAAAAGCTGGGCGTCAAGCAACTTTGCGACGACCTGGATATGGGGCGCACCCCTGTGCGCGAGGCACTGGTGCGTCTGGCGCAGGAAGGCCTGGTGCGCACCGTGCCCCAGAGCGGCACCTACGTCTCACCCATCAACCTCACCCTTGCCGAGAGTGCCTGTTACATCCGCGAGCATCTGGAAAAGCAGGTGATTGTGGAGTGCTGTGCGCGCGCCACGTCGGCCGGCATCGAGCAACTCGACCGCGCCATCGCGCTGCAGGAAAAGGCCATGGCCGAAGAGGATCGCATCGGCTTCTTTTTGAGCGACAACCTCATGCATCACATGATTTTTAGCATCGCATGTCGTAGCACCGTGTGGTCGTGGCTCGAAGAGACCAATGCCGACCTGGAGCGCTTCCGCTGGCTGCGCGCCGCCACGCAGGTTCTCGACAATCAGGACATCGTGAACGAGCACAAGCAGATTCGCCGCGCTATCGCCGGTCGCGACCCCATCGAAGCGAGCTTTTTGGTCAGCAAGCACCTGCACATGATGTTCCGCAACCAAACCGAGGTTCTGGACCAGTTCCCCGAGTACTTCGAGACCAGTAAGCTCCGCTAACCTGCCAAAAAGGGACAGGTTTATTTTGGCAGGTTTTATCTGGGCAAATGCAGAAAAGGCCTGGCTCCGTCTTGATGCGGAGCCGGGCCTTGGTCGTTAGGACGGCGGAATATTAGTTATTCCACGGTCACGCTCTTGGCGAGGTTTCGAGGCTGGTCGACGTCGCAGCCGCGCAGGATGGCGACCTCGCGGGCGAGCAGCTGCAGCGGGACGCTCGCCGTGATGGGGCTGAACACGTCGCGGACTGCTGGCACGCGGATGATGCAGTCGGCGATCTTGTTGATCTCCTCGTCGCCCTCGGTGGCAACGACGATAACCTTGGCGCCGCGCGCCTTGCACTCCATAAGGTTCGACACGGTCTTGTCGTAGGTGGCACTCTTGGTGGCCACGGCGATGACAGGGAAGCCCGGGTCGATCAGGGCGATGGGGCCGTGCTTCATCTCACCGGCGGCGTAGGCCTCGGCGTGCAGGTAGCTGACCTCCTTGAGCTTGAGCGCACCCTCGTAGGAAATAGCGGCACCCATGCCACGGCCCACGAACAGCGCCGACTGCGCGTCCTTGCACAGCAGGGCAGCCTCATGAACGGCCTCGGTTTGGGTATCCAAAATCCACTGGATCTGCTCGGCCGTATCGGAAAGCTCGCGGAATAGCATGCGCGCCTGCTTGGTGGTCAAGCGGTACTTGACCTGCGCCAGCAGCAGGGCCAAAAGCGTAAGGCTCACGACCTGGCCGATGAAGCTCTTGGTCGAGGCGACCGCGATCTCCTTGTTGGCCTTGGTGTAGATGACGCCGTCGCTCTCACGCGCCACGGGGCTACCCACCACGTTGGTGATGCCGAAGACCTTGGCACCCTTGATGCGCGCGTCGCGAATGGCGGCAAGGGTATCGGCCGTCTCGCCCGACTGGGACACGGCAACGACAAGCGTCGTCGGCGTAATGATGGGGTTGCGATAACGGAACTCGCTGGCCGCCTCCACCTCGGTGGGGATGCGAGCCCAGCCCTCAATGAGATTCTTGGCAATGAGGCCAGCGTGATAGCTGGTTCCGCAAGCGATTACGTAGACGCGGTCGATGTCGTTGAGCTCCTCGAGTGAAAGGCCCAGCTCGTCGAAGTCGAGCTCGCCGGCCGGCGTCATACGACCGACCAGTGTGTCGCGCACGACGCGCGGCTGCTCGTGGATTTCCTTGAGCATAAAGTGTTCGTAGCCACCTTTTTCGGCAGCGTGGATATCCCAGTCGATGGTGACGGGCTGTTTTTCAATGGGTTCGCCGTCATTGACTGCAAGGTGGACGATGGCGGTATCCTGTCCTGCATATTCAAAGTTTACAGGGTATTTCGTATCACTTGTAAGATACGCTTCGTTTGCTGCAATCTCTTTCACATAATAATTGCCCATCGGAAGGTCAGTCTTAACCTTGCCATTTCCGTTCTCGTCAAGAGTAATAATCTCAATCAGTCCGTCAGCAGGAATGACCGTACCGTCTGCGGCAGTCAATTCCTTTTCTGCATACAGCCCAAAGGCAACATCAAAGATCTCCCCGTTATTGCCCACACCAAAATGCTCGTCGGTTTCAAGGTTCTTTACAAGGTCGATTTCCACACGCTGACGGAGCGTTGGCGGATGATTTTCTGCAAGAGTTGTTTCTTCGTGTTTATGAGGCAAGAGGTAGTTATCAGCATGGAAAACAGTTCTCTACATGGGCGTTTGCGATGGCGTATAATCTTTGCAAAAATGAGTACCGCCATCGTGATATAGTAGACGAGTATCGTTTACAACAGTCATATACCAATGAAGAAGATAGCTATTCCTCGCTTGAGTTTGAGGTGGCACATGATCGTCAGGTTTTCGACCGGCAGTTGAAGAAAGTACTTGCAGGGTTGACAGATGAACAACGGGCAGCATATACGCTGCGTTATGAAGAAGAGCTTCCGGTACAGGAGATTGCGCAAATCCTGTGTTGTCCGGAAGGTACGGTAAAGTCTCGCTTATATTATACTTTGAAAGTATTGCAGCGTTCTTTATCAGATTATAACCCCCAAAAATAGATGAATATGAAAAGTGATGATTTAGAAAGACTGGAAGAGTCTCAGGAAATGCAACAGTTGATTCATGCTGCTAAAGAGCAATATGAGCAGGAAAAATCAGTTCACCCTCCTGTTGCTTATGCTGCTTTTGCACAGAATCTCAGAGAGAGACAGAAGGACGGAAAGATGAAAGCGAAGCAGGAACCGCCCGAAAGGGAAACTTTTGAAGTGAAAG
>ENA-UESC01001487-UESC01001487.1-human-gut-metagenome-genome-assembly--contig:-NODE-1487-length-17443-cov-120.140850_pt1 | contig 17443 bp, 14 predicted proteins | sample MGYA00242998_ERZ507999 | MGnify/ENA primary metagenome ERZ507999 (study PRJEB26167, sample SAMN06115465) | human gut metagenome | host: Homo sapiens | place: China:Hubei | collected 2016-04-27... | reverse complement strand
CAAAAAGATTGAAAAATCGAAAAAGCTGTCTCTTTTTCTGTGAGAAATTATGAAACAGATGCAAAACAAAAGAAACAAAGACAGAAAAAGCATCACCAGTTCACGAAAAGGGACCGATGCACAACAAAGCAAAATAAAAAGGAGAGACAATACATGGCGCAGTTACCACAGGAATTTCTGACCCGCATGCAGGACATGCTGGGCGATGAATTTGATGCATTTTTAACTTCCTACGACGCACCCCACACTGCCGGGCTGCGTGCGAATACAAAAAAATGCCGGACCGAAGATTTCCCGCCGCTTGTTCCGGGCACGTGGAAGAAAATTCCGTGGATTCCAAACGGCTATTTCGTGCCGGACGGCATGCGCATGGGGCAGTCTCCACTGTATGCGGCAGGCGTCTTCTATCTGCAGGAGCCAAGCGCCATGACCCCGGCGTCCCGCCTCCCAATCGAACCGGGTGAGCGTGTGCTCGATCTCTGCGCCGCACCGGGCGGCAAGGCAACCGAGCTGAATGCGCGCCTGAAAGGAACCGGCCTTCTCGTCGCCAATGACATCAGCAACGCCCGCGCCAAAGCACTGCTGCGCAATCTGGAGCTGTTCGGAAGTGAAAACGTGCTTGTCACCAATGAGACACCGGCAGGCCTTGCAGACGTCTTCCCGGGCTTCTTCGATAAAATCCTCGTGGATGCACCGTGCTCCGGCGAGGGCATGTTCCGGAAAGACGAGGCAGTCATCGGCACCTGGACCCCGGAGCGGCCGGATTTCTTTGCGGATCTGCAGCGCGAGATCACCTCGAATGCTGTCAAAATGCTGCGTCCGGGCGGCCTCATGATGTATTCGACGTGTACCTTCGCCCCGCAGGAGGACGAGGGAACCGTTTCTTTCCTTCTGGAAAACTTCCCGGAAATGGAACTGATCGAGATGGAAGGCTACGAAGGTTTTTCAAAAGGCAATCCAGTCTGGGGAAACGGCGATCCGGAGATCGAAAAGACCGTGCGCATCTGGCCGCATAAAATGAACGGCGAGGGCCATTACCTTGCCCTGTTCCGCAAAAAAGGCGAAGCCATTCCTTATGAGACAGAAGAAAAACCGATCGAAAAGAAAAACAAAAAACAGAAAAACCGGAAAAAAGACGTCGAAGAATATGAACACACTATCCGCCAGAAAATCGAACTCGAAGAACAGACGAGACTGAAAGAACGGGAAGTCGAAAAACTTAACAAAAAAGCTTCTCGATTAAAAAGAGAACATTAGGTCTTTTGGAGTTATAGCTAACAATTTCATATCTTTATGCGAAATATGTTTCATTTTGTCCACAAAATATATGAACAGAATTAAGGAAGTGCTTGAAGAAAAGGGTATTAAACAGACATGGCTGGCCGAACAGCTCGGTAAGAGTTTCAGTATGATAAATGCCTATGCCTGCAATCGTCGTCAACCTAATCTGGAATTGCTCTTTGAAATTGCACGCATTCTTCAAGTCAACCCTAAAGATTTAATCAGTAGCAAATAATGTAATATGGCAATCAAGAAATCGGAATTATATAGTACCCTTTGGAAATGTTGCGACGAGTTACGCGGAGGTATGGATGCAAGCCAATACAAGGATTATGTATTGGTGATTCTGTTCGTGAAATATATCAGCGACAAAAGCCGCAACGACCTTAATTTCATGATAGATATTCCCGCCGGCTGCCACTTCGAGGATTTTGTCGCTTTGAAAGGCCATGCCAATATCGGCGAAGAGATGAACAAGAAAATGGCGGCTTTGTCCGAAGCTAATCAGTTGGACGGAGTGTTTATCGCGGATTTCGATGATGAAACCAAACTCGGCAAGGGCAAGGATAAGGTTGAAACATTAAGCGGACTTATCGGCATATTCCAGACATCAGATCTCGATTTCAGCAAAAACCGCGCGGCTGATGACGATCTTATAGGCGATGCCTATGAGTATTTGATGAAGAATTTCGCAACCGAAAGCGGAAAAAGCAAAGGTCAATTCTATACTCCAGCGGAGGTTAGCCGCGTCATCGCAAAGGTTTTGGGGCTTGACAAGGTAAACAGTATCCGTACCACCATCTACGACCCGACATGCGGTTCCGGTTCGTTGCTTCTTCGCGCCAAAGCCGAAACTCCCACGGATGCGACCTTGTACGGACAGGAAAAAGACAATGCCACCGTCGGGCTGGCGAAAATGAACATGATTCTTCACAACGACCCCTATGCAACGATCAAACAGGGCGACACGCTCAACGACCCTCAATATAAAGACGATTCGGGAAATTTGCAGACATTCGATTTTGTGGTTGCCAATCCTCCTTTTTCTACCAAATCATGGTTGAAAGGAGCAAAAGAAGAGGATCAATATAAGCGCTGGGGATCGTCAATCGGCATTCCTCCAGAGAAAAACGGCGACTACGCCTTTCTGCTCCATATCGTTCGGTCAATCAAACAAACAGGATGCGGTGCTTGTATCCTTCCGCACGGTGTGCTATTCAGAGGCAATGCCGAAGCGCAAATCCGTAAATATCTCGTAGCCGAAAAGCGATATATCAAAGGCATTATCGGCTTGCCTGCCAACCTTTTCTTCGGGACCGGAATACCGGCCTGCATTATCCTTATCGAAAAATCCGAAGCCTCCAACCGCAAAGGTGTTTTTATGATCGATGCAAAATTCGGCTTCATGAAAGACGGAGCGAAAAACCGGCTGCGCGAACAGGATATCCGTCGTATCGTAGACGTTTGGCAGACCCAACGCGATGTCCCACATTTCGCCCGATTCGTTCCGATGGAAGAGATCGAACGTAATGATTACAATCTGAATATTCCGCGTTATATTTCAGCTCCCGACACCGAAATTTTGCAAGACATCGACGCGCATTTGCATGGTGGACTGCCTGCGCATGATATTGAACAACTTTCCGACTATTGGCTGGTCTGTCCCTCTTTACGCGAAGATCTTTTCCGACCGCATGTCTCTCGCACGGGATATTTCACGTTGAAATGCGAATCGTCGGCCGTGCACGATACAATTATGGCCAACACCGATTTCCGTAATCAGACCGAAATTTTTTATCGAAGTTATACCGAATGGTGCGATCGACACCGTGCAAACCTTTACGCCCTTGCTACGGGGTTTGCGCCGAAACATCTTATCGAAGAATTGAGCGATTCGCTACTCACTATTTTCAAGCGGGATGAATCACTGGTTGATGCCTATGATGTGTATGACTGCCTGATGAACTATTGGAGCGAAACCATGCAGGACGATTGTTATCTGATCGCTGCCAACGGATGGAAAGCGGAGCTATATACGCCGCAGCCGGCGGCTAAAAAGAGAGATGCGAAGCCGAAAGAGAAGAAAGCTTCCGCACCGGAGGATGTCGTGTGCGACTTATTGCCCGTTTCGATTGTGATCGACGAGTATTTCGCGAAAGAGAAGCATCTTATTACGGCTTCCGAAGAGTTATTAAGCGACAAAGAAAACCAATTAAATGAAATGCTGGAAGAGCACTCGGAAGGCATATTAGACGAAGATAATTTTGCCGATGGAAAGCTCTCCGACAGCAACGTCAAAAAACGAATCAAAACACTCGACAAAAAATCGGATGCCGATGAAATAGCCATTCTTACGCAATATCTCACATTGAAAGAGGATATTTCGCTTACGAAGAAAACGCTGAAAACTTTGAAATACGATTTACTTACGGCTTTGAGCGTCAAATATGATGGGCTTACAGAAGACGATATCAAACGCTTGGTTATCGAAAAGAAATGGTTTGCTACTCTTTCGGCTCGGCTCAACAGTGAAATGCATCGCATCGGTCAACAGCTGACCTCGAAAGTTTCGGCCCTCGCCGAACGCTATGCACAGACGCTTCCGGAAATCGACGCCGCAATCGCCGACCTCGAAGCCAAAGTCGCCGCACACTTGAAACAAATGGGATTTTAATAAATAATGAAATGGGAAATTTTGGACAATGGATATCTTTCGGAATGTTGTTGAATTTGAACCAAAGATATAATCAAGGACAAAACATTAACAAAAATGAGCTGCATACGGCAATAGAAAGTTGCAAATACTCGCATAACCGTGATGTCGATAACAATAACACGCTCACCACAGAGCAAAAAGAAAAACGCAAACAGTTGTTCTCTAAAATGGCAGATGCTGCGAAAGATTATATCGAGCAACGGTTGCACGACGAAAATAAACTGAACGAATAAGAAAAATGAAGAAGGACCTCGATATAATCCTGTCATTAACGGCCATTGCCGGTGTCGTCATATTGGCGATTTTATGGTGCTGTCGTTCGATGTCGTTGACTGCAATATCGCTTGACACCTTTATCGGTGTAATGGCCGCAACGATAGGTCTACTGGTAACATTTGCAATCGGCTGGCAGGTTATCAATGCCTTGGATATTAAAAACAAACTTGCCGAAATTGAAAAATTGAAAGATGAAATTACCGAGCAACGAACCGAAATTAACAGGTTGGTCACTCGAAGTAAATTCGATTCTAATGTAAACCAGAGTTATACGATGCATAAACTCGGCTCTCATCACAGAGCTTTTGCCTGCACATTAGAGGCTATAAAATATGGTTTGGCATTGGATGATGCTTACGAAGAGCTGGATGTACTTCTTGTTAATCTAAAAGTCTTTGCAGTAAATTCACAACGGGAACATTGTTATCAATCCGAGCGTGATATGATGGTTGCAGCAGATGAGGCGATTCAAAAATCGCCTAAATTTGCTCTTATCAAAGACAAATACACGGATGCACTATCGGAATACAACAAGTTTTTCAGCCATGTATTTCCAGATCCAAAAGACAAAAAGAACACTGATAAAAAATGAAGATACCACAAAGATATAAGCATACGGAGTTTGGTTTAATTCCTGACGACTGGGTATTGTGTACGTTCAAAGATGTTTTAACAACATTTTCAAGTGGAGCAACACCTTATCGTGGTATTCCCGAATATTATAATGGCAATATCCGATGGATTTCAAGTGGAGAGTTAAATTATAATGTCATATACGATACCATTGAACATATTTCAGCAAATGCCGTTAGAAATACCAATCTTCACATACTTAACCCCAGTACGTTTTTAATGGCTATTACGGGACTTGAAGCTGAAGGTACACGTGGAAAGTGCGCTTTTGTAGGTGCTCCAGCTACAACGAACCAATCTTGTCTGGCAATCAATGGGACGGATAGAATGTGTGTAGAATATTTATTTTGGTTCTATCGAATGTGGGGCGATTATTTAGCTTTCAAATATTGTCAAGGAACAAAACAGCAAAGTTATACAGCTGAGATTGTTAAGAAGTTGCCGATTTATTGTCCTATAACAATCAAAGAGCAAAACAAGATTGCCGAAGCATTGAGCGATGTAGATGCATTGATTACGGCACTCGATAAGAAAATCGCAAAAAAACGTCTTATCAAACAAGGTGCAATGCAACAACTTCTAACCGGCAAAAAACGACTTCCTAATTTCTCAGAGAAATGGGTTTCTAAAAAATTGGGAGAAATATCTCGCATAAAAACAGGTAAACGGAATGGAGATGAACAAGTCAAGAATGGTAAATATCCATTTTTCGTTAGGTCAAATGTTGTTGCTCGTATTGATTCTTATTCATTTGACGGAGAAGCTATTTTAGTCCCCGGCGAAGGTGGAATCGGAGCTATATTCCATTATGTTAATGGAAAGTTTGACTATCATCAACGGGTCTATAAAATTAGCGACTTTGCCGATGCAATATACGGGAAATATGTATATTATTATATGCAAAGATATTTTGGCGAGTATGCACTGTCTTTGTCTGTAAAGGCTACCGTTGATTCTTTGAGACTTCCAACTTTTGAAGAATTTAGCATAGCTTTACCAAATAACATAGAAGAACAACAAGCAATAGCAACCATCCTTTCCGACATGGACAAGGAGATTGCGGATTTGGAGGCACGCCGCAATAAGTACAAATTGATTAAAAGCGGCATGATGCAAAAATTATTAACCGGACAAATACGCTTAGTTAAGCCGTTAGCGCCGATTATTCCGCTTGAAACTCCAGATGCTCAAATTCGTGAAATTCCTCTGCAAACACATGTAGTTGCCGGGCATATCGTAAATGCATTATATCAATCATCAGGATGGGGACGTACCAAATTGCAAAAAACGTTGCATTTGGTCGGGTATCATTGCCAACTCGATTTCGGAAACGACTATATTCGCAATACGGCAGGACCAGATGATCAGGCGATGATGAATCACATCGACAGTAAGTTCAAGCAATATCGTCATGTCAGAATAGAGGCAAAAAAAGAAAATGGCAAGACACGATATAATTATATTCCTACTGCAATGATCGACGAATTGGAACAGGTGTATGAAACATATCCTCAAACAATTCGCCACGCAGTCGATTCTTTGATAAACAAAATTAAAAAGATGGATTTGGCCCGTGCGGAGATTGTTTCGACGCTATATGCCGTATGGAACAACCGAATCATAAAAGGGGAGCCGATATCCGACGATCTGTTGCTGGAAGATTTCTATGCTTGGAGCAAGCACAAGTTGGATTTCAGTCCTGACCAAGTGTTGTGCGAGTTGAATTATATGCGAAAAGAAGAAATTATCCCAATCGGCTGGGGAAAATATATTGACAAGAAATAAGAACTATGGACACAAACATCGGAGCGAAGGAACGGGTAACGCAGGAGCGGCTGATCGGATTATTTCAGAATGTGTTGAAATACGATTATCTCGGTAATTGGGAATACCGCGAAGACAATGCGAATGTAGAGGAGGCGTTGTTGCGTCGTTATTTGAAGAGACGGAGTTATGCCGATAAGGAGATCGACAAGGCCGTTGCGAAACTCAAACAAGCAGCGGCCAATATCGGCATAGGTTTGTACAACGCCAACCATGAGGTCTATACATTGCTGCGTTATGGCGTAAACGTGCAGTCGGAAGTATCGGAGCACAAAAAGATGGTACACCTTATCGATTGGGCGAACCCGATGGAGAATGATTTTCAGATTGCCGAAGAGGTGACAGTACAAGGCAAAAGCGACCGCCGCCCCGATCTGGTCGTTTATGTCAACGGAATCGCCGTGGCCGTCATCGAGCTCAAACGCAGCAAGGTGTCCGTTCATGAAGGGATTCGTCAGAACATCCGCAATCAAGAAGACGAATATATTCCCCGATTCTTTACGACCGTACAATTGTTGTTCGCAGGTAATGATACCGAGGGGCTGCATTACGGAGTAATCAAAACACCCGAAAAGTTCTGGCTTCGTTGGAAAGAACCGTGCGGCGAACCGTGCGAACCCTCCCTGTTTACACCAGATCGTTATCCGAATGAACTGGATCGCAGCGTTTTGCAATTTTTCGAACCGCATCGGCTGTTGGAATACATACACGATTTTATTATTTTCGACGGCGGCCGCAAAAAGACAGCCCGACCGAATCAATATTTCGCAATCAAGGCGGCGCAACCACGTGTGCGTAATAAAGAAAACGGCATTATCTGGCATTCGCAAGGTGCAGGGAAAAGTCTTACGATGATTTGGTTGGCACAGTGGATTCGCGAAAATGTTGTGGATGCCCGTGTGGTCATCATCACCGATCGTGACGAACTAGACAAACAGATCGAAACCGGATTCAAGGATGCGGGTGAGAAAATCCGACGCACCCGAAGCGGAGCACAATTGGTCTCGATGCTCAATGAAGCCGAACCGTGGCTGATTTGCACCCTCATCCATAAATTCGGCAACCGAAACGACAACGACGGCATATCGGTCGGAGGGAAGAAAGCGGTAAAATCGCTCGATTTCTATTTGGAGGAGGTCGCAAAGAACCTTCCGCAGGGGTTTCAAGCCAAAGGCAATATCTACGTCTTTATCGACGAGTGCCATCGTTCGCAGGGCGGCATGCTGCACGAAGCGATGAAGCATATCATGGGTGAACGTGTCATGTTAATCGGTTTTACCGGAACCCCATTGTTGCATACGGACAAGAAGAAATCCATCGAGACATTCGGTTCATACATACACAGCTATAAATTCCACGAAGCCGTTCGGGACAAGGTTATCCTCGACCTACGCTACGAAGCCCGGAATGTGGAGCAATTCCTCGGCAAGCGCGAAAAGATCGATGAGTGGTTCGATTCCAAGACAGCAGGGTTGAGCAAGGTCGCCCGGTCGCTACTGAAAGCACGCTGGGCGAAGATGGAAAAATTGTTCAGCAGCAAGGAACGTATCCATCGCATCGTGGCGGATATATGTCAAGATATGGACACCAAGCGTGCCTTGTCCGGCGGATACGGCAATGCGATGCTTGTAGCCGACTCTATTTATCAGGCCTGTCGCTATTGGGAGGTATTCCAATCTACGGAATTGAAAGGGCACTGCGCCGTTGTGACGAGCTACGATGCGAACAGTTCGTCAGTAAAGGACGAATACGTCGGCGAAGGCGAAACGGAAGATTTTACCAAATACGAAATCTACAAAAGAATGATCGGCGACCGCACGCCCGAACAGTTCGAAGCGTGGGCGAAGAAGGAATTCATAGAGCATCCGGCAGATATGAAACTGCTGATCGTCGTGGATAAATTGCTCACCGGATTCGATGCGCCGTCGGCTACCTACCTGTATATCGACAAAAAGATGCGTGACCACAACCTGTTTCAGGCGATTTGTCGCGTGAACAGAGTGGATAGCGACGAAAAGGATTTCGGTTATATTATTGATTATCAAGATTTGTTTGGTGCTATCAAAAACGCAATCGAAGATTATACGAACGGGGCGTTCGATCAATATGACGCTGCGGATATTCAAGGCTTACTGACCAATCGTCTGACCGAGGGACGCAAAGGGTTAGAAGAAGCCATACAAGCGGTATATACATTGTGCGAACCCGTAAATCCGCAAACGCAAGCCGGATATTTCGCCTATTTCGTTTATTCGGAAACAACGCCAATCAAGGAACAACAGGATGAATGCGAAGCGAATAGTGCAAAACGCGAAACATTTTACAAGTTAGTATCGACCCTCGTCCGTCGTTACATAGATATCGCCAATGAAATGACAGCAGCAGGATATACGAAAGAGGAAGCGGAACAAATCAAACGGCAAGTCGATTATTTCAACGACCTAAAAGATGAGATAAAACTCAAAAGCGGTGACGTCCTCGATTTGAAACTCTACGACCCAGCTATGCGTCAACTGATCGATAATTATGTACGGGCAGAAGACAGCGAGAAACTCGTGGATTTAGAGGATGTGTCGTTCCTTGACTTACTCGATCTCGGCGGAAATGAGGCCATCGACACCCTTCCGAAAAATATCCGCCGGAACGAACGTTCCGTTGCCGAGGTATTGGCGGCTAACATGCGCAAGATGATTATCAGCGAGCGACCGAACAATCCCGCTTATTTCGACAGAATGTCAGATTTGCTGAATCAATTATTACAGGAACAGCACGATGGAAAATTGCAATATAAAGAGTTGATCGAACGGCTTATCGAGAAGCTCAAAGAAATGCGCTCGGAAACACGGACGAAATATCCGATAACGCTCGATACCAAAGGAAAACGTGCCCTGTACGATAATCTGAATCATAACGAGGAACTCGCAATTCGCGTACACAATGCCGTAAAAGCTAATGCCCGAGATGGCTTCAGGGATGTAAGCGGCAGCGGATTGAAGATGAAAGCAGTGCGTAAAGCCGTCCGCAATGCTTTACCTGACACGACAGAAGACAAGATTGATGATATTATGCAAATTATCATCTCACAAAAAGAGTATTGATGACTGTTATCACCCTATCCGATCTGTCTGCCGAGATTGAGTGGAAGGCTATCAAAAACGTGCATTTGACCATCTACCCGCCCGATGCGCGAATACATGTTTCTGCCCCGCTTGCCATGACGGAAGATGCAGTCCGGTTATTTCTGATAACTAAACTTCCATGGATTAGGCAACGTGTGTCGCAGATTCTCGATCAAAACCGCCAGACGCCTCGCGAATATGTTTCGGGAGAAAATCACTATTACAAAGGACAACGGTATCGTTTGAAAGTCGTTTACGACCATATTCCTGCAAAAGTCGAAGTGCAAGGGAATGAATATCTTGTTTTGCATGTTCGCGAAAACTGCCCGTTGGAACGTAGAGCCGAAATACTTAAAGAGTGGTATCGTGCAGAGTTGAAAAAACTGTTGCCCGCTTTAATTGCCAAATGGGAAAAAATTTTGGATGTTCGGGCAAATAAATGGGAGGTTAAACAAATGAAAACTTTGTGGGGCAGTTGTAATCATCGAACGCAAAACCTTATTTTCAATCTGGAACTGATCAAGAAACCGCTACACTGTATCGAATATATCGTCGTCCATGAATTACTGCATATTAAGGTGCGGTTGCACAATGAAGAATTTACAACTCTACTGAGTCGCTATTTCCCGAATTGGAAATTACTGAAAGAGGAATTGAACGATTTTATCGTATAGTCGTATTACAAATGTATGACAAAACAAAACGAAAACCGCGTTGCAGCTATCTGCAACGCGGTTCCTATGAGGTCTGAAGCGGATTCGAACCGCTGTACAAGGTTTTGCAGACCTTTGCCTAGCCACTCGGCCATCAGACCCTGATTCCCTGGATCGGGTTTGCAAATATACGAAGATTTCTCTTTTCTGCAAAACTTCCGGGCAACTTTGCATTTTTATCGGCAAAAACCTATCTTTACAACCGCTAACCGAAGCCCCGAAGCGGGTCCGGAACCTACGGTTTCGCCCAAAAGAGGCGGAGCCGAACTCATTCGGGGATTGCCGGATACGGAAAATGAAGCGCGAAATTCCAGACATAGCCCTTACCCTCACGCCGGGAATAGGCCCGAAAGGGGCGGTCCATCTGCTCGACGTATTCGGTTCGGCAGAGGCGGTTTTCTCCGCTTCGGCCGACGAACTCATCGAAAAAGCCCGACTCCGACCGGAACTCGCGCGGGCGATCCTCCAAAAGAAAGCGTTCGCAGACGCAGAGCGCGAAGTCAAACATTGCCGCAAACACGGGATCGAGATCATCGCCTCCACCGACGCACAATACCCGGCCCTGCTGCGCGAAACCGCCGACTACCCGCATGTGCTGTATGTTCTGGGTTCCCCGGAAGCGCTCGGCAAGACGACGCTTACGATGGTCGGCACGCGTCGGATGACTCCGTACGGGCAACAGATGGCCGACCGGCTGATCGGCGAACTGGCAGACCGGGTGGCGGATACGGTGATCGTGAGCGGCCTAGCCTTCGGCATCGATACGGCCTGTCACCGTGCGGCGCTCGCTTTCGGCATGCCGACCGTCGGCATCATCGCCTCGGCCCTTCCCGGCATCACGCCCGCACAGCACACGGCCGTCGCCCGGGATATGATCGAACACGGCGGAGCCGTCGTTTCGGAGCTGCACTCCCAAACCAGGCAGAACGGCAACTTTTACCACTCCCGCAACCGTCTGCTGGCAGGCATAAGCGGCGGTACGGTCGTCGTAGAATCGCCCGTCGAAGGCGGGTCGATGGATACGGCACGGCTGGCGGACGGCTACAACCGCACGCTGATGGCCGTCCCTGGACGCGCGACGGACTTCGCCTCGGCCGGAGCCAATCTGCTGATTCGGACCCAGCGTGCCCAAATGGTATGCACGGGCGAAGATATCGTGCGGGAAATGATGTGGGACCAGAACCGCCCCGGCGATCTGATCGACCGGCCGACAGCGGCTCCCGCAGCACTCACGCGCGACGAAGAGGGGCTGCTGGGCTGCTTCCGCACCGACGACCCGATATCCGCAGAAGAGCTTTGCGAACTCTCGGGGCTCGGATTCGGCGAACTTTCGGCCCTGCTGCTGGGACTCGAAATGGCCGGAGCCGTCCGGCAGCTTCCGGGGAACCGATATATGAAACTACGCTAATAAAAAATAAATACAAAATACACTATCCCAATCCTATGAAACAATTCGTCATCTTATTTCTTTTATTTACTATCAGCCCAATCAGTTTCACTTTTGCACAAAACAAAATTTTCTGTGAAATTATTGAACAAATCGTAAGTCAGAAAAAAACTCGAATATACCTCGATTACGGGCAAGAACGCAATAAAAAGAAAGATATCAGACTCGAAAACGAAAATGAAAAAGCTGAAATCTTCTATTCCCGGGTGGAAGCACTTAACATTATGTCCGCATTGGGTTGGAAATTCGAGCAAGCATATGTAAAAGTATCTGGAAGCAGCGGAAACGGATATGGCAGTACATCAAGTACAACTCACTACTTGTTGAGTAAAGATGTAGATTCAATTCAGGAAATAAACAACATTATTGATGAAATAAAAGCAAAAAAATCCGAATTAAATAATATACCCACCGAATCAGAACAACGAGACACCAACTCTATAAACAAAATATTTTAAGACAAAATTTCCGAAACATTGAATTATCTGATCGACACCCACTCGCATATCTACGCCGAAGAGTTCGACGCCGACCGCGACGAGGCGATCCGCCGCGCCCGCGAAGCCGGGGTGGAGCGGCTGCTGCTGCCGGCGATCGACTCCGAGAGCCACGGGCGCCTCTTCGACACCGTGCGCCGCTATCCGGACCACTGCACCCCGATGATGGGGCTGCACCCGACCTCCATCAACGACAATCCCCGTTGGCGGGAAGAGCTGGCGTTGGTCGAACGCTACCTCTGCTCGCCACCCGAAGGCGTCGGACGATTCTGCGCCGTGGGCGAAATCGGACTCGACTACTACTGGGACGACCGCTTCAAGGCCGAACAGCTCGAGGCATTCACGAAACAGTGCCGCCTGGCCGCGACCTATGACCTTCCCGTCGCCATCCATACGCGGGCGGCCTGGAAAGATATGTGCCGCACTGTCGAAACGGAAACGAAGGCCGCCCGCGAAAAAGGGCTGCGCCTGCGGGGTGTTTTCCACGCCTTCGCCGAAGACGCCGACACCTACCGGCAGTTGAAGGAGTGCGGCGACTTCCTGTTCGGCATCGGCGGTGTGGTGACCTTCAAAAAGAGCCGGCTGGCCGATACCGTACGCGAAATGGAGCTCGACGACCTGGTGCTCGAAACCGACTGTCCCTACCTGACGCCGGTTCCCTATCGCGGCCAGCGAAACGAATCCGGATATATTCCTTATATTTGCAACAAAATCGCAGCGCTGAAAGGCACGACACCCGAAGAGGTAGCGGCAGCCACGACCCGCAACGCCCGGCGGATGTTCGGCTTCGACGCGGCGCGACAGACGACAAACGACCATTCAAGCCCTACCGAATCGATATGAAACCTTCGATCCTGATTATCTATACCGGCGGCACGATCGGCATGAAGCCCGACCCGACGACCGGCGCCCTCGTACCGTTCGACTTCAGCGGCATCTTCGAGGAGTTCCCGACCCTCCAAAGCCTGAACATCGGCATCGAGGTATTCACGATGGACCCCGTGATCGACTCATCGAACGTCAGCCCCCGCAACTGGCTCGACCTGGCGGCGATCATCCGCGACAACTACGCCCGCTACGACGGGTTCGTCGTGCTGCACGGCACCGACACGATGTCCTACACCGCTTCGGCCCTGAGCTTCCTGCTCGAAAACCTGGCCAAACCCGTCGTCTTCACCGGCAGCCAGATTCCGATCGGCGTGCTGCGCACCGACGGGCGCGAAAACCTGATGACGGCCATCGAAATCGCTTCGGCCCGCATCGACGGCCGCCCCGCCGTTCCCGAAGTGTCGCTCTATTTCCAGAACTGTCTGTTCCGCGCCAACCGCACGACCAAACGCAGTTCGGAAGACTTGAGCGCCTTCTGGTCGTACAACTATCCGGCCCTGGCCGACGTGGGCGTCAATATCACCTACCACACCGAATACATTCTCCAGCCGGAGCGCTACGACGAACCCCTGCACATCGCCGCCCGCCTGAGCGGAGGTATCGCCGTCGTCAAGCTCTTCCCCGGCATCGAGGAACGGACCCTGCGCGCGATGCTCTCGGCCGAAGGGCTCCGGGGCGTCGTGCTCGAAACCTTCGGCGCAGGAAACGCCCCGACCAGCGAATGGTTCATCCGCGTGCTCGAAGAGGCGATCGACCGGGGACTGATCGTCCTCAACGTCACGCAGTGCCGGGGCGGTCGGGTCATGATGGAACTCTACGAAACGGGACTCCGCCTGCAGCGGATCGGCGTGCTCTGCGGCCACGACATGACCACCGAAGCGGCCGTCACAAAATTGATGTACGTCCTCGGACTCGAACTGCCCCGCGAGCAAACGCTCGACCTGCTCCGCACGCCCCTCAAAGGAGAATTTACCGACTAAAACATTGTGCGTACGAAAATAATTTTGTATATTTCGGAGCTAAAAATCGCATCGACAGGGTCTCGGAGAGAGGCACGCAGACTGTCCGAAAAAGGATAAAACATTACCGCTCAATTCATTGCAGAGAATATTACTGCCGAAAAGAGAAACCGGGGCATTTTTCCGACCAGACAGCCGGATTGTCGAAAAAAGCTAAAATAAAACGAATTTGAACCGCGATAAGCCAGACAGGACAAAAAAAAATTACATTTTTTGAAATAAAAAACGCAAACGAAAAAACGATCAACTAATCAAAATTTTAATTAAACAACCATGAAAAAACTTTTTTTGATTGTAGCAGTCGCCATCTTCTCGCTTGGTACTGTTAACGCTTTCGCCCAGGAGACGACTACGCCTGCAACCGAGGAGACCGCAGTCGTTGAAGAAACCGTAGTGGACGAAGTTCCGGCTTCGGACACTCAGCTTGCCGAAGCTAAGCCGATGCACCAGGTGCTGATGCAGAAGTTCCTCGAAGGCGGTTGGGAGTGGATGCTTCCGGTGCTCCTCTGCTTGGTATTCGGTCTTGCCATTGCCATCGAGCGTATGCTTTACCTGAGCCTTTCCACCATCAACTCCAAGAAACTGATCGCACAGGTCGAAGAAGCGCTGAAAAAGGGCGGTATCGAAGCTGCCAAGGAAGTTTGCCGCAACAAGCGCGGTCCGGTCGCATCGATCTTCTATCAGGGTCTGGATCGTTACAACCAGGGTTTGGACAGTGTCGAGAAAGCCGTCGTTTCCTACGGTTCGGTACAGACCGGCCGCATGGAGTCGGGCTTGAGCTGGATCGGTCTGTTCATCGCACTTAGCCCGATGCTCGGATTTATGGGTACCGTCGTGGGTATGATCGAGGCGTTCGACGCCATCCAGGCTGCGGGCGATATCTCTCCGACGCTGGTTGCCGGCGGTATCAAGGTCGCCCTGCTGACCACCCTGCTGGGTCTTATCGCTGCGGTTATTCTTCAGTTGTTCTACAACTATATCGTTTCCAAGATCGACTCGCTCGTAAACGATATGGAGGATTCGTCCATCACCCTGATGGATATCCTGACGGCTTACAAGAAATAATTCGCACTTATAAAGACTTTATTCCCTATTATGAAAAAAATATTAAACATATTGCTGGGCGTCATCCTGCTGATTACGGTGATTCTGACCGTATATGCAATGGTGGCCGGCGGCAGCAACGAGGCGATCAACCTGAACCTCATCTGGAGTTATATCCTGATCGCAGTCGGTATTGCAACAGCACTGTTCACGGCCGTTTGGGGTATGGTCAACAGTTCCAAAGGCATCAAAGGAACGCTGCTTTCGACACTTCTGATCATCGTCATCGTCGCGGCAGCCTACCTGATCGCCCGCGGACATACGATCGAAATTCCGGACGTCGCGAACGGAGGCTTCTTCCCGCATCCTGAAACCGTTATCACGGAAGCCAGCATTCTGGTAACCTACGTAGCTCTGGGTGCCGCTGTTCTGACAGCTATTTTCACAGAGATATACAAAGCTTTCAAATAGAGTTTGAACGATGCCTATAGATAAAAGAAAAGTACAGGAGATCAATGCCGGTTCAATGGCCGACATCGCTTTCTTGCTGCTCATATTCTTCCTGGTGGCTACGACGATGAACGTCGATACGGGTATCGCCCGTAACCTGCCGCCGATGCCCCCCGAGGATCAAAAGGTCGAGGATATGAAGGTGAAGATACGTAACCTTCTGCCCGTTCTGGTGAACGGCCGCGGCGATATCTTCGTGGGCAGGGCCGGCGAACAGGAGTACGTCGATATCCACCAGTTGAAGGACCGGGCGAAGGACTTCCTCCTCAATGTGATGGACGATCCCAACCTGCCCGAAAAAGAGGTCGAGGAGTTCGAGCTCCCCGACGGCAGCAAATGGAGCTATCCGGTCGGAAAAGGCGTACTCTCGCTGCAAACGACCAAAGATACCCAATATCAGATCTACATCATGGTACAGAACGAGCTGACGCGTGCGATCAACGAAATCCGTGACGAAGTTTCGAAGAATAAATTCCAAATGAAATTCTCGGATCTCGGAGAAGCGGAGCGCGGTATCGTAGCCAAAGCCGTTCCCATGAGTATCTCGGAAGCAGAACCCAGAGATTTAGGAGGAAAAAAGTAGTATGGCAGTAATTAAAAAGAAAGGCAACAAAAGTTTGCCCCCGATCTCTACCGCCTCGCTGCCGGACGTGATCTTCATGATCCTGTTCTTCTTCATGGTATCTACGACCATGCGCGATCAGGAATTACATGTAAAATACCAAGTTCCAGAAGCAACCGAGGTGCAGAAACTGGAGAAGAAATCACTCGTAAGTTACATCCACATCGGAGAGCCGATCGGCGTTTGGCGGGAACAGTACGGTCCTGCACCCCGTATTCAGCTCAACGATGCCTTCAAAACCGCTCAGGATATCGGCCAGTTCGTAGCTGCCGAGCGTGACAAGCTCAATGAGTCGGAGCGTGCCTTGATGACGATCTGTCTGAAGGCCGACCGATATACGACTATGGGCCGTATCACGGAGATCAAGCAGGAACTTCGCCGCGCGAATGCCCTGAAAATTTCCTACGCGGCTGCGAAAACCCTGGGATACTAATTTCAGGAAGGATTCATTCCCGAAGGGGATGTGTCAAATTGAGAAATTTGGCGCATCCCCTTTCAGGTATGTAAGAACAGACATCGAGGTTCACGGCGAAGAACGTGTCCTGACCGTACATAATCGAGCCGCGATACCGATAATAACGAAGCGGTTTGCCTGTTATGATACACCGTCTTTTTATTCGCCGGTTCGGAAAGAGCCTCGGGATAAAAAACAAAAAAACAGAAAGATACAGGACAAACAGGGCCAAGCCCACGATCGAGCGCCAAAAAAGAGGTCGCAAGAGCGGGAATCGGAAACCAAGCCGAAACAGAAAAAACGGGGCGATTACCGACACTCCTACTCCTACTCCTACTCCTACTCCTACTCCTACTCCTACTCCTACTCCTACTCCTACTCCTACTCCTACTCCTACTCC
>ENA-UESC01001476-UESC01001476.1-human-gut-metagenome-genome-assembly--contig:-NODE-1476-length-17529-cov-4.772691_pt1 | contig 17529 bp, 15 predicted proteins | sample MGYA00242998_ERZ507999 | MGnify/ENA primary metagenome ERZ507999 (study PRJEB26167, sample SAMN06115465) | human gut metagenome | host: Homo sapiens | place: China:Hubei | collected 2016-04-27... | reverse complement strand
AGTGTGGAAGGAACATGCAACCGGAAACCGTAAAGAAAGTATACAAGTACTACCGATGCAGAACGCACACACTTGACCCAGCCGACTGTCCGCACATTCTCAGAATCCGAGAAGATGTGCTTGAGGATTACCTTCTGAGGGAATTTGAGGGGATCGCAAAAAAGTATTACTCCAAATCAAAAACCGCAGAAAAAAAGCCGCCCAAAACGGCGGAGCAAATCAAGCGGAAAATGAAAAAACTGAAAGACCTGTATCTGTCGGATTTGATTGAAATCGAAGAATACAAAAAAGACTATACGGAATTGAAACAGCAGCTCGCGGCAATAAACCCGGAGCCTATAAAAGAATTTGACCTTGAAACATTACGGCGGGAATTGAAGGAATATCCTGATTTAGACCGGCAGGCAAAAAAGGAATTCTGGGTACGCACAATCCAGCGCATCGACGCAGACAATGACGGTGCGTTTTTTGTAACGCCAAGTTAGTCTTATTTTCATGTCGCAACACTAACTGTATATCCGAAATATTTTTGCAAGGTCTCCAAATCGCCCCGGTCCCAGGCTACCTCGATGGCGTGGCGGATGGCCCGCTCCACCCGGGAAGGCGTTGTGGCGAACCGCTTGGCCACTTCAGGATAGAGAACCTTCGTCACCGCGTTGATGACATCCATATCCCGCACCGTGATCATGATGGCCTCCCGCAGATACTGATAGCCCTTGATGTGAGCAGGGACGCCGATCTCATGGATCACGGAAGTCACCATGGTTTTCAGACTGGGTAAGCTCTCCTGGGGCGCTTTGAGAAACAAGCCCCGCATCTTATCCAGCAGTGCGGCCGTTTCAAAAGGCTTTGGCAGAAAATACGCCGCCCCCAGTTCTGAGGCTTCCGCCAGCATCCGGTCGGAGACAAAGCCGGAGACCAGAATGGTCATAGGGGCGTCTCCCTGCTTCTGCAGTTGCCGCAGCACGCTGATGCCGTCCATGCCCGGCAGCATCACATCCATAACCAGAAGGTCCGGCATTCGTTCCTTTACCCGCTTCAGAATCTCATTTCCATCCCGCGCGATCTCCACAGAAAACTCGCCTGTCTTTTCCATTTCTTCCCACAGCAGCGTGCGAAATTCCTCGCCGGCGTCTGCCAGCAATACCGTCTTACGTTGATCCATAATGCACTCCCTTTTTCCCAAATTTGCGACGGTTTTAACGGTTTCAAGTCGCGTTTTATTTAAAATAGCACGTTCTCCTAACTTTTTCAATGAATCACAGCTAAATTTTCCAACAATCGTTCGACATTTTTCACGAGACAGCCTATTTTCCAGCACTTTCCGCGTTCTTTTGTTCTTGTTTTTCACAGAATATGGTGAAATCTGTCCAGCCTGTCTTCTTTTTTTGTGGTGGTTCTTTTCTTCTTCCACAAAATATGGTATGATAAGCCCAAGAAATATTTTGTCGCTTTTTCCGGATATAAAAATATTTTCGTCGACTGCAACTACCGTATCCGACAGCGGATACTCTCCCGCTGTACGCTTTTTTCGGAGGGATCATTATGGAGCTTCTGCGACAACAGCTCATCGCCTACCGCCCGTGGAACGAGCAGGAGGAACGGGACCGGGAAGAACTGCTCCGCCGTCTTGACAGCCACGAGGATCTGTACACCAGAGCCAATACCGCCGCCCATTTTACCGCTTCCGCCTGGGTGGTCAGCCCGGACCGGAAGCAGGTCCTGATGGCCTATCACAGGCTCTATGACTCCTGGGCTTGGCTGGGCGGCCACGCCGACGGAGACCGGGATCTGCTGGCCGTGGCGCTGCGGGAGGTCCGGGAGGAAAGCGGTCTCACGGAGGTCCGCCCCGTGTCCGAGGACTTGTATTCTCTGGAAATCCTGACGGTGGACGGCCACGAAAAGCACGGCCGGTACGTTTCCTCCCACCTCCATCTCAACGTCACCTACCTCTTAGAGGCGGACCCCTCCGCCGCCATCCGTCCCAAGCCCGACGAGAACAGCCGGGTGGGCTGGTTCTCTCCGGCGGACGCTGTGGCCGCCTCCAGCGAGCCGTGGTTCCAGGAGCGGATCTACACGAAGCTGAACGATAAGCTGTCCCGTTTTTAAGTCGCTCCATCGGCGGATAAGTCAGCACATTTCCGCTCGAAACAACTCTCTGACACAGTGAATCGTGCGGAAACAGAAACCTTTTAGAGAAAACCCGCCTGTGCGGATATGCGTACCAAAGGAGGAGTGAACAGTGAAAGCATACGAGTACGTCAACATTCACATTGGGAAATTTGTGGGCGCAGGATCGGAGGCGCACCGGGCCATTATCGACGAATACGCCGCAAGGGGCTATCGTTATGTCGGGTACATCCCCACAAATATCAACAATTACGGAAAGATAACGGACTTGGATCTTGTCTTTGAGCGGGACGCTTGACCTCTGGTTTGTGGGAGCCTCCATGCCAAAAAGGAACAGGGCGGGGAGAAACGATTTCTCCCCGCCTCGTCATTTTGTTTTTCTACACGTTTTCGCCTGCGTTCAGCATAGTTTCCATGGAAATTCCATATCCTTTTGTTGCATCGGCAAGCAGCACATGGGTCACAGACCCTACCAGCTTTCCGTTTTGAAGAATGGGACTGCCGCTCATGCCTTGCACGATGCCGCCGGTGGCGGCGATCAGGTCCGGGTCCGTGACGGAGATCACCATTTCCCGACCGTCAGAGGCATTTGGGAGCCGTTTCAAAATTTCAACGGCATACTCCCGCACCTCGTCCCCGGACACATTGGCCCGGATCGTTGCCGGTCCCTCCACGGCATCGCCCACCGGCAGAGCCTCGCCCGCCGCAAGGGTGCAGTCCGCCGGAAACGTGCCGAAAATGCCGCAGTCGGTATTGGCGCGCAGAGGGCCAAGGTCGCCGGACAGGTCAAAATTGCCCCGCAGTTCCCCGGCACTGCCGCTGCTCCCCTTCTTCACCGCCTTCACGGTGGAGGGCAGGATGGAGCCGCTGCCGAAGGGCATCAGAGCCATGGTATCGCCGTCGGTGATCCCGTGACCCAGTGCGCCGAAAGCGCCGGTTGCAGGATCGTAATAGGTCACGGTGCCGATGCCCGCCATGCTGTCCCGGATCCATGCGCCGATGCAGCAGACGCCCTGTTCATTCCGTTCCGGCTCCACAGAGAGGGTCAGCGGGTTGCCCTGCCGTTTGATCTCCAGCGCCGTGGCGTCCGTTCCGTTTTTTTGCAGCAGGGATTGGAACTGCTCCGTGGAGGTCACGGCCTCGCCGCCGCACTCCACGATCACGTCGCCGGTTTTCAGGCCGCAGGTCCGGGCCGGAGTACCGCCCTCCGGCAGCTTTACCACCACCACGCCCCGGGCAAACAGCTTCACCCCTACGGTGTGTCCCACCGGCACCAGCCGTTTCCCCTCCGTTCCGGCGGCCAGGGCGGCGGTGGCGCACAGCGCCATGGCCAGTACCAGCGCCGCGCCGTAACGCAGTCCTTTTTGTATGGTTCCATGCAAGTCCATCACTCCTTTCGCGGCCGGTACGGCATTTTTTCAAAACAAATCGTTAATTTTTCGTCCTATATTCCTATTTGTATTGAAATTCTGTCGTGCCGCCGCAGATTTGTGCCGCATTTTCTGCGGACACGGTTATCTTGTCCGCTGCAGGCGCGGCAACTCCCGACAAAAAGCGGCAGCAGCGCCAGCCGGATCACGATGATGCTTTAAGCATAAGCGCAAAAAAGCAGACGCAGGAAATTCCTGCGTCTGCTGGTAGAAGCTTCAATTTAAAAATTCCACTCAATCCCGGCGATTGAAAATTTTGAAAATGTCATCGAAGGGATCTGCCTCCGGCTCTGCGGGCTTTTCCTCTGCCGGAGCAATGGGCTCAATGGGTGCAAAGGGTGCCTTGGACTGCTCATCCTTCTCCTGACCCTCCAACTGAACGGGAGGCTTTGCAAATGTGCCGATCTTAGGCAGCTCGTCAGCTGGGTTCTTGTCAAAGCCGGTGGCGATAACGGTGACACGGATCTCGTCGTCCATAGTTTCGTCGAAGGTGGCACCGAAGATGGTGAGGGCGTCGGGATGGACGGCCTGCTGCACCAGAGAGGCGGCCTGCTCCACTTCCTCCAGACCGATGTCCATAGAGCCGGTGACGTTGATGAGGACGCCCTTGGCCCCCTCGATAGAAGTCTCCAGCAGGGGGCTGGAAATGGCCATACGGGCGGCTTCCTCGGCCTTGCCCTTGCCGGCAGCCCGGCCCACGCCCATGTGAGCCATACCTGCGTTCTTCATAATGGCCGTCACGTCGGCAAAGTCCAGATTGATGAAGCCGGTGTCGCGAATCAGGTCGGAAATGGACTGCACTGCCTGACGCAGCACATCGTCGGCGATCTCAAAGGCGTTGGCAAAGGTGATCTTCTGATCCGTGGCGTGCTTCAGCCGCTCGTTGGGGATAATGACCAGAGAGTCCACCTTATCCTTCAGCTCGGCAATGCCGCTTTCCGCCTGCTGCATCCGGCGGCGGCCCTCAAAGCCAAAGGGCTTGGTGACCACGGCCACGGTGAGAATATCCATCTCCTTGGCGATCTCCGCCACAATGGGTGCGCCGCCGGTGCCGGTGCCGCCGCCCATGCCGGCGGTGATGAACACCATATCGGTGTCCTCCAGCGCCTTGGCGATCTGGTTCCGGCTCTCCTCAGCGGACTTGCGGCCCACCTCGGGATCGGAGCCGGCGCCCTGACCGTGGGTCAGCTTTTCGCCGATCTGGATCTTGTATGTAGCACTGGAAACATTCAGTGCCTGCTTATCTGTATTCACGGCCACGAACTCCACACCCTTGGTGCCGGAGCGGACCATGCGGTTGACCACGTTGTTGCCGCCGCCGCCAACGCCGATGACCTTGATGTTGACCACGGACTCGGGGCCGGTTTCCAATCCAAATGCCATAGCGGTGCCTCCTGCTGTCTTTTGTACGAAAGGGCGGCAAGCCGCCCTGTAAATCACAAGTTATAGTGTCCCAAGCATAGTGGGATATGATTATCTATTGTATGCTATTTTCCCGGTGAGGTCAAGGGTTGCCGGAGATTTGTTTCCGATTTTTTTCGGCGTCCTCCTCCCGGCTTCCTCTTATTTTCTGGTATCCTGATCAAATATGACCTGGCCGTCCTCTTGCCGCATATCAAAGGTGCCTGTCATATTATCCTGGATCTTGTCGCTGTTGATGGCCAGCTCCAACACCCGCAGCTTGTAGGAAAAGTCCGCCTGATAGGGTATTTTCACCGTAAAGCGGTCCATATAGTCCATAGAAATATAGGACGCCTCTCCCAGATGGATGGCATCCACCTTTGCCAGATCCCCCGTTTCATCCAGCACAGCCAGTAATTCCAGCAGGCTTTCCCGCCGGGTCTCATAGGCCGTATCCACAGCGATCTGGGTTCCTACGGAGGGGGACAGCAGCTCACAGCCGTCAACGGTGGGGTATCCCGCGGCGGTATCCGTCTGCTCCACGATCTTTCCGGCAGGACTCATCAGCCATACTGTCCCGTCCTGTGTCCAGGCCAGAGGATCGCCGCACTCCTGCACCTGGATCAGCAGGGTGTCCGGCAGCTTCCGCTGAATACGGGTGTTTTCGATCTCGATATAGGGCAGGGCCTCGGCGATGTTCCGGATCACCTGATACTTGTTCAACAAAAAGAGGTTGTCGCCGTCCTCCACGCCGCTGGCCTGGCGGATCTCCGCCTCCGTATAGCGCTTCTCACCGGTGATGACCACCGTATCCACCCGGAAAAACAGGGTGATGGCCGCCACCAGACAGCCGCAGATCAGGAATACGGACAGCAGCTTATAGAGGAAGCCGCTGCCTCCCCTTCTGCGCCGCCGCGCCGATCCTCTCCGTCTTGCCATGATGGTTCTCCTTTACAGTCTGTCTCTCAGGGGGAGGCCGTCTCCTCCACCCGCCGTATATCCGCGCCCAGCGCCGCCAGATCATCCTCGATGCTCTGATAGCCCCGATCGATATGGGTAATGTCCGAAATGGAGGTCTCTCCCTCCGCTGCCAGAGCCGCTGCGCACAGTGCCGCGCCGCCACGCAGGTCCGTACACCGCACGGCGGCTCCGTGGAGCCGCTCCACGCCCAGCACCACCGCCGTCCGTCCGGAAACCCGGATGTCTGCTCCCATGCGGGCCAGCTCATCCACATGGCGGTAGCGGCTGCTGAACAGGTTTTCCTCGAATACCGCCGCCCCCCGGCACCGCAGCAGCGCCGCCATCAAAATGGCCTGCGCGTCGGTGGGAAAGCCGGGATAGGGGGCCGTGCGGATGGGCCGGGGCGCCGTCAATCGTCCGGTACGGCGGCACACGATCCCGGCGCTGCCGCCGGTCACGTCGCACCCCGCCTCCCGGAGCACCGCCGTCACAGCGGAGAGGTGCTCCTCCCGTGCGTCCCGGAGAAAGACCTCGCCCCCGGCGGAGGCCGCCCCGCACAGGTAAGTGGCCGCCGCGATGCGGTCCGGCAGAATGGTGTAAGTACCGCCGTGGAGGGGCCGTCCGCCCCGGATCACCACCGTGGATGTGCCCGCGCCGGTGATCTCCGCACCGCAGGTATTCAAAAAGCCTTGCAGATCTTCAATTTCCGGTTCTCTGGCGGCGTTGGAAAGCACCGTGACGCCCTCCGCGCCGCAGGCCGCCAGCATCAAATTTTCCGTGGCCCCCACAGAGGGGAACCCCAGCACGATCTCCCGCCCCGTCAGCTTTGCCGCCTTGCAGTGCAGGGTGCCGCCGGTATCGTCGATCTCCGCCCCAAGTGCCCGGAGGCCGGAGAGGTGCAGGTCGATGGGCCGGGGACCTAATTCGCAGCCGCCGGGGCTGGTGAGGCTTGCCTCCCCGCACCGGGCCAGGATCGCCCCCAGAAAGATCACGGAGGACCGCATCTCCCGCATCAGCGCGTCGGGAACATCGCAGCCGGTCATCCCGGCGGTGTCCACCTCCAACACATCCCCCCGCCACCCGGCCTTGCAGCCCAAGGCTTGCAGGATACGGATGGACGCCTCCACATCCCGCAGACGGGGACAGCGGCGCAGCTCCACGCTTCCGCCGGTGAGAATGGTAGCTGCCAGAATGGGCAGCACGCTGTTTTTCGCTCCCTGTATGGTGACTTCCCCTTGGAGGCGGTTCCCGCCCCGGATCAGCAGTCGGCTCATATTATTGGTCCCTCCCGATGAAAATGGTATCACGGGCCATTCTATGGGGAGAGCGGGGCTTCGGTTCCTGCCGCCGCTTTATCAAAAGGGCTAAACGCCTGCCGTTTTCTCGGATACAGGGCGCTTTCGCCGTCTGTTTTTCGGTTTCTTTGATACTTTATCACGGCGATGGGCCGGTGTAAAGTCCGAAACAGTAAATTTACAGCAACTCCTGAACGGTTTCGTAAATTCGCTGGGCCGCATCCCGGATACCCAATTCCGCCATGGCCGACGCCATGGCTTCCCGCCGGGCGTCATCATGCAAAATGCCTGCTGCCGTCTGAAACAGCGCCTGCCCGGAGGAATCCTGCTCCAGCAAAACCTCCACGCCGCCGTGGGTCTCCAGCGCGCGGGCGTTTTTCTCCTGATGGTTGTTGGTCACATAGGGGGATGGCACCATGATGGCCGGCACACCCAGCGCCGTCAGCTCACTGACGGTGGAGGCTCCCGCCCGGCAGATCACCAGATCCGCCGCCCGCATCACCGGTGCCATGTCGTAGATGTATTCCCGGACCTGCAGGGAGGGGTGGTCCTTCAGGTCCACGCCCTTCTCCGCCAATGCCTTCAGCACGGCAGCATATCCGCTCTTGCCCGCGCCGTGGATATGATGGAACGGCTCCTTCCCCGCCTCCAAAGCCAGCATATCCGCCATCTGGGCGTTCATGCCGGAAGCGCCCAGAGACCCCCAGAAGGAGACGATCAGCGGCCGTCCGTCATTGACGCCCAGCTTTTCCTTGGCCGCCTCCTTGGTCAGGGTGAAGAAGTCCTCCCGGACCGGGGTGCCGGTGACGGCCACCTTCTCCGGGTGCTTGTAGTGCTGGCGGCAGGATTCAAAGCCTACCATGATCCGCCCGGCGTAAGGCTCCAGCAGCTCCGTGGTCAGTCCCGGCACGGCGTTGGACTCATGGACCGCCGTGGGGATGCCCATTTTGGCGGCGGCCTTCACGGTGGGATAGCTGGCATAGCCGCCGGTTCCGATCACCGCGTCAGGTCGAAACTCCTTCAAAATAGCCCGGGCCTCTGCCGGGGAGCGGACCATATTGTAGAGGGACACCAGATTGTGCTTGATCTCCGCCAGCTTGAGGGAGCGGTGAAAGCTGGAGATGTGAACGGTGCGGAATTCATATCCCGCCTTGGGAATCAGGTCCTTTTCCAACCCCCGCTCCGCCCCAACGAACAGTATTTTGATCTGCGGGTTCTTCTCCGCCATCAGCTGCGCCACGGCAATAGCCGGGTTCACATGGCCCGCCGTGCCGCCGCAGGTGAAGATCACCCGGTCAATGCGCTTTTCCACCAGCAGCGCCCCTTTCCAAAAAGATGTCAAAACAAGCCAAAAAGGCAGGTGTTTATCCTGCCTAAGGCTATCAAGAAAACGGTAAGGAAGGGTGTGCGCGGGAAACCCAAGAAGGGTGTCCTGCGCCATTAAAATCCAATATTTTCAGAACTAACAGTTCTGAAAATGTGTCAGCGGGGCGAAAAAACTTTTCGACACGCTGAGGCAGGTGTTTACCCTGCCTTTGTTGGCTTCATTTGCCTGGATACGCTTAGGATCACGCCCATCTCCGCCAGCTGGATAAGCAGGGCGGTGCCGCCGTAACTGAAAAACGGCAGAGAGATACCGGTGGTGGGGAGCAGTCCCGTCACCACGCTGATGTTCAAAAACACCTGTACCGCCAGCTGCGTGGTAAAGCCCACCGCCAACAGTGTGCCGAACCGGTCACGGGTGTGGAGGGCGATCCAGTAGCCTCGAAGGATCAGCGCCGCGAACAGCAGCATGATGATCCCCGCGCCCACCAGACCCAATTCCTCGCAGGCGATGGAGAAAATGAAATCGTTGTGCTCCTCCGGCAGAAACAGGAACTTCTGCCGGCTCTTGCCAAGACCCAGTCCCCACAACCCGCCGGAGCCAATGGTAATGAGGCTCTGGGAAAGCTGATAGCCCTTATCCGCGGCATCTGCCCAAGGGTCCAGCCAGTATATAACGCGGGATTTGTTATAGCCGATGACAAATAAAGCCACATACACCATGCCAACCGCCGCGCCAGCGGCAGTACCTACCCAGATCCAGTTGATGCCGCCCACCAGCATCATAGCCGCCCCCGCGCCCAAAATCAGGATCGCGCCGGAGAGGTGGGGCTCAACGGCCACCAGGCCTGCCACTACCACCAGAATAAAGGCGTAGGGTAGCACGCCGTAGCGGAAGCTGCGCATTTTGTCCTTTTTTCGGGAAATGCTGTCGGCAAAGTAGGTAATGATTGCCACCTTGGCGATCTCCGAGGGCTGGAACTGCACGCCGATCTTTAGCCAGCGGGTAGCGCCCTTGGCCGTCACCGCAATGGGGTTGTGGGGGATGATGACCAGAATCAGAAAAATCACGGACACATAGATCAAGGCTCTGCCCGCGCCGCGAAGCCGCTGGTAGTTGAACTTACTGACCAGCAGCATCACCGCCGTGCCCAGCACGGTGAAAACGCCCTGCTTTTCAAAGTAATACAGCGGGTTGTGGCGGGAGGGTGCTTTCTCATAATAGGCGGAGGGAAAGCTGGCAGACAGGAGGATCACCAGACCGATGGCCGTCAGCAGCATGACCAGCAGACAGAAGGTCAGGTCGATGGGACCTTTGGCCAGTTCCCGGCTCTCTTCCATTTTTTCCCGGCGGCGCTGCTTGCGCTCCTGAAGGGCCAGCTTCTCCTGATGGGTCAGGGGACGGCGGCGGGGCCGTGTCTGGGTCATGGATGTTTCCTCCTTTCTCTCCGAATCAAGTCAAGGTCTTACCGGTTTACAGATAGCGGCCCCGGATGCCGCAATACGCCAGCAGGCAGAACACTGCCGTAATGGACACAAAGACCGTTACGATCTTCACCTCGCTCCAGCCGCACCGCTCCAAATGGTGATGCAGAGGGGCCATTTTGAAAAACCGCTTGCCGTGGGTGACCTTGAAGTATCCAACCTGTATAATATCGGACAAAGTTTCCAGAATGTAGATGATCCCCACCGGAATCAGCACCAGCGGCATATCAAAGGCAAAGGCCAGCGCCGCCACCGCGCCGCCTAAAAACAGGCTGCCGGTGTCTCCCATAAAGCACTTGGCGGGATGGCGGTTATACAGGGCGTAAAAGCCCACCAGACTGCCGCACAGGGCGGAGGAAAAGATCCCCAGCGTAGTGAATTTCCAGATCATAGCGGCGCCCATGAAGAACGCCATGACCACAGCGGTGACGCTGGAGGCCAGACCGTCGATACCATCGGTGAGGTTCACGGAGTTGACGCAGCCCACGATGACGAAGGCGGCAAAGATCAGATACACGATCCAGTTCACTGTCAGCGTCACGTTGATGAAGGGGATATAGAGATCGTTGGTCAAAAGGCCCTCATACCGCATCAGGCACAGGAACACCACCGCCGCCAGAAGCTGTAAGACAAACTTCTGCTTGGCGGTCAGGCCCTCGTTCTGGTGCTGGCGGACCTTGCGGTAGTCATCCACAAAACCGATGAGCCCGAAGATCAGGGCGAACAGGTACACATACAGATGGGCGAAGTCCCCCGTCAGCATCTGCTGCCAGCCGCAGGCAAAGGTCACGATGCCGCTGCCCAGAATAAAGGCAATACCGCCCATGGTGGGGGTGCCCGCCTTGGAATTGTGCCAGGTGGGGCCGTCCTGCCGGATCTCCTGTCCGGCCTTCAGCTTCCGCAGCTCCGCCAGTACGAATTTGCCCAGAATTATGGTCAGCACACAGCCGGCCAGTAACGCCACATAGATACTCATGCTTTCTCCTTATCCCGGCCCCGGTGGTTTTCTCCGTCAGGGCCTTTCTCTTGCTGACCGGCCGGTACACATCCGGCCGGTGTTTTCGCCGCTGCGCGGCTGTATTTATGAAACGGGAATGCTTAAAGTCTGCCGGACCTCAGCGTCCGCTGTTCAGGTGCTCCGCCACGATCTCCCGCTCATCCATGTGGAACTTCTGGTGGTTCACTTCCTGATAGGTCTCGTGGCCCTTGCCGCACAGAACGATCACATCGTCCTTCTGGGCGTGGTCCATGGCCCAGCGGATGGCCTCCACCCGGTCCTCCACCACCTCGTAAGGGGTGTTGCTGCCGTCAAAGCCCGGCAAAATATCCCGGATGATGGCCGCAGGTTCTTCGGTCCGAGGATTGTCGGTGGTGACAACGGCAAAATCAGACCAGTCCGCCGCCGCCTTGCCCATGCGGGGGCGCTTGGTCTTGTCACGGTCGCCGCCGCAGCCGAACACCGCCACGGTGCGGCCCTTGGCAAATTCCTTCACCGTTTGCAGCACGTTCACCATGCTGTCCGGCGTGTGGGCGTAGTCAATGAGGATGGTATAGTCCTTGCCGGGGGTGGGGACTACCTCCACCCGGCCCTGCACATGGGGGACCTTGGCCAGAACAGCAGCGCTGTCCTTCAGAGAAATGCCCAGCGCCAGTGCGGCCCCCAGCACATCCAACGTATTATACACCATAAAGCCGCCGGGGATATTCACCCGGATGGGTACCCGCTCGGTTTTTGTCACCGCGTCAAAGGCGATGCCATTGGCAGACAGCACCACGTTTTCCGCCCGGAGGTCCGCCTCGGACTTGACGCCGTAGGTGCGCACCTGACAGGTGGCATCCTTCAGCAGCCGGGGCGTCCACGGATCGTCACCGTTCACCACGCCGACGCCGCAGTTCCGGAACAAAATAGCCTTGGCATCGCAGTAGTTTTCCATCGTTACATGGAAATCCAGATGGTCCTGGGTCAGATTGGTGAAGATGCCCACCGCATAGTGAACGCCGTAGACCCGGTCCAGACACAGGGCGTGGGAGGAGGTCTCCATCACCGCATAGGCGCACCCGGCGTCCGCCATCTCCCGGAAGAGCCGCTGGACCTCAAAGGATTCCGGCGTGGTGCGGTCCGTAGGGATGACCTCCTGCCCGATCATGTTCTGATTGGTACCGATAAGGCCCACCTTGGCCCCCCGTGCCTGCTCTAAAATAGCCTTCAACAAATAGGTGGTGGTGGTCTTGCCGCAGGTGCCGGTGACGGCGATCATGGTCATCTCCTCGGCAGGATGGCCGAACCAGTTAGCCCCGATCACCGCCAGCGCACGGCGGGAATCCGCCGTCCGGATATAAGGGCCATCCCCCTCCGGCAAATTCTGGCACAACACCGCCGCCGCGCCCTTTTCCAGCGCCATGGCGATATACTTGTGGCCGTCTGTGGCGTAGCCGGTCATGGCTACGAACAGGTCGCCGGGCTGGGTGGCCCGGGAATCATAGCTGACGCCGGCGATCTCCATTTCCAGATCCACCGCGCAGGACGCGACAGGGACGCCGTTGAGCAGTTCCCGCAGTTTCATATCGTATTCCTCCATTTGATCGGTATTGTTTCACGAAAGTCCACCGCCCCCCTCACAGGGCAGTCGGCGGCTGTATACAAAGCACTCCTTGGCTATTGTAGCAGGTTTTTCCGGAAAGCATACCGAAAATGGTGTCATAAACCTGGCAAAAAGTGCGGTAAGGGGCGGTCAGTCCGTGGTTTTCGCGCCGAAGCGCACCGTGACCACGCTGCCGGCAGCCAATTCCGTCCCCGCCTCCGCGCTCTGGGAAATGGCGGTGACGCTGCCGGTGCTGCCGCCGGTGCTGGTAGCACCGGTGACCTTCATAATGAGGCCCGCGTTGGTCAGGGCCTTGTTGGCCTCCGCCGGGGTCTTGCCTACCACGTTGGGGACGGTGCTGGGGGCATTGGGCTTCTCCACGCCCAGATAGAGCACGATAGAAGCATTGTTGGGCACGATGGCGCCGCCCGCCGGGGTCTGGTCCGTCACGGTATCGCCACTTCCCACGGTGGTACAGGCAAAGCCCGCCGCCTTCAAAGCTGCCTTCGCGTCCGCTGCACTCTTGCCCACCACATAGGGCACGGCGGCATCGGCGCCCGCCAGCTCCGAAGCGCTGTAATTCGGTTCAATACCCAGTGCGGGCAGGATCTCGCCCATGATCTGACCGGCCACGGGAGCCACCATGGTACCGCCGTACACGGCGGTGCCGGTATCACGGCGAGGGGTGTCCATAGTCAGGAGCATGATGTACTTGGGATCGTCTGCCGGGGCGAAGCACATGAAGGACACCACCACGTCGCCCTTTGGGTTGTCGTTGGTCTTGGTGCCGGTCTTATCGGCGGTACCGGTCTTGCCGCCGATGCGGTAGCCCGCCACCCGGCCATTTTTGCCGCTGCCGGAGGAGACCACATATTCCAGCGCCTCCCGGACAATGGCGGAGGTCTCCTCGCTGATGACCTGCCGCACCGGAGTAGAGTCATGCTGGGACAGAACGTTGCCGTCCTCGTCCAGCACCTGCTCCACAATGTAGGGCTGATAGAGATAGCCGCCGTTGACGCAGGCCGCCTGAGCCCGGATCAGCTCGATGGGCGTCACGTTGAAGGTCTGGCCGAAGGAGTAGGATGCCAGAGACACCACCTGAGAGTTGAAGCTCTTTTCATCCTGAAAAATGCCCTTCACCTCACCGATCATGTCGATGCCGGTCTTATCCATCAGACCGAAGGATTTCAGATACTTGTAGTAGGTCTCTGTTCCCACGGACAGGCCCATGCTGATAAAGGCAGGGTTGCAGGAATGGCCCACCGCCTCGATGAGGGTCTGCTGACCGTGGCCGCTGTGGTTGGAACAGTAGATGGCCTTGTTCCAGCCCTGCACATGGGTGGAGCCGGAGCAGTAGAAGGTGGAGTTTTTCGTCACCTTGCCCTCCTCCAGCGCCGCCGCCAGCGTAATGGGCTTATAGGTGGAACCCGGCTCGTAGGTGGAGTCGATGCACTTGTTGCGCCACTGGGACTGAACGGCGCTGTTGATGGCCGCAGACCGGGCCTCGGCATACGCCTCTTCCGATTCATAGGTGGAGCGCTTTGCGTCGATCTTGGCAAGCTCCGTATCCAGCTTGGTCTTCAGGGCATCGTCAAAAATCGTGCCGTAGTCATTCAGATCATAGTTGGGATAGGACGCCATAGCCACGATAGCTCCGGAGTTCACATCCATGACGATGCCGGTACCGCCGTTTTTGGCACCGTATTTTTTCAGCATACTCTCCAGGCCGTTTTCCAGACTCATCTGGACGTTGGCATCCAGTGTCAGCACCAGACTGTGCCCGTTTTCCGCATCGAAGATCTGCTCGTAGTTGTACATCAGTTCCGTGCCGGCGGCGTTTCGGGCACTGATGGTATACCCGGCAGTACCGGTAAGGGTATCGTCGTACTTGGCCTCCAGACCCACACTGCCCACGCCGTCGGAGTTGACAAAGCCCAGAACGCCGGAAGCCAGAGATCCGTACAGGTAGTACCGCTTGGAGGATGGCTGGAGCCATACGCCTTGAAGCTTTACCCGATCCGATTCCGGCACCTCATTGCCGTCAGGGTCGATCTCGCCGTTGATGAAACGGCGAACTTCGTCGGAAACCGTCTGATCCGCCCGCTTCTTGATGTTCCAGTAGTCATAGTTGGTCTTGGTCATCCGGGTTTCCAGAGTCTCCTGTTCCACGCCCAGAATGCGGCTGAGGCCCTTGGCGATGTAGGCCTGATCCCGCAGAATAGGGGCTGTGTAAGTCTCTCCCTTATCCGCCGCCTTCTTGGCGGCCTTCTCCTGCTTTTCCTTTTGGCTCTCCACAAACTCCGCAATCCGCATTGGAGAGATGTTTACGTCCTCCGCCGTGGCGGAGATGGCCAGCGTGTTGAGGTTTCGGTCATAAACGGTGCCCCGGGAGGCGTTGACCACGGCGCTGCGGGTCTGCTGCTCGATGGCTTTTTCCTGCAATACGCTGTGCTGACGGATCTGGATGTCATAGAGCTTCCAGAACAGCACCGCAAAGGTCACGATGCCCAACAGCAGCATGACCAGCACCGTCCGGCTGCGGATAACCTGATTGGCCCGCCGGGCCGCGTCGCTTTTTCTCCGGGGATTGGATGCCATAGAGTTCTCCTTTCAGGGGCAATTCAGCAAAGAAGGGGAGTAAGAAGACGCCGGCTTCTCACTCCCCGCTGTGTCACAACATACTTATTTCAGGTTCAGTCGAAATATTCCACCACGGCGTAGACTCCATGATGCAAGGAGCTTAAGATCCGGCTGAAAACGCTGGGGGTCTCCGTCCGGTAGACCACGGCGCTGTCCTCGCTGTCCAGATCCAGATAGGTGATCTGGCTGCTGGTGGGCTTGGACATTCCGGCGGCAGCCGCCACCTCCTTGACGGTGGCCATGTCAAACATCTGCTCGTGCTGGGCCGTCAGGCTGACGTTTTCCGCCTGTAAGACCGTCAGTTCGCTTTTCAGAGCCACGGTGTCGGCGGCCAAGGTGGTCAGCTGCACATAGCTCAGCAGCAGCATCACCGCGGCCACGGCCACAGCCGTTACCCCCAACACAGATAGCACGGGGATCGCTTGGCGCTCCCGCACCAAAACCTGTTCCTTATGATAAACCTTCGGAGCCGCCTGTGTCCGCTCGTGGCGAGGGACCTCGCCGGCATGTTCCAATTCCCGTTCCCGGACTGCCCAGTCCAGATCCCGGGCCAGACTCCCGTTTGTGCTGAATTCCCGATGCGCATAACGGTATTCTCTGGCCGCTGACGCCATTGCAGAGTCCCTCCCTTCCACAAAATCAACACACAATAAAGGGCTTGTCCCTTTTTAAAAGTCAAATATCAAATGGGTCACATTTTTCTACCACCCGCAGCTTGGCGCTGCGGGCCCGGCTGTTTTCTTCCAGCTCCGCCGCTCCCGAAACGATGGGCTTCCGGGTCACCAGCCGCACTCTGGGCTTTTTCCCGCACACGCACACCGGAAATTCCGGCGGACAGGTGCAGCCTTTGGCGGCATCCTGAAAGGCCCGCTTCACAATGCGGTCCTCCAGAGAATGGAAGGTAATGACGGCCAGCCGGCCGCCGGGGTTCAGGTGGTCGATGGCTCCGCTGAGCATGGGCGGCAGGGCGTCCAGCTCGCCGTTGACGGCAATGCGGATGGCCTGAAAGCTCCGCTTGGCCGGGTGCTGTTTCTCCCGGAGCGCGGCGGCAGGCATGGCAGAGCGGATCAGCTCCGCCAGTTCCAATGTAGTCTGGACCGGCGCGGTCTCCCGGGCCTGTACGATTCTTTTCGCAATGGCGGGGGCGTAGCGCTCCTCGCCGTACTCAAACAAAATGCGACGCAGCTCCTCGTAGCTCCAGGTGTTTACCACATCATAAGCGGTGAGAGGGGCGGTGGCGTCCATCCGCATGTCCAGCGGTGCGTCATGCATATAGGAAAATCCACGGGACGCGTCATCCAGCTGAGGAGAGGATACTCCAAGATCAAATAACATACCGTCCACGCCGGGAATGTCCAACTCCGCCAAAATCTCGCTGACCCGGTCGAAATTGCTGTGGACCAGCGTCACCCGGTCCATCCAGGGGGCCAGCCGCTCCTGGGCCGCGTCGATAGCGGCCTGGTCCCGGTCAATGCACACCAGCCGGCCGGTGGTGAGCCTTTGGGCGATCTCTCTTGAGTGCCCCGCACGGCCCAGTGTGCCGTCCACATAAATTCCCTCCGGCCGGATATGCAGCGCTTCGATGCACTCGGCCAGCAAAACGGGCTTGTGGGTAAATTCCATAGCTCAGCTCCGATTCCGACGGGCCCGCGCCAAGGCGTCCATGGCGGCGGCCATATCGTCCTCTTCCAGCATCTGGCGTTCCCGCTCCGTCCAGGTGGCGGAATCCCAGATCTCGGCAAAGGCGTTCATGCCAACGATTGTGGCGGTTTTTTTCAGGTTTGCGTAGTTCCGCAGGGCAGCGGGGATCAGAACGCGGCCCTGACCGTCAGGCTCGCACTCCACAGCGTTGGCATACAGCAGCGTCAGCGCCCGGGCCTCGGTGTAGGGCAGCTCATCCATATCCTCAGACATCTGGTTCCACTTGGCCTCGGGATAGATGGTCAGGCAATGCTGAGCGCCGATGGTGATGTAGAAGACATCGCCCAGCGCCTCCCGCGTTTGTCCGTCGAGCGCCTGCTCCAGCGCCTGCGCGCCGAAGTCCGGCATTGCCGCTTCCTCCGGCTCGCGCGCCAGAGCGGGCGTAATCAAGAGCAGCAGCACACTGAGCGCCAGTACAAGCTTTCTCATCCGCCGCCTCCCAACTCCTGCAGAAGCTCGAGCAGCATCGTTGCCAGCGGCAGCGCCGTGCAAAGGCACAGCACCGTCCCGCACAGCTCGACCATCTTCCCGAGTGCCCCCTGTCCTGCATCCTGGCAGAATGCACCTGCGATCTGCCCCAGA
>ENA-UESC01001471-UESC01001471.1-human-gut-metagenome-genome-assembly--contig:-NODE-1471-length-17584-cov-27.546638_pt1 | contig 17584 bp, 16 predicted proteins | sample MGYA00242998_ERZ507999 | MGnify/ENA primary metagenome ERZ507999 (study PRJEB26167, sample SAMN06115465) | human gut metagenome | host: Homo sapiens | place: China:Hubei | collected 2016-04-27... | reverse complement strand
ACGCATCAAGACAAGCAATAGGTTGTGGTGAAATTCCTTGACTAATGCTTTGTGGTATAATTGCTATTTTAGAAATAGAATCAATAACCAATTGTAAAGTATCCATAATTATCCAATTGCAGTGTTATTTCTTAATATTCGTTGAATGGCTTCTGATAACGTCCTTTCGTATTTATAAGTTCCCAAAGAACGGAATTTGTATTTGTTCATAAACTCATCCCTACCATGTTTTGTGACAACATTTCTGAATAACTCCTCAAAAAATGAGGGGTTGGGAATAATGATCTCTATTGTTTCATATTTAGAATCAATATCATCAATATGTGAGTTTTCTCTCACATAGACTCCTCGATCTCTACCTGTGAAAACCTTAGAAACAATATTGCCACGTTTGACCCTAAAGTCTTCTAAATTGATAATATTATCTTTACTTTGTTTCATAATTATAAATATATATATGCGTGAATAAATGTGCCAGGGAAAAAGAACTCGCTACATTTAACGTATTTATTATCAGGTTTGTCTTCAATATTTCCAGAGCTGTTAAATGTAAGGACTCTATATTTTTCTCCTTTTACCATAGATTCTGTTACTGGATATTTACCGTCAAATACAATATTTGCTTTTCCCGATTGTAACGTCATCTTTGATAATTTTGATGCGTTGCAACCTTTTAAGTTGTAAAAACTTTCGATAAAGCGCAAAGAGCCATTTCCTCTATTTTTATATTTTTCTGGGGATACTGAAGTAACTCCATCTTGTAGAGAATATAGTGTCCATAAAGTTTCTTCTTCAAATTCTTTCTTTTTTAGGAATCCTTTGTGTGTGTATTGTTTTGACAACTCCTTCATCTTATCAGATATAATAGGATTTGGGCAATTTTCATCTTTGAATTTCTCGTAAATCGACATTCCTAAATTCATTATGACTAGTTGGAATACTCCAACTTTTTCTCCATCTATTTCTTGTTCTTCAAAATATCCTATCGAATAGCGACATTTCGTAGAAGAATGTTCTTCTGCATTAATGAGAATTTCTCCAATAACGGTACATAAATCATCTATTTGCTCATCTTCTAAATTACGACCCATTTTTGACAAACAAGTATCAACATAGTCAGATAAAGTAGTTGTGTCTATGTCCTTCATTTCTGCTTGTCGAATAGTATCAACTTCAGAACGATGAATGCAAAGATTATACGGAACAACATGAGAAAACTCTATTTGTTTTTTTGCATGAATTGCTAAAGAACCTACGGAAAATAACATGGTTCTTATGGAACTTCCCCTAGTAGATCTGTCTGTAATCCTTTTTGCGTACTTTTTAAAGCGCTTTTTCTTTCGACATCTATTGTAAAACCTAAATATATCCTTAAGTATTAAGTCTAACAAAACTTGAGCCTCAAGAGTGAATTCATCACATTTGGTATAGTCAATGAATATTTCTGGATAGTTTGAAAATAAAGACAAAACTATCAGTTTTCTGATTGCGGAATAACTTTCTTGGGGATTTTCAATTAGAGAAAAAAGTCTTGGTATTTCAACATAACAATTAGTGTTATTATTCTCTTTATTTATCAATTCGTAATTAAGAGGACTGCTTATGCAGTTAAGTAGATACGAAACACTTGGAGAAAGTGTGTTAGACAACAATTGATCTACGGAGAGAATCACGCCATTTTTCCTATTATAGCGGGCATTCTCTTCGCATAGGATTTGAGCCTTTCTTCTTTTTTGTCTCTTTGTTTTTAGCTGACGTAAGAAGCGTTTATAACCTCGATGTAATCTACTTCTATCTTTGGCTGTCATATGCGTGAATCCAAGTTATTTACCTTGTAGGTGCAAAAGTACAAAAATAATCACAATTATCGAATATAATTCGCTATATTTGCACTATAAAATCGTATTAAAGAATGAAACTGAATAGAATAAAGGCAGTCCTTTCGGAAAAAGGCATTTCTCAAACGTGGTTAGCCAAACAATTGGATAAGAGTTTTAGCATGGTCAATGCTTATGCTTGCAATAGGATTCAACCTAATTTGGAAACGCTCCAGCGGATTGCCGAGATTCTACAAGTTGATTTGAAGGATTTAATAACCGATAAAAAAGAAAGACTGCAATAGAACCTGAATCGATTTGATGGTTTTAGATGCATTTGCAATCTATGTAAAATCGAAAAGGTATTGGATGTCAGAATACTAATAGCATAAGTAGTAACTACTCATAATAGGGCAAGGATATGTCAACACAAAGTGAAGCGGCATTGGAAGCCGGACTGATAACCACTCTTCAACAAATGGACTATGAATATGTCCAAATTGTAGAAGAGGATAATTTGTATGCCAATTTCAAGCGGCAGTTGGAGGTTCATAACCGCAAACGGCTGGAGGAATATGGACGCAATGAGTTTACGACAGAAGAGTTTGAGAAGATTCTCATATACCTTGAAGGTGGTACTCGCTTTGAAAAGGCAAAGAAACTCCGTGATTTATATCCGCTTGATACGGCTGATGGACAGCGTATATGGGTGGAATTTCTAAATAGGCAACAGTGGTGTCAGAATGAATTTCAGGTTTCCAACCAAATCACAGTGGAAGGACGTAAAAAATGCCGTTATGATGTGACGATCCTAATCAATGGTTTGCCACTTGTGCAGATTGAATTGAAACGTCGTGGCGTGGAACTTAAACAGGCATACAACCAAATACAGCGTTATCACAAGACTTCGTTTCACGGATTGTTTGATTATATCCAGTTGTTTGTTATATCCAATGGCGTTAACACTCGCTATTTTGCCAATAATCCAAATAGTGGGTATAAGTTCACATTCAACTGGACAGATGCCGCCAATCATCCGTTCAATGAATTGGACAAGTTTGCCGTATTCTTCTTGGAAAAATGTACGCTTGGCAAAATCATAGGAAAGTATATTGTGCTGCATGAGGGCGACAAGTGCTTGATGGTACTTCGTCCTTACCAATTCTATGCGGTAGAGAAGATTTTGGATCGTGTACAAAACTCCAATGATAATGGTTATATCTGGCATACAACAGGTGCCGGAAAAACATTGACCTCATTCAAGGCTGCACAACTTGTATCAGAATTGGATGATGTGGATAAGGTGATGTTTGTTGTTGACCGTCATGATCTCGATACTCAGACGCAATCGGAATACGAGGCTTTTGAGCCGGGTGCAGTGGATAGTACCGACAATACGGATGAACTCGTGAAGCGACTTCAAAGCAATTCCAAAATCATCATAACCACCATTCAAAAACTTAATGCGGCAGTTAGTAAGACGTGGTATAGCAACAAGATTGACGCTATCCGTCATTCACGCATCGTGATGATTTTTGATGAGTGTCACCGTAGTCATTTTGGGGATAGCCATAAAAAGATTATGAAGTTCTTTGATAATGCCCAGATTTTTGGTTTTACGGGAACACCTATCTTTACCGAAAATGCAGTGGATGGACATACGACAAAAGAAATTTTCGGCAATTGTCTTCATAAATATCTCATCAAAGATGCTATTGCTGATGAAAATGTGCTTGGTTTCCTAGTGGAGTATTATCATGGTAACGAGATTGTAGATAACGATAACCAAACTCGTATGGAGGAGATTGCAAGATTTATCCTTAACAACTTCAATAAATCTACATTTGATGGAGAGTTTGACGCATTGTTTGCTGTACAGTCTGTTCCTATGCTTATCCGCTATTACAAGATTTTCAAATCATTGAATCCTAAAATCCGTATAGGTGCAGTATTTACATACGCAGCCAATAATAGTCAAGATGATGAACAGACTGGTATGGGTACGGGAAAATATGTCAGCGAAAGTGTGGGCGAAGCAGATGAACTACAATCCATTATGGATGATTATAATGAAAACTACGGCACATCTTTTACAACAGAGAACTTTCGTGCTTACTATGATGACATCAACCTGCGCATGAAAAAGAAGAAAGCGGATATGAAACCGCTTGACCTTTGTCTTGTCGTGGGAATGTTCCTTACTGGTTTTGACAGTAAAAAACTGAACACACTTTATGTGGATAAGAATATGGAATATCACGGTTTGCTGCAAGCATTCAGTCGTACCAACCGAGTGTTGAACGAGAAGAAACGATTCGGTAAAATCGTATGCTTCCGTGATCTGAAAAACAATGTTGATACGTCTATAAAACTGTTTAGCAATTCCGACAATCCTGAAGATATAGTACGTCCTCCGTTTGAAAAAGTTAAGCATGAGTACAAGGGTTTGGCAACAGATTTTCTGCAAAAATATCCAACGCCAAGTAGTATAGACCTTCTGCAAAGTGAAAATGACAAGAAGAATTTTGTACTTGCGTTCAGAGACATTATCCGTAAACATGCAGAAATCCAGATATACGAAGATTACAGCGAGGATGCTGAAGACCTCGGTATGACCGAACAGCAGTTTAATGATTATAAGAGTAAATACCTCGACATTACGGTTGGTTTTATTGACCCACCTGCTACACAGTCAACTGTTGCGGAAGATCCTGTTCCATATGGCAATAGTCAAGGGCTGGAAGACATTGATTTCTGTCTTGAACTTCTGCATAGTGATATTATCAATGTAGCGTATATTCTTGAACTCATTGCGGAACTTGACCCATATAGCGATGATTATTCAGAAAAGCGCAAGCATATCCTTGATACAATGATTAAGGATGCTGGAATGCGAGGCAAAGCAAAACTCATCGACGGCTTTATTCAAAAGAATGTAGATGAAGACAAGGAAAACTTCATGAATGGGCGCAATAGAGCAGATGGAACAAATGAATTAGAGGAACGTTTGAACCAATATATTGTGTCAGAACGCAATAAGGCTGTGAGTGATTTGGCGGATGATGAACAAATTTCTGCCGAAGTGCTTAATCTTTACATAAAAGAGTATGACTATTTACAAAAAGAACAGCCTGAAATTATACAAAAGGCATTGAAAGAGAAGCATCTCGGTCTTATCAAAACCCGAAAGGCTTTGACGAGAATAATGGAAAGATTGCGTAGTATTATAAAAACGTTTAATTGGGAATAAGATATTATGAGCGAAGAATTACAGCAGAAACTCCGTGACCAACTTTGGGAGGTTGCAAATCGTTTGCGTGGCAATATGTCGGCAAGTGACTTTATGTATTTTACATTAGGTTTCATCTTCTATAAGTACTTGTCGGAAAAAATAGAGAAGTATGCCAACAATGCCTTGGTGGATGATGAAATAACCTTTAAGGAATTGTGGAAAATGGATGATGCCGATGCGGTGGAACTTCAAGAGGAAGCAAAGAACCAATGCTTGGAGAATATCGGCTATTTCATAGAACCGAAATTCTTGTTTTCGTCCGTAATAGAGGCTATCAAGCGTAAAGAAAATATCTTGCCTATGCTTGAACGTTCATTGAAGCGTATTGAAGACAGTACTTTAGGACAGGATAGTGAAGAAGATTTTGGCGGATTGTTTTCAGATATAGACTTGGCATCACCTAAATTGGGCAAGACTGCCGACGATAAAAACACGCTCGTTAGTAACGTGCTTCTTGCATTAGATGATATAGACTTCGGAGTAGAGGCATCACAGGAGATTGATATTTTGGGTGATGCTTACGAATATATGATTTCGCAATTTGCCGCAGGAGCCGGAAAAAAGGCTGGAGAGTTCTATACTCCGCAGGAAGTCAGCCGTATCTTAGCAGAAATTGTTTCCATCGGACACCAGCGTTTACGCAATGTATATGACCCTACTTGCGGTAGTGGTTCGTTGCTTCTTCGTGCTGCTAATATTGGAAATGCAGTTGATATTTATGGACAGGAAAAGAATCCTACAACTTATAACCTTGCCCGAATGAATATGTTGCTTCATGGCATCAGATTCAGCAACTTCAAGATTGAAAATGGTGATACACTTGAATGGGATGCTTTTGGTGATACTCAGTTTGATGCAGTGGTTGCAAATCCTCCGTTCTCAGCCGAATGGAGTGCTGCCGACAAATTCAATACTGATGATCGTTTCAGCAAAGCAGGACGGCTTGCACCACGTAAGACTGCCGATTATGCATTTATTCTGCACATGATTTATCACTTGAACGAGGGTGGTACAATGGCTTGTGTTGCTCCGCATGGTGTACTATTTCGAGGAAATGCGGAGGGAGTTATCCGTCGTTTCCTTATAGAAAAGAAAAACTATGTGGATGCCATTATAGGATTACCTGCGAATATTTTCTATGGTACAAGTATTCCGACTTGTATTCTTGTTTTCAAGAAATGTCGTAAGGAAGATGACAATATTCTGTTTATTGATGCAAGCAAGGAGTTTGAAAAGGTAAAGACCCAGAACAAACTTCGTGAGCAACATATCCAAAAGATTGTCGAAACTTATCGTGACCGCAAGGAAATAGAAAAGTACAGTCACCTTGCCTCTCTTCAAGAAATAGCCGAGAATGATTACAATCTGAATATTCCACGTTACGTTGATACCTTTGAAGAGGAAGAACCTATCGACATAAAGGCTGTAATGGCAGAGATAAAGGAGTTGGAAGCCAAACGTGCTGAACTCAACAAAGAGATTGAAGTGTACCTGAAAGAATTGGGACTGGTAGAATAGTTCAGAAAAGTAATAGCAATGGGTGAAAATGACAACATACCTCAGATGACTCCTTCATTTGAGAATATATGCCGCAAGGATGAAAACGGGAATGAATACTGGAGTTCCCGTGACCTTTGTGGTGCGATGGGCTATTCTGCTTATTGGAAATTTCAACGAGTCATAGATAAAGCCATTAAAGTAGCCGGAGAAAAAGGGATGAATGTGGATGAACATTTCAACCAAGCGGTTGATATGGTCAAGATAGGAAACGGCTCATTCCGCAAGGTAAATATATTCCGTCTCTCTCGTATGGCATGTATGATTATTGCGGAAAATGCTGATGGTAAAAAGTTGCTCGTCCAACAAGCACGGGACTTTTTCTCACAATCTGTCTCAATGGCAGAACTTATGCATAATTCACTAAGCTCTAATATATTGTTGTATAAAACAGCACAAGGGGAGGCACGGGTAGAAGTCATTTTCAACAGCGAAACATTCTGGATGTCACAAAAAAGAATGGCGGACTTGTTTGGAGTTGATGTCAGAACTATAAATTATCATCTCGGACAAATTTACGAAACAGGAGAACTTTCCAAAGAGGCAACTATCCGAAAAATTGGGATAGTTCAAACAGAAGGAGACCGGGAAGTGGAACGTATGCCGCTATTTTACAACCTCGATGCTATTGTGGCGGTGGGGTATAGAGTAAACAGCTATCAAGCTACTCAATTCCGTATTTGGGCTACTTCAGTGCTGAAAGAGTTTATCATTAAAGGATATGCCCTTGATGATGAGAGACTGAAACAGGGCAAACATTTCGGGAAAGACTATTTTGACGATTTGCTTGAGCGTATTCGTGAGATACGTACCTCAGAGCGCAGATATTACCAAAAGATAACTGACATTTATGCAGAATGTAGTGCGGATTATGACCCGAAATCAGAAGATACAAAGTTGTTCTTCAAGATGGTACAGAATATGATGCACCTTGCCGTTACCCATCATACGGCAGCGGAAATTATCTATCAACGAGCTGATTCTGAGCAACCTTATATGGGGCTTACCACGTGGAAGAAAGCTCCTAACGGAAGAGTGCAAAAGTCTGATACCATCGTCGCAAAAAATTACCTGTCAGATTCAGAATTGTCCCAGTTGAATCTTATCACAACTGCCTTTCTTGATATGGCAGAATCACGTGCTGCACGTCATATCGTTTCAACTATGGATGATTGGAAAAAGTTCCTTCAACAATATCTTGCAACGATGGATTACGAGCCGTGCGATACAGCCGGAAAAGTAACACAAGAGGAAGCAAGAGATAAGGCTTATAGCGAATACGAAAAATATAAACTGATTCAAGACAAATCATACATATCGGATTTTGACCGTTTTAATGAGGGTAATGATGAAACACCATTGCTTCCATTTGACTTGAATCCTATAAAATAATGACAACTATGGCAATAGATAATAAAGATAAAAAAGTCCTTAATGTTCCCCATTTGAGATTTCCTGAGTTTAGTGGGGAGTGGGTAACAAAATCAATAAACGATTTAGCGGTTGTTATTGGCGGTGGAACGCCTGATACTACTGTAAAATCATATTGGGATGGAGAAATACAATGGTTTACCCCTTCTGAAATAGGTAAAAATAAATATGTTGATTCAAGTTTGCGTACCATAACAGAAGTGGGGTTAAACAATTCCAGCGCAAAACTTTTGCCTCCCAATACGATACTTTTAAGTTCTCGTGCCACCATTGGAGAATGCTCATTATCTCTCAGAGAATGTGCTACAAACCAAGGTTTTCAATGTCTTGTATCTAAAAAATGCAATGTTGATTTTCTCTATTATCTGATACAAACAAAGAAGAAAGATCTAATCAGGAAGTCTTGTGGGTCAACCTTTTTAGAAATTTCGGCAAATGAAGTTCGTAAAATTCAAGTGTCAGTTCCATCTGATGTTGAGCAACAAAAGATAGCAGAGTTATTGTCGTTGATAGATGAGCGTATTGCTACTCAAAACAAAATCATTGAGGATTTGAAAAAATTAAAGTCCGCAATTAGAAAAAAGATGTTCTCCTTATTGAAAGATGAATATACAGAGAGCTTTGAAATCAATCAGCTACTTGATTACGAACAACCTACTGCATATATTGTAGCTAATGATGAATACTCTACCGACACAAGTTTAACCCCTGTTCTAACTGCGAATAAAGGTTTTATCTTGGGGTATACAGACGAAAAATTTGGCATATATCAAAAAGGAGAGTGTATAATCTTTGACGATTTCACAATGGATGCAAAATATGTATCATTCCCTTTTAAGGTAAAGTCTTCGGCAATAAAAATACTCACAGCAAAACCGAATGTAAATCTTCGATTTATGTTTGAATATCTATCATATTGGGAACTTAAATCGGAAGGACATAAAAGGCATTATATTTCAGAAATAGCTTCGCTTGTAATTGAACTACCTTCAAAAGAAAGACAAAGTATAATAGCCTCACTAATGACTTCGTTAAACAGCAAATTGGATATTGAAGCAAAAACAAAGATAAGATACGAAGAACAAAAGAGATACTTACTCTCGCAAATGTTTATATGAACATCTGCGAGAGCAAATATTGTTTCTGCTTTGAATACTTGATGATCAAACTATTATGTGTCTCTAATAGTCCATGTAACTTTCTGAAAACAACGGAGATTCTTTTTTGTTCTTCTAATTTTGGCAGACGGATTTGTATGTTTCCCATTGTGTTATTCATAAGTTTCGGGTTTGCTAAATTAGTTGAGACATACATCCTTGTTGCTTCTGCTAAGACTAATGAAACGAAATGGGCATCAAATCCTTTTTTGAGCTTTAACAAGCCACAGACATTAGTGCAATTAAACTTTCCATTACGATAAAATACCGTTCCTGCATTTGCACCGTCAGTCGTCCAACTGATATATTCACCTTCAAACATAAAATCATCAAGATAACCCATAATTCCGTCATTTGATGTTTGAGAAGAATACACAGGGTATAACGGATTTTCTTGTTGGCTAATTTCTACCGAACTAATAACTCTACCACGTCCTATTGATGCAATATCTTGAATCTTGAATTGTTCCCAAGAATCAGAGTGAAGCATTTTCAAACTAATTGCGGACATTACAAATAAACAATCCTTAATTTCATTATGATAACCAGACGGTTATACCTCAAAACATCGCATTATTTGTAACATTATGCTCTACATCCATCACATTAGAAACGGAATATTCCTCATTATATTATTATCAAAGTGTGTAGAAGAGTCAATCTTGAAGCAGTGTATTCTGCTATTTTGCATAGTTAGCTTGTGTGATATTTAATTAAAGATAAAATTTTTCGAATTATACAAATAGGTTTTGATCTAAAAGACTACCTTTGCATAAATTTAGCATTATGAGTACAACAGAATATATACAAATCATTATCGGCATCGGTCAGATTATTGCTGTTGCTATTATCCCAATTATTGTTTGGGTATTAGGAATAAAGTACCAAAATAGAAAAGCAAAAAAAGATGCTCAATTAAGAGTCTTCCTTACACTAATGGCAGATCGAAAATCAACCCCAATAACAAAAGAATGGGTTGATGCCTTAAATACAATAGATGTAGTATTTCAGGAAAACAAAAAAGTTAGACATGCATGGAGAGAATATTTAGATAGTTTAAACGAAAAATCACCTCATTTTGATAGTAGTAATTCTTTTAGACTTGACTTACTTTCAGAAATGGCCGTTTCTCTTGGGTATAAAAATTTAAAGCAAACAGAGATTGATAGATTTTATTCTCCTAAATATTTTGGTTCTCAAATGAGCCGACAGGAAATATTATTTCAAGAGAATCTACGAATTTTAACTCGATCCAAAAGTTGTGCTGAAAGTTTTACTGATGAAGAATATGAACAGCACTATAAGGAGTTGATGGAACAGCAAGGAGAGTAAAGAATATGGGGAATATCCCTTTCCTGTGAAATTGCTGATTTTTTATCCTTAATTAAAGGGCTTAGTCAGCAATTGCTTTCATCAGAGAATGATTGGATTTTATATAGACTGGATGACTTGGCGCAAATAAAAAGTGGCTATTCAGGAACACAAGTGAGTTATCAAACCCCTTATAAGGTTTCTCGCATAGAAACTATTAGCAAACATTGTATTGATATACAACGAATTGGCTATGTAGAGTGTATTCCTGAAAGCTATAGGTTAAACGTAGGTAATATTCTGTTTAGCAATATCAATAGTATTCAGTATATAGGAAATACAGCCTATCTTGACAAAGATTATGGACTTTATCATGGCATGAATTTATTGCGAATTATACCCAATACAACCATAGTTAGACCTCGTTTTTTGCATTTACTTCTTTGTACTGATTGGGCAATAAACCATTTTCAAACTATTTGCAATAAAGCAGTTTCACAAGCAAGTATCAACCAAACTGCGTTAGGTAAGAGTCGATTCCCGATCCCACCAATGTCTGTTCAACAACAAATCTGTAGTATGTTTGAACTCACTGAGAGAAAATTGGATAATGAGCAAGAATACATAAGTTGTCTTCAACAGCAGAAACGGTATTTGCTTCAGAAAATGTTTATATAAACATTAGGCTTAATAGATACTTCTTCAATAAAATGTATTGTTCCGTTAATGACTTTTCATTTGCCAAACGGCAATGCAAAGCGTCAAGAGTGTTAGCTATATGTCCTTGTTTCTCTAAGCTTGGTAGTAAAAACTTCATCTTCATAAAGTCATTTTTTTGAAGATTAAACCGTGTACTCCCTTGTGCTAACGGATATATAGCCCTACGAAATGAAGAACTTGAAATGAAGTGGGCAAGGTATTGAGGTAATACACGTTCATCATAGAAATGAATGCCAAAGCAGAAGCTATTCAAATAAAGTTTCTGCGTATTGCCCAAATATACTGCACCTATACCAACTTCTTCCGGAGTTTCAGATGAGAGTGTGAATAAGGCATCACCGTACTGCACACTGTTTTGTTTTTCGTTGGGAGCGATTTGTACCAATTCATAATCCTTTTCCGAGATGTAAGTATTCTGATACACGTTCATATAAGTAATGAATGGCTCACCATATCCGAAATCATCACCGCCTTTTCCGCTTAATCCAGAATAAGCTTCACCCAAATCTGAAAAGCAGACGGTTTCTCCCTTAATACCTTTGTGGATATTATCGTTTAGCCCTTTAATTAAGGATTGCAGTTTCTCAATGATTTTGTTTTGGGTGGCGATACGTTCATCGAGCAATGTCAGAAGATTTGAAATTTTATTTTGTTCATCCTTATTCTTGGGTATAAACACTCTTATCTTTTGGAGTTCATCGGATGTGATACCTTTGATAGATGTTCCCTGTACTTCTCTTGATTTTCGCTTCATTGTGCGAAGTAAATTATACGAAAGAAATACTGGATGACATTTTATGTCTATAATATTACAGAAATCTTGGCTAGTGCATAAAGATGTATGTGATAATGCTACTTTTCCAACACCTACTCTTGATACGATAAGAATGACTGGCGCAGGACAATATTTTGTAGCAGATTTTTCGATAGCATCTTCTGTAATATAACGGGATATAGATATATTATTAATATTATCCTCTTTAATATCAGATGATGAAATCCATGGAATTGAACCTGTCCAAAAGGATAAGTTTGAAGAAGATGGAGTACCTCCACCTATGAATTTACCTAATTCAACTAATTTAAAAGAATCCCACTCTCCACTAAACTCCGGAAATCTCAAATGGGGAACATTACATATTATATTTCTCTAATTATTAGAACTATTGATTTTAAGATTATGATTCAGAAGACAATTAGAGAAATTTCGGACGCATGGCGAGAGGACAAGCGACCGTATGTAAAACAGTCAACAATGGCAGCTTATATGTTGATTCTCGAAAATCACATTTTGCCAAAGTTTGGTGAGAGTAACGAACTTCATGAAAATGATGTGCAGGGTTTTGTACTTGAAAAGTTGGAATGCGGATTGAGCGTGAAATCAGTCAAGGACATTCTCATTGTCCTGAAGATGGTTATGAAATTCGGAGTAAAAAACGAGTGGATGAACTATTACGAATGGGACATTAAGTACCCCACAGACGTTGCTGGCAAAAAGTTGGAGGTCTTGTCGGTGGCAAATCACAAAAAGATTCTGAATTATATTCAGGACCACTTTTCTTTTCCGGGACTTGGTATCTATATCAGTCTTAGTACCGGTCTTCGTATCGGTGAAATCTGTGCTTTGAAATGGAGCGACATCAATGTTTCCGATGGAATCCTAACCGTTAATCGGACGATAGAACGCATCTATCTTATAGAAGGGGAGAGAAAACATACAGAACTGGTCATCAACACACCAAAGACAAAAAACTCCTGCCGTGAGATACCGATGAGCAAAGAGTTGTTTGGGATATTAAAGCCTTTGAAAAAAGTAGTTAACGAAGACTATTACATCCTTACCAATGATGAACGTCCGACAGAGCCACGCACGTATCGCAATTACTATAAAAGGCTTATGGAGAAGCTTGATATTCCCAAACTGAAGTATCATGGACTTCGTCACAGTTTCGCGACTCGCTGTATAGAAGTCGGTTGTGATTATAAAACTGTTAGTGTATTACTGGGACATTCCAACATTTCGACTACACTGGACTTATATGTTCACCCCAATATGGAACAGAAAAAGCGATGCATAGCTAAGGTGTTCAAGTCACTTGGTAAATAGAGTTATATACAGAGCGAGGAAATTTAGTATCGCAATTTCTTCGCTCTATTTAATTATCACATTTTACTTAATCTGTTTCATCTACAGTGTCAAGTTTAGTTGATATTTTACTCAAGGTTTTCGATATTTCTTCAAGAGAAACTTGAACTGTTTTGTGTGGAGAGACAGAATGGGGTTTGACAAGACCTGCGACCAAATCTTGAGCTGCATCTTCCAATGGACTTTGTACGAGTATGTTAATGCGGTTGACAAAAGTTTTGATGGGAATGATGGAGTTTAAACGATATTTGTCATTATAGCTAACTTCCGTAATTATATTGAAATCCTTATCTTTCCATTTTTGATTAATATCTTCACACCATCCAATAAGGCAGTTCCAAGATTTGCCAGAAGAGATATATACAGGGTTCTGTGAAGTATTGGTGTACATGTTGCGGAATTTATCATCAAGATTGTTGATTAGGTCATCTCCAAAGCTTATTATCACGTTAGATGCGTCAAATTGGCTCGGATTGGATATTTGCAGAATAAAGGCTTTTTTATTTACAATGATTCGGCAGACGAGATGAGGTCGATGTTCCTCCTCCCACTGGCGTTTGATTTCATTTAGTTGGGCTTGATTTTGTTTTAGAGTTAAAAATGTTACAGCAATCATAGCGAATGATGCAATGGCTCCGATGTAAGAAGCCCAAAAGGAAAGCCATGTCTGCGAATCGCCAATAATCGGGAAGTGAGAAGGTATTTGAAGAACAAAATTCAAAATAATAGGGATTATTAGTAGTAATCCTATAAATAATAAGGATAGATATTTCTTGTTGTATAATTTCATTTCATGTCATGTTAGATGTACTCGACAAAGATAAAGAATTATCTTCAATTGTATTCTTACTCATGTAAATTCCTATCTATCAATTAATCTTTTCAGGATTTTCGATAGCAGAATCGTTATTACCATTCCAATCACAGCTGATACTGTACACCAATAACAGCCTTCCAAATCAATCCGGAATGCAAAATCTCTGCATTAGCCACTATCATGCACACGAAAAAAGAAGACAGAGCGACTACTATGATAATCAAAATGTAGAATGCGGTAGCTGGGATATGGATAGCATTGTCGGCTTTCTTTATTCTCCGCTCGGCTTCCTTGCATTTGCTTTCAATCTGACCAAGAAAATTGCAGAGAAGTGTTGCTCCAAATTCAACTGCCAACTTCTGCATTTCTTCAGAAATGATAGGTTTGCACTCTCGTATAGAGCCGGACAGATTTTCAACTTCTGTTCTCAGCTTATATACATTGTCATTCAGGCTGGCAAGTTCCTTGGCATTTATATCGAGTAGCCGTTTTTCTTCTTCCAGATATTCATTTTTGGGAGTGGCTTTTATGGATTCCACTTCACTCATTTCTGCGGAAAAATCGAATTTCTTTTTCATGTTTGGCTTCATAGGCTTATCGTTTTAGTCCTGTTTTCGGTTTCTTCCCTAACGAACGACTGGCAGCACGAGCGCATCTGCGAGCCCATTGTAAATCGTTCTCGTCCTTGTCTCTCCACGGAAGGTCGCTTTGCGAACCTCCGCCACCTCCGCCGGTTGCTACATTCGGCGTTTCAAGCAGTCCGACAAAAATAGCTACCGCCATATCGGTAAGTTCCTGACAGTTGGAAACGAACCTGTAATCGAACTCGTCATTGAAGCAGTCAAGCACTTTTTCTGGAATATAGAACTTGTGCCCCTTGCCTTCATGGGTAAGGGTATAGGGAATCATATCCGGACGGTCTGTGCGATATTGGGTATAGTCAATTGGAGAAGCCTTATGCTCTGCTGATTGTTGGATGGCTTGGGTAGTATTGTTCCTAATGGTTGTGGTCGGCTGGTGATGCAGTTTCTTCCATGTCGCAGGAAGTTTCGAGATCATCAGGTTTCTGCCGACTCCCAATTCGGAAGCCTTGTATTTGGTATTCCCATGCATGAGCGCATATCCACGGAGAACTCCTTTCTTATCCTCTCGTTCATACACGACGTAGCCTTTCAGGGTAAGAGCATTCTTGTACTCATCCCATGACCACAATGGCATTGCTTTCAGCACCTGCATGCAGTCCCGATTTACTTGTGGAATGTTGAGATTTCGGATTTGTGCTGCAGTCGTCCAGCCACGTTTCTTTGCCACTCGCTCGGCTGCACGTTGTGCTCGAAGATGAATGTTGTGGTCATTGTTGATATTGCCATTTTCATCCAAACGGCAAACCGCAGCGTGGAGATGGGGAACTTCGCCTTTAGATTCCGTATGCAGCCAAACCGAGTATTTGCTATTAGCCAAATTGGTTTGGCAAGAACGGACTTTTCCGTCCTTGCCGATAATCACTTGTTTGTCGAACTCCTCAGCAAAGTCGTGCCAGAGCTTTTGCCAGTCCTCCATGTCATAGAACTGGGTATGTTCGGGCGAAGGACTCAGCTCGATTCTGATAACGGAGTTCTTTATCGGTCGATGCTGGGATAGGGTCAACTGCATGGAGTTCCATATCCCCATAGCGTCCGGTTCTGAGGGCAACAGATTGTCCAATACCCGATAAATTTTCTCCGGATGCTTCTTATGCTGTGATTCGCCGGTAATGTAACGGAGGTCGTTTATGCCGTGCGATATGGCTTTGGCTTTCGCAATCATTCTTCTTCGGATTTAGGGTTGGACGGAATTTTATTCTTCTCTTTTACTGCATTCAGGAACTGGCAGATATTTTCGGCCACATTGCCAAGTTCCTTAAGCCAGCCGACCATGAACGGAATCTGATTGAACATTACCATGCGTTGCTTTGTGGACATTCCGTGTAGGGCGGAGGTGTATTTTACGAGGTCTGACCGACAATCGTCCAGATTCTGTAACAATACCGCTTCTTCTTTCGTGAGCCTTGCTTTGGGCTTGAAGTTATACGCACGTGATAATATGTAGTCACTTACAGTCATGCCGCATTGTCCGGCCAGTGATTTTATCTGCTCCTTCTGAGTAGGAGTGACTTTTGCTCCGATGAAGACGTTTCTGGTTTCTTTCGAGGAGTCCGATGTATTTTTAATATCTTCTTTCATTTGAATTATTTTATAATGGTTGAATAGGTGCGAGCTTGCGAGTACCGCACCGGCGAGGGAACTGAGCAGGCGAGAGCGCCAATGTACAACCGTAACGCAGTGAGGTTATACCTTGGCATATCTCGCAACAGTTACCTGTTGATGCTTCACGACAAGCCATATCGGATGCGTATAGTGAACTGGCACTCGGATAGGAAACATAGGATGATACGAGTCTCTAAAAGAGGGGAGAATATGAATATCTCACATGATGTCTTCCTCCGACTTTGCTTTATTCTTATATATACGCCCCAACAATAAAGTAAAGTTGAACTCAATAATGGTATTCTGGATTGAAGGCATAATCTTTCCCTTCTTTTATAACCATTTGTTTGTCGCTGAGCAATGTTGCGACCTTTACCGCCTTGTTATAACCGAGTTTTATACCCTGCAATCCGTAACCCTCTTTCAAGCGTTCTATATAATCATCGTAATTGCTGATGTTGCCATTGGCAAAAACGGCATCCAATGCTGGACGATGTACATTCTTTGGAATCTCCTTGTCCGGATCGAACGGTCCTTTGGTTGGTCGTCCGGTCTTCTTCTCTTTGGGCAGATAGGACTCTACCGGTTCGGGCATGGCTTCCTCGTTTATGCGGAAAGCGAAAGGTTCAAACTCGCGGTCACGGATATGGACGGCTTCGACCACGCTTACAGTCTTGTCCTCTTTGTCCACTTCGACCTGCATGATGGTTTCCGCTTTGTTGTTGAGTTCCGTGCCGATGTGACCACGGGCATGCTCATCATTCTTGTTCTGATGCAAGACGGTATGGATATGGATTTGCCTGTCATCCGTCCACTGCATGAATTTGGAGATGATGTCGGTGGATTCACTGGAGGAATTGATGTCGTAAAGGAAATCACGAATGCCATCTATGATGACCAATCCCAAATCCGGTATTGTGCCAATGGCCTGTTCGACTATCGCCAGACGTAGTTTAGGGGAAAACTTGCGCAGAGCCAGCATAATCAGATTATCCGGATTCTTGTATTCCGGCAAGTCGGCCAAACGTAAGATGCGTTTCAATACCAGCTGGCAATGATACCGCCCCTGCTCTGTGTCTATGTATAGAAT
>ENA-UESC01001461-UESC01001461.1-human-gut-metagenome-genome-assembly--contig:-NODE-1461-length-17717-cov-5.128855_pt1 | contig 17717 bp, 8 predicted proteins | sample MGYA00242998_ERZ507999 | MGnify/ENA primary metagenome ERZ507999 (study PRJEB26167, sample SAMN06115465) | human gut metagenome | host: Homo sapiens | place: China:Hubei | collected 2016-04-27 | study... | reverse complement strand
TGGCTTCCAGCATCTTGGCACCGATGAGGACAAGTGCGCCGTCAGTATCGAGCCCGGTGTCTCCGAATCGTTCGACCTGACGCTCTACCGCTCCTACGGCTACGATCAGGACAAGTACGATACGAAGCATACTCCGGTCCCGAATGCGCCGGTCTATTATACGCGCGCGGACAGCCTCAAGGTCGGCACAGTCGGCACGAGCGATTGGACGCGCTGCGGCACAACGGATGCAAACGGCAAGATCACGGTCAATCTGACCGCACTTAACCTGACCGCGGGTGAGACGTATCTCTTCGCTACGCCCGGCCAGAAGCAGGGCAACGGTGATGATGCGGTCGTCGCCTGCCCCGGCGGTATTCTGGTAAAGGTCGCGGCCTCCGAGCGAAAGACCGTCACTTTTGTCGACCGACTCGGCGAGACCACTACGCAGAAGGTCGCCGTCGGCAGCACCGTCAAAAAGCCTGCTGACCCGACACATGCGGGTTACACCTTCCTAGGCTGGTTCACCGATGCCGCGTGCAAGAACGCCTATTCGTTCAGCGCGCCGATCGAAAACGACCTGACGCTCTATGCCGGCTGGCAGGAAAAAGCGGCACCGATTACGCCGGTCACTCCTGTGACGCCGTCGAATCCTGCAAAGAATCCGTTCAACGAAAACGCGGGTAAGGACAGCCTCCCGTTCACCGACGTCAATGCGAACAGCTGGTACTATTCCGGCGTCAAGTTCGCCTACGAAAAGGGCCTCATGAATGGTACTGGTAATGGGACATTCAGCCCGAACGCGGACACGACCCGCGGCATGATCGTCACGATGCTCGCCCGTCTCGAGGGACAGAACACTTCCGGCACGCCGTGGTACACCGCGGGCCAGAAGTGGGCCATGGACAATGGCATTTCGGACGGCACCAACATGACTGGCGCGATCACCCGCGAGCAACTCGCCGCTATCCTGTTCCGCTACGCGAAGCAGAAGGGCTATGACGTCGGCAAATCTGTGGAACTGAACGGTTTCGAGGATGCGAACACGGTCAGCACTTACGCCACCGACGCCATGCGCTGGGCCGTTGCAAATGGCCTGATTCAGGGTTCCAACAGCAAGTTGAATCCGAAGGGCACTGCAACACGGGCGCAGGTCGCGACGATCCTCATGCGCTTCATGGAACTGTACGCAAAATAAGATGAAACTACGATATTTGAAACCGAATATCGCCTGACCACCCCAAAGCTGGGCGGTTCCCCGCGTGAAAACGCGGGGAACCGTGCGGCTTATTCGTGCGTTTAAGGGAGTCCTTAAAAATGCGAATAAACTGCACAAATCTTCCATATTTAAGAGGAATTCGTATATATGAATCAGTTTTTTGAGAAATATCCGTGGCTGCGAACGATGCTCTGCGGCCTGATGGCCGCGGCGCTGCTTCTGTCGGTCCTGCTCCCGGTGCTGCGTCTGCAGCGGCAGGAACCGGAAAATCCGATCCGGGAGGAAAATATTCAGCCGGTGGAGCCACTGAGCTTCGGCGAGGCCGAGGGCGGTACCCGGCTGAGCGCACCGGAGCAGACGGAAGACGGGCCCGGCGGAGGACAGACGCAGCCCGAGAACGCGGAACAGCCCACGGCGCCGGAAGAAACGGATCCAATACAGGATCCTCAGCCCGCACAGCCGCAGGAAGACCCGAATCAGCAGCAGCCCGGAAACGAGGTGCCGTCTGACGGCATGGGCGAAACGCAGCCGGGCGAGGACGGCACGGAGGCGGACGATGGCGCATTGGACCTTGGACTGGTGCTGAGTTGGAAGCGTTACGGCAGTGAGCGTTACCGTTCACTCTGCCCGGCAAACCGGACGGTACGGCAGGACGTACGAACCGCGCAGATTCCGGACGGGCAGTTCGGGTACGAACTGGAGCTGCAGGGCTTGGACGCGGGCAGTGCCGAGATCATAGCGGTGCAGATCGCTGAGAATGGCGGAAATGCAGTACCAGCCGACATCCGCGGCGGGATCGCCATGCGCCTTGGTTCGGATGGCGCGGACAGCTATTATACGCTTCAGGTGCAGGCATCTGTCACCCGCGTGCTGGAAGACGGCTCCCGCCGGGAGGAACTGGTCACATTTGCTTTCCTGCTAGTCTACTCCGACAGCCTCGATCTGGAAGCGGAATTTCAGTGGCTCTGCGCGGATGGCAAGATGGATCGGATGCTGTGCCAGCCCGGATGCCAGATCAGTGCGGCACTGCATGAGGAGGATATTCCGGAAAATCTGCTGCAATATCAGTTCCGGCTGCGCGGAGAGAGCGCCGGGGATGCTGCGATCCTTTCTGCGGAATACCGCGCGGAGGACGGCACGGGCGGAACACTGGAAACGACCGGCGGCACATGGATGCTGCAGGCCGCATCGGACGGAAAGAATGTCTATACGATCACCCTGCTGGTCGAGGTGACCCGCGGCGGGCAGACGCGGCAGCTGACGTTCACATTCCGCCTGAGTTGGCAGGAGGTGCAGGAGGTAACGCTGAACCTGACCTGGATCAAAAACAGCACAGAAGCGCAGACGCTCTCCTGTGAACCGGACGGGCAGGTTTCGGCAGAGATCCGCCGAACGGAGCTGCGGCAAGGCGAGCTGCAGTACCGGCTGGGGCTGGACGGAAAAAACGCTGCGCAGGCCAGTCTCGTTTCGGCTGGCATCCAGCCAGAGGGCGGTGCTATGCAGGAGCTCGCGCTCCCGAACGGAAGCACGACGCTGACGATCCCGGACGGCGCGGCTGCCATCCGGTATGTGCTCACGGTGCAGGCCCGGTGTCAGCGGAGCGACGGGACTCTGCGGAACATGACGTTTACTTATGTGCTGCGTTATTCCGGCGGCGTCGGTCTGGAGATGCAGTATACACTGCTGGACGGAACGGTCAAAATGGTGCGCTGTGCGAACGGACAGAGCAAAACGGCGGAGACGGTCTACAGCGATGAGCTTGAGGATGGTGTGCTGCCGTTCACAATGACGCTGACCGGCGGCGAGGACGCGGACGGCGTGCAGATTACGAAGGTCACATGCTTCCAGTCTGGAAATAACCGGATGACGACGCTGTCCACCGACGGCGCTGTAACGATTCCGCTGCTGGTTCATTCAGACGGCAGCGAAGGCGAAAATCAATTTAAGGTGACGGCGCAGGCCGCTGGCGGGGAGACCTATACATTTACGGTCAATGTGCCCTATAAGCTGCGCGGCGATGGGATCGTTAAGATCGAGACAAGTCTGGACGAGGAAACAAAGGTCCTGAATGGAACAAAAATCACGATGACGATGCAGGCGTGGAGCGAGAAAAAGGACGACGGGACGCTGATCGCGCGAATGACCGCCAGCGACACTGTTGTGACGCTGGACGGCGAGACATTGCGCTGCGATGGAACCGTCGGCGGGCGGCTGCAATATACGATGATTCCCGAGAATCCGGAGACTGGCGATGAAAACGAGCACATTCTGCGCATTGTCTGCGAGGATGCCTATGGAAACCGCGGCGAGAAAACACTGACGCTGCGCGGCGAGCGCACCCGCAAGGGGCAGCCCGCAGGCTGGGCCAGCATCTATATCGACATGACGGTACTGGGCCTCGGTACGACGAGCGCCATTCGTTATGAGGTACTCTCCGGCGAGACAGCCTCCTATGCCGTGGCGAAGGCGGTCTGGGGCGAGGACGCAGGAGAGCCGTTCGGGACGGCAGTGGAGAGTTTTGGCTGGCCGGCCTCGGAGAAGAGCTATAGCGGCAGTTTTGATCTGGCGTTCTATCTGGAAAAGCTCGGCGACGGGACGGACATGGCCGCGCGGTCGAACGCGCTGCGGAACAGCTGGGAAAATTATCAGATCAGCCCATCGAACAGCAAGGAAGAAAATCTGGCGAAGATCGATGCGGTCTTTGGCGAAACCTCGCCATACGCCGCATTGTGGCGCAGCATCTATCTGGCAGGCCTTACGCTGAATCCCTGCCACCAATATTCCATTGGGCAATTCGATTATACCCCGGCTTCTGGATGGCTGTATTCCATCGGCGGCGGGACCAATTATCCGCTGAAATACCTGTCGGACTATGAGCTGCGCGACGGCGACGTGCTGGTGCTGCGCTATACGCTGGCCGGGGGACGCGATGTCGGCGACGCCGGTGCGGCCGGGTCGAAAGACACCGCGGCCAGCAATGCATTCTGCGTGACGGCGATAAACGGCTCGCTGACCGTAGCGCACCAGTGGACGACTGTGGTCAACGAGGATGGCACAGAGCAAAAGGTCTGCGCAAGCTGCGGGAAGATCGAGGCGTGCGACCATCCGACGGAGAAGCTGGAATATCGCCTAAGCGAAGATGAAACGAAGTGTTATGAATTCTGCCTGAAATGCGGCAAGCCGGTCACAGAGGCAGAGGAGCACAAATGGACGGTTGAGTCGATTGAGGAAAACGCAGAGCAGCATCGTAAGATTTGCAAAAACTGCAAGCATGAAGTATTGGAGGATCACCGATTCAAATTTATCGAGGACACAGCCACCTGTGAACAGGCCGGGCAGACCGTCCAGCGGTGCATACAGTGCGAGTATGAAAAGCGGACACCCTCTCAGGCGACGGGTCACAGGCCGTCCAAACGTGCGGACGCAAAAGAGCACTGGGAAGAATGTGAGATCGAGAGTTGTCAAAAGGAAATCGAAGGAAGCCGCGCCGCGCACAGCTATCAGTGGGACGCGGGATGGAACGACTGGACCTGCACCGGCTGCGGCTTCAGCCACAGCGATGTCTGCACCGGAACGCCGGAGTCGGACGAAAGCGCGTCTACATGCAGCCATGAAGAACTGCATTGCAGCGTCTGCGGCGCTGAATTCCGCAGAGATGCGCAGGGGGCTTTCGCCTATCCGCACAGCTATGTCGTCTCCAGTGAGGAATGCACCTGCAGCCACGAGGTGCGCGTGTGCAGTGTATGCCGCGCACGGGACGTCACAGAGCAGATCGGAGCCTTTGCCGACCGTTATCCGCATCACTATGAAAACGGAGAATGTATCTACTGCCATGCGCACGAGGAAGGGCCGACAGACCCGGGTTCGACCACGGAACCCGAACCTGAACCAACTCCCAGCACAGATCCGGAACCGAACCTCGGCGAAACGCCGGAATATACGGAGGAATGAATATGCGTGAAAAAATCAAGGAGATATTGGAGCAGATTGAGACCGTCATCGTCGGCAAGAACGACGTGATGGAGCGGATCCTGATGGCCATTCTGGCCGGAGGACATGTGCTGATGGAGGACGTGCCGGGCGTTGGCAAGACGACGACCGCAATGACGTTCGCCCGCGTGCTGGGACTGGAGACCCGGCGCGTGCAGTTCACGTCCGACACCATGCCGTCCGACATCATCGGCTTCAGCGTCTATGACAAGGCCAGCGGAAAACTGGTCTACAAGCCCGGCGCGGTGATGACGAATTTGCTGCTGGCTGATGAGATCAACCGGACGTCGAGCAAGACGCAGTCCGCGCTGCTCGAGGCGATGGAGGAAGGACACGTCAGCATCGACGGGCAGACGCACCCGCTGCCGACCCCCTTCATTGTGCTGGCCACGCAGAACCCGGCGGGCTCCGCGGGCACACAGCTGCTGCCGAATTCGCAGCTGGACCGCTTTCTGGTAAAGCTGACGATAGGCTATCCGGATCTTCGCAGTCAGGTGAGTATTCTGGAGGAGCGGCATACGGAAAATCCATTGGACCGCGTCCACGCGGTCGTCTCCGCGGAGAAGCTGAAAAACCTTAAACAGGAGGCAGCAGCCGTGGAAATGAAGACGGTGGTCTATGAATATGTGGCGCAGCTGGCCGAGGCGACGCGCAACCACGCGATGATCCAACTGGGCCTCAGCCCGCGCGGCGCGCTGGCCGTTTGCCGGATGGCAAAGGCGCATGCCTATGTGCAGGGCCGGGATTACGCTATGCCGGAGGATGTGGCTGCGATCTTCCCGGACGTCTGCTGTCACCGTTTACTGCTGAATACCAAGGCCCGCATGATGGAGCGCAGCCCGGAGCAGATCGTGCAGGAAGTTCTGGACAGTGTGGAGATGCCGGTCATCCGCCGGGAGCGGGCATGATCGGGCCCCGGATCGGATACGCGCTCCTGCTTCTGGCCGCGCTGGGTCTGGATCTGTTTTGCGGCAGCGTATGGACGCTGGCGCTGACGCTCCTGCTTGTGCTGACGCCGCTTGGCTGTATCCCGCTGCATCTCTGGGCAGTGAAACAGATCCGGCTGCGGTTGGACGCGCCGGTCAATCTGGGAAAAGGCGAAACGGGGACTCTCCGTGTCCAGATCGAAAATAAGACGGCGCTGCCGCTCGGCCTGATCCATGTCCGGCTGCGGCTCTCCAACCTGCTGACCGGGCAGAGTGAGCTGCGGCACTGTCGTCTTTCGGCGCGGCCGCGCCGGACGGAGACGGCGGAATATGATCTTGCAAGCGCACATTGCGGGCGAATCGCGATCGAGGCGGCGCGCTGCCGGATCTACGACCCGTTTGGCCTGATCGGCATCCGGCTGAAACAGACCGTCCTTGCGCAGACAACGGTGCAGCCGAAGGGGTTCGCACAGACTATTTTCATTTCGCCGGACGCAAATTGTCCGGATGACAGCGAGAGCTATGCGCCGGACCGCGCCGGATATGACCTCAGCGAGGTCTATCAGCTGCGGGAGTATCGCCCCGGCGACAGTCTGCGGCAGATGCACTGGAAGCTGTCCGGCAAGCTGGACCGGCTCGTTATCCGGGAGGCTTCACTGCCGGTGCGCCGTTCAGTGCTGCTCTTCTGGGAGCGGGCACAGAAGGCGGTGCCGGAGGGAACGGATGCGCAGGCGGATGTTGTGGTCACCTTCTGCCGGTCGCTGCTGGAAGCAGGTGTACAGTTTACAATCGCTTGGAACGATGCGACAGAGCAGCGCTGCGTGAGCCAGCAGATCCGCAGCATGGACGAGCTGATCGGCCTGCTGCCGCGGCTGCTGTCCGCGCGGGAGGATGAGGGCCTCAGCGGTGCAGAGCTGTTTCTGCGAAGCAGCGGCGAGGCCGTGCTCTCGCACATTCTTTATATCACGGGCCGTGTGCCGGAGCAGGCATATCTGCTGGGGCAGTTTGGACGCCTGACGGTGCTCAGCTGCGGAGCAAGCGGCGATGGAGCCATCTGCTTTGACTGTGAACACTATGCCGAACAGCTCGCGGAGCTGGAGATCTAGGAGGGGCGCGCATGAAACAACGAAATACGCACCCGTTCTCCGTTTCGCCCCACAACGCGGAAAAATCAAATGGCTTTGCTGCGCAGATCCCGGAAGCGCTCCTTCTGCTGGCGGGCTTTATGGCACTCGGTGCCGGACTTGCTGCAACGTGGAGCGGGTACGGATGGCTATGCCTGCTGGTGGGCGCTGTTGCGGCCTGCTGGCAGTGTGCAGCGAGGCAGCTCTGGCGCGGGTGGGCCGGGGTGGCGCTGCCGCTGCTGATCCTTTTGGCCGCGGCGATTCTGTCGCGGTCAGTCTTGGCGGGGTGCGTTTCCGTCTGCCGCACGATCTGCACGCGCTGGACAGAGATGACCGGACGGATTACACTCCCCCCGGACGGGGAGGCCGGAAATCCGCTGCTTTTTGCCTGTCTGACGGCGGCACTGTTAGGGGTGCTCTGCGCGGAGGCTGTTCGCCTTTCACGGACGGCCTGCGCCATTGTGCTGACCGCTTTTTTGAGCGTGCTGCTGTTGCTGCTTCGACCGGAGCGGGCCGAGAACTGGATGGCACTCTGTCTGTTCGCGGCACTGTTCCTGCTGACTGGAAGCATCCGACAGAATGTGACAGGGTTTTTGTCAAAGGGAGGCTTACTTCTCGCAGCTGGGCTGCTTGCAGCAGTGCTTCTGGCAGTTCCGGCAATGCGCAGCGGGAACGTGTTTTCCGCGTGGCGGGCGGAGAGCGCGGCTGCGCTGCACTGGCTGCGCTATGAGCGTGGAGCCTCCGTGCTCCCAGAGGGGAACTTTGCGGCGTTTTCCGGCGATGCGGCGGAGCAGACGCCGTGCCTGACCGTGACCATGGAGCAACCGACGGCGCTCTACCTGCGCGGCTTTACCGGGGAACGCTTCACCGGGACAGGCTGGGAGACGATGGATCGCCAGACGCAATCTGCACAGAAAGACCTGATGTATTGGATGCATAAGCGCGGGTTTTATCCGCAGATGCAGCTGTTCGCGGCAGCAAACGGGCTGCTGGAACGCTGTGAGACGCAGGCAATCCAAATTGAAAACAACGGCGCGTGCAGCGCGTGGGAATATGTTCCTTACGGCCTCGCGGCCATTCCGGTGGGGAGCAGTCTGACGGCGGACTCGCTGGAGGAGGCACTCGCTCCGGCAAAGGGACTGCGCGGCATACGAAAGTATCAGTTTGCAATGCTCGCCGCACCGGAGCAGACCGCAGAGCAGACGCTCGCCGCGCTCACGGAACAGCCGGATGCTGCGCGGAGCTACCGCAGTCTGGAGGGCAGCTACCGGAGTGCTGTGCAGGCGCGGGAGCTTGAGCTCCCGGCGGAAACACGCGCGCAGCTCGCGCCGATGCTGGATGAGATCTGCAAGGAATATGGTGCAGCGGATGAGCTGACGCCGGGAGAGGCCCAGCTCTGTGCGCTGCGCTTTCTGGAGCAGATCGGGACGCTGCGAGACAGCGGCGCGGCCCTGCCGCTGGATGATCTGGTAAAGGACACAACCTATCAGACTGCGACGCTAACGGTGCTGACGCTGCGCTATTATGGCCTTCCGGCACGGTATGCCGAGGGCTTCGTGCTGACGCAGGAGACCGCGGCGCGAACCGCGCCCGGCGGAACGGTGACGCTGACGGCTGGCAACGCACAGGCATGGGCGGAGGTCTATCAGGACGGCATCGGCTGGATGCCGCTGGCGCTGACGCCGGGATACGGAACGCTGACCGATGCGCTGTCTTCTCACCGGACGCAGACCGGCGGACAGACCGACGACGGGGATGGCCCGGGGGATACGCTCCCGCAGGCAGAAACCGCAGAAGAAACGACGGAAGAGGACACGCCGCAGGAGCAGCAGCCGGACGAGACCGGACGGATGCCGCAGGAAACGGCAAAACGATGGCTCTGGCTGCTACCAGTTGGAATTTTTCTGCTGCTGTTGGCGGCACTGGCGATCCGCTATGCGCTCTCGCACAAAAAGAGAGAACGCCGCCTGAATGCGGCGGAGCCGCGACAGGCGATCACATGGACGGCCCATGAGCTGGCGCGGCTCTGGCCCGCGATGGGCGAGCCCTACCACGGCGGTTCGCTCTTCGCGCTGAGCGAGGCGATCGGGCCGGAGAACGAGGCGTATGCCGCAGCCATCCGGGAACTGGCGGAGCTGAACGGCGCGGCGCGCTTCAGCAGCCGGGCCATGACGCCGGAGCAGGCGGAGCGGGCACGGGAGGTCTGGCGGGAGACGCTTTTGCGGCTCCGAAAAACGTGCCGCCCGCTGCGGCGGTACTGGATGAAATGGATCCGCTGTTTGTATTGAGCAGCCTGAGGAGGAACACGATGAAACGAAAAGGGACACGGATATTTGCACTGCTGCTCGCGGCGGTGCTGCTGCTCGGCGGCCTGCCCATGCAGGCGCTTGCGGCTGAGGACGAGGCGGGATGGTTTCATCTCGCTGCGGACTGGAACGGCGAACTGCTGATCAAACCGGAGCGCGTGCCATATACGGCGGAACAGACGATCTACGAGGCCATCTGCGCGGCGGGGCATACGCTCGCCCCGAATGCGGGGAACGTGACGCAGATCGACGGCGTGGCCGGAAACTTCATCCGCGGCGATGAGACCGGCGCAGACAACAGCTACGATCTGACCAGAAAGGCGTCAGAGGCACAGATCAAATATTTTTGCTTCGTGGACAACAGCAGCGGTTCGCGCACGGCCACACCGTCCGTCGCGCGGCAGGCGCTAATCGCCGTGATGGCGGAATATGCGCGGAAGGACGCGGATGTGCAGGCGGCGGCGAAGGCGGAATACGACGCGGCCTGCAAGGGTTACTGCACGGCGGACGATACGGAGGCTGAACGGCTCTGTGCGGCGCTGACCGACGCGATCAACCGCTACGAACAGGGGCTGAATGGCACAAAATACACCGTTTCCTTTACAGATACGAATGGCGTCTGGAAGGCCGGGGATCTGCTGACGGCGAAGAATGCATATGGACGCGTCTATTCGGATGAGAACGGAAATGGCGTGCTGGAGCTTCCAGCGGGAGACTATACGTTCACGATGGAGGCTGCGGCAAGCGGCGTGACGGGGAGTATCTCGGTCCCGGCGCAGAGGGCGGTATCCGTGGCGATCGACAAGACAGACTGGCTTCTGGCAGATGAGTTTCAGCTGTCCTCCCGCCCAAAGCCAGCAGATTTCAAAAACAATCGGTTTTCTGTCGAAAAGAAGTCTGCGCGGGAACTGGAGACGGTCGTGATCGACAACTATTCCGGGACGCTTTATGCGTATTGGCGCAACAGCGAAAAGACCGCAAAGATCCCGGAGCTGAATGCGGTCTACGTTCCGGCGGGAGCGACTGAGCATGTGAAAGTACCACAGGCGTTGTCCTCCTATACCAGTGGCATCGATCATGTGCTCTCCGCCGGGGCGGAGGGCAGCACGGTGATCTACCGGGCCAGCATGGAGCTGGGCGGCAACAACTATTATCAGGATTATACGCTCCGCATTCGCCGTGCCCCAACGCTGAAGGAGGTGCGCGTGACGGAGACGAACGGCTCTCCGGCTGCGCTGGAGAGCTATGCTGAGAGCACAAAGACTTATACCTATCTGGTGCTCGGCAGCAAGGCCTCGCTGGCGCTGACGCCGTCTGTCGAGGATGGGTGCAGCATCTATGTGAATGAAAAGGCCGTTAAGGTCGGAGAAGCTGTCCAGATCGATGTAGGACAGACAAACACTACGGTAAAGATCCGGCTGGAGGCCGGCGGCGCAGAAACGGAATATACGCTGGTTCTGCGGCCGTCTACAAGCTGTGTGGTGCAGATCCCGATCGCGGCGGGCGATATTTCACTGACGGTCTGTGACGAGAATGGACAGACGGTGTATGGCCGCTTCAATGCCTCGTTAAAGACCTATCGGTATTCGCTGATCCCGGGAAGACGCTATACCTACACTGCGACCAAGGATCAGTATTATCATGCTGCAGAGACATTCACCGCGGCCGCAAAGACGCTGTCGCCGGTCGACGTGGAGACCGGCGAATGGCTGACCGATCTGGCGCTGGCCAAGGACGGCGCGAAGGACAGCAAGGGCAACATCGAGCTGGATCGGAGGTTCACTTCGAACATCCACCGCTACACGGCGGTCGTGCCGGACACGCCGCCCGCGGTCTATCTCTGGGTCGACGGCGAGATCGAAACAGCGAATACAGGCTTTTCTGCGCGCTATCGCACGATCGCATCCACCGGTCAGGATGAGCAGGAGGTCGTGTGCACCATCAGCAGCGAAGAACTTGGTACACCGCTGTTCTTGCAGAAATTCCTGCTGAACCAGAGCGGACGCGGCAATCTGCTGACCGTCCGGTACAGCCGAACGGACGGAACGGTCACCTATTATCAGGACTACGAGATCGAGATCCGGCGGTCGTTCTCACTGAAAAGCCTTGCTGTCTTCTGCGGCGGGCAGGAAGCGGTCCTGACGCATGGCGGCGGCGCGAGCGGCTATACGCCCTCGGTCTGGGATTATATCGTGACTGTGCCGGCGGCCGCGAAGGAGCTGAGTATCTGCGCAAGCGTGTATGACGCGGATGGCGCGTACCGCGACCATGGGCAGACCGGTTACCGTGTGTGGCTCGGTGAGCGGGAGCTGACCTCCGGCGAAGCTGCATTGGTGGCCTTGTGCGGCGATACTACGCCGGAAACGATCACACTGACGGTGACGAATGATTTTGCGGAAGGCGTTTCGAGCAACTATACGATCCTCGTACAGAAGGCAAAGCCGGTCCGCTTCACGCCGGAGCTGACGCCGGAAACGGCGTTGCTGTTCCTGCGGGAGGATCTTTCAGGGCGGCGCGTTTGGCCGGATGAAATCGGCGCATTTGAGCTCTCGGAAGGGTTTTCCTACAGCTATCTGCTGACGTGCGCGGGCTATGTCGGAAGAACCGGTACGCTCGGGACCGCGCACAGCGGGGACGGCGAGCTGATACTGCGTATCGATACGACTGATATTGTGGTCAAAGACGGCGCGGCCTCTGCCCAAATGGCGCTTCAGGCGGCGAAGCCGAATCAGACGCTGAAGATGCTGCCAGCCGAGTGGGCCGATTTCCGCGGGACGAGCTATGCGGCGGACGGCACGATGGGCGGCAGCAAAGGCACGAACAATACCGTCCTTTCTGTGAAAACGCCGATCACGGCTGAGGGCTCGACGCTCTACTGGGCCAGTAAACTCGGCGATGGGTTTGACAGCGGCGCGACGGGCTGCCCACTGCTCGTGGACGATGTGCTCATCACCTACGCCGGGAGTACGATCTACCGCGTCGACCCGGTCTCGGGCGAGATTCTGACGCAGGCGGAGATGGACCGGGCCTCGAGCTTTGCCATCACGCCGCCAGCCTATGCCAAGGGCATGATCTTCGTTGGTCTGGCCGACGGCACGATTCAGGCGTTTGATGCCAAGACGCTGAAATCACTCTGGGTCTATCACGATCCGCTCAAGGGTCAGCCGAACTGCCCCATCACGATCTGCGGAGACTATCTCTACACGGGCTTCTGGCGCGGTGAGGAATTCACGGCGAATTTTGTCTGCCTGTCCATCACGGATGAACAGCCGCTGGAGGAGAAGGAGGAAAAGACGGCCTGTTGGTATTGGACGCAGCAGGGTGGATTCTACTGGGCAGGCGCGTATGCCTGCGAGGATTATGTGTTGGTCGGCACGGACGACGGCGTCGACGGCTACCGCTCCAAGACCGGCAGCCTGCTGATGCTGGACGCAAAGACTGGGAGGCTGCTCGACCAGTGGACGGGTTTGCTCGGCGATGTGCGCAGTACGGTCTGCTATGATGCAGAAACGGAGAGCTTCTATTTTACGACCAAGGGCGGATGGTTCTGCGGCGTGCAGACGGAGCAGACTGCGGATGGCTGGCGGCTGAAGGAGCGGAGCAAATGGACGCTGAAGCTGGAAAACGGTTCCGATACGGAGCCAGCCATGAGCACCTCGACGCCGACGGTCTACAACAGCAGAGCCTACATTGGCGTCAGCGGCGCGCTGCAATTTGGGGCGTTCAGCGGGCACAGCATCACAGTCGTCGACCTGAATAAGCGGGACATCGCCTATAAAGCCGAAACGCTCGGCTATCCGCAGACTTCCGGCATCCTGACGACGGCATACAAAGAGACAACAAAGCACGTCTATGTGTACTTCATCGACAACTATACGCCGGGCAAGCTTCGCGTCCTGCAGGACGAGCTGGAGCAGACGGAACCAAAGTATCTGACGAAGGAATACGACTCCGACACGCCATACATCCTCTTTACGCCGAGCGGCGACGAGGCACAGTATGCAATCTGTACGCCGGTTGTGGACTCCTACGGCGTGATGTATTTCAAGAATGACACGGCACGGATGATGGCCTTCGGCCCATCGGCCACGCTGGAGATCACGACACCGCCCACAAAAACGACCTACCGTGTCGGGGAGACGTTTGACGCGAGCGGGATGAAGGCCGAGTTGGTTTATGCCAACGGACAGCGGCGGGATGTGACGAAGTATGTCACATGGTCTACGGAGCCGCTGACGGAGCAGGACGCGGAATTTGCGATCAGCTTCCCCTATGTGAAATACCACGATGTCGACGGCGAGGATGGGCATCAAAGCAACATCAGAACGGAGACGCCGTTTGCGGCCCTGACGCTGACGATCTCGACGGGCATGGAGCCGGAGCGGATCGGTGAACTGTCGTGGACCTACGCGGAAATGAGCGGCAAGCTGAGCATTAAAGGCGAATTCAATGGGCAGACGCTTATCGCGGCCTGCTATGACGCCAATGGCCGGATGCTCGAGGTGCAGACGCTGGCCAACGCTGGTGATTTGAAGCTGAACATGAGCAGCGCAAAGATCCGCCTCTTCCTGCTGGACAAGAACAGTAAACCTGTCTGCGCCGCCGTGACGGTCAAGGAAACAACATCGTAAAAACCAGCCGGCAGACCAATATGGCCTGTCGGCGGATCCTGTTCCGAGAGAGGGGAATACTCCGCAAGCTGCGCTTGCTCCGTGCCCCTGCGCATTTTCTTTTGGCACAGCCAAAAGCCGCGGGGCTTCGCACCGCGGCCATCTTGCGATGGCAAAATGCTTGTGGTCGAACCCCTCAGTGTTTCTCATAGCCCTCAGCTCCACCATAAAAAGCGCCGCCCAGGGTAGCAGCGCATAAGACAGGTTTATAGCTTTAGAGAGAACAGCGTGGCGGAAGTCACGCTGTTCTGCTTTTTGATGCGTGGGTGAGCATTTCGGCAATGATGCTCTCCGGCAGGAAACCAATGCAGGCAAGGCTGATATGCACATCCTGCACTCGCTGCCCGCTGCTCTTATCCGGCGCGGAAACATAGACCCTGTTCACAAGATCATGCAGCACAGCGGGCGTCAGTTCCTGCAAGTTGGGATATTTCTTCGCCCGGAGGATGAACTGCTCAATGCTGTCGGCTTCTTCCTCCTGCTGGGCAATCTCCTGTTCCAAAAGCTGCATTTTCTCCGTCAGCTCTGCTTGCTCATTTTCATAGTCGGCGGACAGCTTTTCAAATCGGCTATCATTGATTTTGCCGGAGATATTGTCCTCATAGAGCCGTTTGAACAGACGGTCAAGCTCTTCCATCCTGCGCTGTGCCTGCGTGAGCTGTCTGCGCTTTGCGGCGAGTTCTTTCTTGAAGTCCTCCTTGCGCTTTGCACCCAGCTTATCGCGGAACAGATCCTCACAATCGGAGATATACCAAAGCAGGATTTGCAGAAATTTCAGCACGCCCTTTTCCAGAACAACCGCGCGGATGAAGTGCGTCCCGCACACGTCTTTTCCCTTCTTGCGAGAGGTAGAGCAGACGAAATGATCCTGTCGTTCTTCAAAGTTCCGCGAGGTGCAGTAGTACATTTTTTCTCCGCAATCGGCGCAGTAGGCAACGCCGGAAAAGAGGTTGCTCTTGCCCGTTCTTGCCGGTCTGCGTTTGTTGCGGCGCAGCTCCTGTACCCGCTGAAAGGTGTCCTCATCCACAATGGCTTCGTGGGTGTTGCGGAATATCTTCCATTGCTCCGGTGGATTTTCGATAGTCTTCTTGATTTTGTAGGACTGCCGGTGCGTTTTGAAGTTCACGGTATGCCCGCAATACTCCATCCGTTCCAGAATTGCGGCAACGGTGCTGCCGTTCCAGTTGTAAGGATTGTCAGGCAAAGCGCAGCGGACTTTTCGTTTTTGCCTGTCCTGATAAACGGTGGGCGTCAACACATGATCCTCTTTCAGCATCCGGGCAATCTGCGTCGGACCATTCCCGTCCATGCAGAGGGAAAAGATGCGCTTGACCACCTGTGCCGCTTCCGGATCGACGAGCCAATGCTCTGAATTATCCGGGTCTTTGACGTAGCCATACGGCGGAATTGTCGTCAGGTGTTCGCCGGATTCTCCCTTGATCCGGAGTGAGGTCCGCACTTTCTTGCTGCCGTCCCGAACGTAGTATTCGTTGATAATATTGACGAACGGGACGAACTCATTGTCTTGCTGGTTGGCACTGTCCACACCACTATTGACGGCAATGAACCGCACGTTATTCTGTGGGAATGTGATCTCGGTATACATCCCAACTTCCAAATAATTTCGACCGATGCGGCTCATGTCCTTCGTGATGATCGTACCGATCTTCCCTTCTTCCACCAGCGCCATCATGCGCTGCCAATCCGGTCTTTGAAAGTTTGCGCCTGTGTAACCGTCATCTACAAAGAACTCCGTATTGCGGAAGCTGTGTTCCTTTGCATATCGGCTGAGATAGGCTTTTTGATTCACAATGCTGTTACTGTCGCCCTGTGATTCATCGTCACGGGACAGGCGGCAATACAGCGCGGTAATTTTGTCAGACTGCTTCATAGTAGATTCCTCCATCATCTGAGGACAGTCTGCCAAGACAAGGTTGCTGTTGGTCACGATCACACGCTCCCTTCGGAGTCGATCAGCTTCACCGCCTTTTCGGGAAGGGTGTGCGTTCCGTCAAAACTGGCAGTAAAGCGGTAGATGGTGTTTCCTTCTTTCAGGCGTACCGTGATCTGCGGTAACTCCTGCCAGAGAGGAACGGGGGCACTGCGGCTGCCGTCCGATTCCACTTGGACGTTACGTTTCTTGTTATCCATTTGCACCTTCCTTTTCATTCAGATTTCCGAGCATTGCCGCATGAATCTCCCGGAGCAAAGTGCGTGATATGACCTATTGTTATTCAGTATATCACGACAATTTCCGGGATTCCACTGGGCAATGTACCGGGATTCACAGGAGAATTACAGGCAGTTCGCCGGGTCGCACAGCCGTCCGTGCCAGTCAAGGAATCGGCTTCGCCTCGCTGCGCGTCCTTGACAGGCTCGTTTGCCTGTGCAAGCCGGTAATCAAGGCGGCGATGCCGCCATTTTCCAATGAAAATCAGCTGCGTTCCAAGACTTTTTTAATCTCTCAGCCTAATTATAACAAGAACAAACGTTCGAGTCAATGCGATTATGAGAGGAAGAGCAAGCACAGCAAGTGTAGCTACACTTGCGAAAAACGGCGTGGGTTGACCGGGATTTACTTGCAGAGCAGCAAGCAAATCCGGTGAGTACCCACACCGAAAAAACAGAGCGTTCCGGCTGACCGCCGAAACGCCCTGTTTGCATTTTTGGGATAGTCCCAAGCCCTTATGTTCGTGAAAAATTACGAAAGCTCACCAGCTATACTCTGATAACTGGAATGTGTAGGATTCGCCGGGAGTAATGTCATAGATCACAACAGAGTCATCCCTGAATTTATCTCCGGCGCTCAGAGAAGATAGGTATATATTGCCAGAGTCTACCAGATAACCCGCACTGTCATACAGCTTATAACTAATCATATCATACCCGGAATCACTGTTCCCGCTCTTCTTTTCTCCGGTAATTGTAATGGTCAGCTGCGGAGAATAGTCTTTGTCAAACTTAAATTCGGCTCCTTGAATTTGGATCACGGATGCCGTACTCCCCATGAAGTCCTTCACCTTCAGATCCAGCGGAAATGAATCAAACGTCACTTGAACATCTTCAATAGGCAAGCAATACAGAGCATCGCAGTTTACTTCGTCAAACTGAACTGCGTTTTCCTTGTACACGGTGAAATAAATCTTCCCGCTTGCGGATTTTCCGGCTTTGATCTCAGCGGCAGGGATTCTCACATTGGCAAGATATTGCTCTCCGGCGGCTTGGCTGGTATAGTAGCTGAAATCATCAGGAGAAACGGACTTTGTACCAGTATAGACCTCTTCATCCGCATCATTTACGATTCGAATATCCACATCGACATCGGCTGACAGGGACTTATCATTTTTATCAGCCAAGCCAAAGAAAAGGCTGTAATCACTTGTCCCCTCGTTATACTGGAAAGACCAGCTTTTCAGTGTTTCAACACGGGATGCTGACGATCCGCACCCACTTAACAACAATGCAATTACAAGTCCCCACATAAGAAAGCATCGTTTCATTTC
>ENA-UESC01001457-UESC01001457.1-human-gut-metagenome-genome-assembly--contig:-NODE-1457-length-17761-cov-6.225684_pt1 | contig 17761 bp, 16 predicted proteins | sample MGYA00242998_ERZ507999 | MGnify/ENA primary metagenome ERZ507999 (study PRJEB26167, sample SAMN06115465) | human gut metagenome | host: Homo sapiens | place: China:Hubei | collected 2016-04-27... | reverse complement strand
ATCCAACGGGTGAGCACCACAAGCAATAAATTCACTAACTGTACCGTCAGGCAGTGTATGGCTCCATTGGTAATTGCCACAAGAAGCAATCACACTATCTACATACATCAAGGTGGAAACGGTCAGTGATGGAGGCTCTGTTAAACTTTCATAATCCAACGGCGCAGTGAAATCCGCTTCGCACTCTCCCTGGGTAGCCGATACTTGCGGATTGTCTATTGAAATAGTTGTTCCTGTCGGAATTGAAGCTGTTTTTTCATTTGTCTCTACACTCGCACATCCCGTTAGAACAAAAACGAAAGTAGCTATAACCAATACAATTCTTTTCACAATGATACCTCCTTTCGGCCTTATTCATATAGACGACAGATTTTCTAAAAAGTTCCGTGGTCTTTTGGGAAAATTCTAATCTATTGCTCTCATCATAACATAAAAAAGCACCCGCTGACAAGTATAAATCAGGGGTGCACTCCTTGGAGTGCACCCCTGGTGTGTTACCTCGCCCCTCGGCTAAACTTCCGCTTTGCTTTCTTCTGCTCTTTCTCTGCCGCCTCCCGGCGCTTTGCGTCCTCCACGGCCCGCTCTACTTCCTCCGGGCCGAACACCCGCTTGACCCGCTCAAAGTCGGCAACCGTCCCCCGCAGGGCCTTGTTCTCCAATTTCACCTCCTGCAAGCGGTCAGACAACCGCTCGTTGCCCTCCCTGGCCCGTCCATAGTCACCCTGCAACCGCTCATACTTCCCTTTCAACTCGACATAGGCCCGATACAAGGAGCGCAGCACCTTGACGATCTTGGCAAGCAGGGGTTTGGCCTTTTTCTCCCGGTAGGACTTGGCGCTCTCCAGCGGCCCAGGCTCTGGCAATATCCGATCCGGGTCATCGGAGAACTGCGCCGCCAACTGCTCCATGTTCCTCACAGCCGGGGCCAGCTCCTTTAGACGCCGCTCCTGCTGTTCCACCTGTCCCTGCTTCTTGGCCTTAACTGCGTCCAGCTCGGCAATCTCTTTCGCCCTCTGCTCCTTTTTGAAGTCCAGCACAGACAGGTGCTTGTCATGGGTGCCCTTGTCCTCCCACTCTATCCCGTGGCGCTCCATCACGGCGGCAAGCTGTTCCTTTTCAGAGCGTACCCACTGGCTCCACTCCGTATCGCCTCTGGTGCCGCCCTTAAAGCCCTGGGCCGCTAACGCCTGTTTCAGCGATACCCTCGTGTCCAGGCCCCGCTTGCTCCCGGTGGTGAACGGTACGAAGTCGATGTGCAGATGGGGCGTGGCCTCGTCCATGTGGAGGTGGGCGGAGAACACCCGGAGCCGGGGATTGCGCTCCTGGAAGCCTCTCATGTACTCGTCCAGCACCGCCGCCGCAAGCTGGCCGTCCTCGCCCTCGGCGCTCATATCGTCCTTGTTGCCCACTTGCAGGATGATTTCATGGAACGGCTTTTCCTGCTTGCTGGAACGTATCTTTTCATAGTAGTCCTCGATTTTGCGGTCTGCCCTGGTCTGCTTGTCGTTGTACCGCTTGAGGGCCTCGTCGAAAAGCTCATGGAAAACTGTCTTGATATTTTCGTGGCAGTAGGTTATATTTAAGTGGGAGCGTTCTGGGTCGGTGTTCTTGGCGTTGAACGCCCTGCTGTTGTGGTTCACCGAACCCTGTCCCACCATTGCGCTAATCGTCCTTTTCAAATCAACACTCCTTTCGCCGCGCCAGCGGCGGCCTTTGTTACTTTCTGCGAAAGTAACGCAAAAGCACTTTTGACGGCCTTGCGGCCATCAAAAGCGCATTTGCGCCCTACGGGGTGGAGTGGGGGCGTTGCCCCCGCCGTCTGCGGACGGCTCCCCCAGCAGGGCCGCCCTTTGAAAAGGGCACCCTGCACCCCGCCTAAACTTTGACACTCGCCGTTGGGCAGGGGGGAAAGGCACAGCCTTTCCCCCCACCCGGCCAGTGTCCTCCGTGGGCCAAAAGTCAAGGGGTTCGGGTTGTATTGCCTTACGGCAATCTCCACCCCCAGGTATGGCCCCTTGACTTTTGGCCCCGCTCCCCGTGACGGCCGTGACGACCGTGACGATGTTTTACACACCGCCCCGCTCTCAAAAAAGCCGTCACAGCCGTCACGGTCGTCACGCCTGGGGCGGTTCCAGGGTGAGGGTGATACTTCTCCCGGCGTGGCTTCTGCTGTTCTCATAGCGGATATGGTAATCCGCCGCCAGCCTCCCGGCCCGGACGTTCAGCCGCATAGCCAGGGCGTTGGGCTTCATGTCGGTCTGGAGCGCCGCCGCCAGCTCCGTGGCCGTACCGCCCCAGGCGGGCCTGTCCGCCGTCACAAGGGCGGCAACGGCCTCTAATACCGGGTCGGGCGGTTCCACCCACGGCTCCGTTTCCAGCCGTTCCAGCTCCCACACAAGGCGCTCCCTGTCCTTGGTGAGATACATCCGCTGGTCTTGCTGGTCACGCCCGGCCACGTCCAGAATGGCGCTGCCGTCCGTCCGTTTCTCCTTTTGAAGAAGAAAGGCCCCGTCCGCCGCACCCAACAGGCCGTTGGTGCCGGAAATCATATCAAACTTGTCGTCTGCCTGTTGCTTTCGGGTGTGGTGTACCAGCAGGAGACAGATACCGCAATCATCGGCAAGGCGTTTCAGTGTGCCCACCACCCCGTAGTCGTTGGCATAGCTGTACTTGTCTCCGCCAGCCTCCCGGACTTTCTGGAGGGTGTCAATGATAATCAGCTTGGTATCGGGGTGTTCCCGGACAAACATTTTGAGCTGTCCCTCCAGGCCAACGCCGAGCTGTTTAGCGTGGATTGCAAAGAGCAGGTCGTTGGTGCCGTCCATGCCGAACATCCGATACAGCCGCCCCTGCAATCGGCGGTGGTCGTCCTCCAACGCCAGATAGAGGACGGTGCCCTTGTGGACGGGGTAGCCCCACAGGGGGAGGCCCATGCTCACATGATAGGCAAGCTGGGCCATCAGGAACGACTTGCCCACCTTGGGCGCTCCCGCAAAGAGGTACGTCCCAGGGTAGAGCAGACCGTCAATGATTGGCGGTCTGCCCTGGTAGACATTCTGGTAAAGCTCACTCATGGAAATGGTGGGGAGATAGGCCGGGTCGGTCATGCGGCGCATTTCCAGAAGCCTTTCCTCCAAACTTTTCTCCTGGGGGTTGTTTTCGGTAGCCGCTTCTGATATACTCATGGCAGTTGCTTGTGAAATGGGCTGTTCCCCGTCTGCGCCAACAGACGGAACCGGGACAGTCCTTTTCGTTTCTCTGGAATCCATCAATCTATCAATCCTCCTTCATTCCATCCAGCGTCATGGTGATAAGGCGGATGGTGGCGAGCAGTTCATCATCCACCCCGCCCCCGGCCTCCATGCGCCGCAGCTCCCCCAGGACGGCGGCGAGCTGGTCACGCAGGGCCTTGTAGACCCTGGGATTGCCCTGCACCACAATGTCCCGGTTGAGCAGCCGCCGGGTGATGTAGTCCTGCTTGGTCAGCCCGGACAGGCGGACGGCAATCTCAAGCTGTTCGTCCTCCTCCGGGGACACCCGGAATGCCACGGTCTTGTTCCGCCAGCGGTTGTGATTGTCCAAATTTTTAGCCGACATTATGCTCCCGTCCTTTCAAAGTCCAGCTTGTCCGCCATTTCCGTCTGCTTGGACGGAAACAGGTGGGCATAGCGGTATGTGATCTCAATACTCTCATGGCCTACCCGGTCAGCAATCGCCACAGCAGAGAAGCCCATATCAATCAGAAGCGAAATGTGCGAATGTCTGAGGTCATGGATTCTGATACGCTTCACACCAGCCTCTTTCGCCCCTCTGTCCATCTCATGGTGGAGATAGCTTTTTGTAACGGTGAAAATGCGGTCTTTCTTCTTGACCCCGTAGAGCATTCCCAGGTAGTCCCGCATTTCGTCACAGAGGAAATTGGGCATTTTAATGGTACGATTGCTTTTCTTGGTTTTCGGAGTGGTAATCACATCCTCGCCGTGGAGCCGCTGGTAGGACTTGTTGATCTTCACCGTCCCGGCCTCAAAGTCGAAGTCCGCCGGGGTGAGGGCCAGCAGCTCCCCCTCCCGAATACCGCACCAGTAGAGCATTTCAAAGGCGTAGTAGGAGAGGGGCTTGTCCATCATGGCCTCCGCAAACCGCTGATACTCCGCCTTTGTCCAGAACAGCATTTCCTTTCGCTCCTCCGTCCCCATGTTCCCAGCTTTGGCGGCGGGGTTGGAACGAAGCTCATAGAAGCGGACAGCGTGGTTGAAAATGGCGCTGAGCTGGTTGTGCAGGGTCTTGAGGTAGGTCTGGGAGTAGGGCTTGCGCTGTTCGTCCCGATAGGCCAGCAGCTCATTCTGCCATGCGATCACGTCCTTGGTGGTGATCTCGCTGATCTTCCGCTTGCCGAAGTAGGGCAGAATCTTCTTCTGGATGATGTTCTCCTTTGTCAGCCAGGTGTTTTCTTTCAGCCGGGGCCGCACGTCCTTGGTGTAAAGCTCGACAAAGGCTTCAAAGGTCATATCCATGTCGGCGGCGGTCTGCATTTGAAAGCTGCGCTCCCAGTCCTGGGCCTCCCGCTTGGTGGGAAAGCCCCGCTTGCACTTCTGCTTACGCTCCCCCGTCCAGTCCCGATACCACGCCATGACGTACCATGTGCCCCGCTTTTCGTCCTTAAATACCGGCATTTTCGTTCACTTCCTTTCTGGTTCCGTAAAGCCGTTCGTTGAAATACTGGCGGTTGACCCGCCCTGCAATGGTGATGAAGCCCTTTCCTTTCAGTTCCTCGTTGAGCTGGCGAATGAGCTTGTAGGCGTAGGGCCTCGACACGCCCAGCTCGTCCGCTACCTCGTCCACCCGGATAAACTTGTTCTCCATGCTGGTTCCTCCTTTCTTGAATGATAACGCTATTTGTTTAATGCTGGCTCTATTATACTAACTATATTCCGTTATGTCAAGGCTTTCCAAGAAGAAAATATAAACAAATTTATTTATATTTTGCTTGACAGTTCTAAACATATCTGTTATACTCCAAGTGTCCCCCATTACATAGATTGGAGTTGGCAGTTATGGCGATTGGTGAACGTATTCGCTTCTTCCGCAATAAGAAAGGTGTTACGCAAAAGTATCTCGGTCAGGTGGTGGGGTTCCCGGAACGCTCTGCCGATGTGCGTATGGCGCAGTATGAAACCGGGAGCCGCACCCCCAAGGCCGACCTGACAAAGACCCTGGCTGACTTCTTTGATATTTCCCCTGATGCCCTGACCGTCCCTGACATAGACAGCGACATTGGCCTCATGCACACCCTCTTTGCCCTGGAGGACATTCGGGGACTTACCATCGGAGAGATTGACGGCGAAATCTGTTTGAAGCTGGACAAGTCCAAAGGCAAGACCTATGTTGATATGCTTGAAATGCTGTCCGCCTGGGCGGAGCAGGCCAAGAAGCTGGAGGCCGGGGAGATCACCAGAGAGGACTACGACCGCTGGCGCTACAACTACCCCAAGTACGACACCACCCGGAAATGGGTCAAAGTCCCCTCCAAGGAATTGAGCGACTTCCTTGTGGAAGCGTTCAAGGACAGGCTGGGAAAGGATTGACAGACAGCAAAAGCCCTTACCGATGTTGCCATCGGTAAGGGCTTTGTAATATGGTTTCTGTCACCCACAAGCCGCAAAGGAACACTTTTCACCTGCAATCCACCGGGGATACAGAATGATACGGCCTATGGGGAGCGTTATCAAATCGTTATCAAAAGAGAGGCACAAAACCGTCTATCCGTTGTGCCGCAACGGGTTCAAAGTTTCAAAAACTCATTCCCACTCAATAGTCGCGGGGGGCTTGGAGGTAATATCGTAGACGATGCGGTTGATGTGGGGCACCTCATTGACGATGCGGACGGAGACCCGGTCCAGCACATCGTAGGGGATCCGGGTCCAGTCGGCGGTCATGAAGTCCGTGGTGGTGACACTGCGGAGGGCCAGAGTATAATCATAGGTCCGGCCATCGCCCTGCACACCTACGGAGCGCATATTGGTCAGCACCGCGAAATACTGGCTCATGGCGCTCTCCAGATGCGCCTTGGCGACCTCGTCCCGGAAGATAAAATCCGCTAGACGCAGAATATCCAACTTTTCCTTCGTCACATCCCCCAGACAGCGGATGGCAAGGCCGGGGCCGGGGAAGGGCTGGCGCATCACCAGATACTCCGGCAGACCCAACTCACGGCCCAGCTGCCGCACCTCGTCCTTAAAGAGCATCCGCAGAGGCTCGATGATCTCCTTAAAATCCACATAATCCGGCAGACCGCCCACATTGTGATGGCTCTTGATCACAGCAGCGTCACCGGCGCCGGACTCGATCACATCCGGGTAAATCGTACCCTGAGCCAGGTAATCCACCTGGCCGATTTTTTTGGCTTCCGCCTCAAAGACCCGGATGAATTCCTCCCCGATGATCTTCCGCTTGCGCTCCGGCTCGCTGACGCCGGCCAGCTTGCTCAAAAACAGCTCCTCCGCGTCGACCCGGACGAAGTTGATGTCCCACTTTCTGAAGGCCTCCTCTACCTCGTCTCCCTCGTTGAGACGCATGAGGCCGTGGTCCACAAATACGCAGGTCAGTTGATTGCCTACGGCCTCCGCTATCAGCGCCGCCGCCACAGAGGAATCCACGCCGCCGGAGAGGGCCAGCAGTACCTTGCCGTCCCCCACCTTTTCCCGGATCTGACGGATGGCAACATCCTTATAATCCCCCATGGTCCACTGCCCCTTTGCGCCGCAGACCTCATAGAGGAAGTTGCGGAGCATGGCGGTGCCGTAGGCGGTGTGATTCACCTCCGGGTGGAACTGGACGCCGTAAAAGCCCCGGCGCTCGTCACAGATGGCTACATTGGGACAGGCGTCGGAATGGGCCACCAGTTCAAAACCCTCCGGCACCTTCTCCATATAGTCGCCGTGGCTCATCCAGGTAACGCTCTCGGCAGGCAGGCCCTTGAACAGCTTGCAGTCGGTGCGGAAATAGGTCTCCGTCTTGCCGTACTCCCGGGCGGAATCCGCCGTAGCCGCCGTCACCCGGCCGCCCAGATTGTGGGCGATGAGCTGACAGCCGTAGCAAATGCCCAGAATGGGGATACCCAGCTTGAAGATCTCCGGGTCTGCCTGCGGGGACGCGGGATCGTACACACTGTTGGGCCCGCCGGTAAAGATAATGCCGATGGGGGCCATCGCCTTGATCTCCGCCACCGGGGTGGTGTAGGGCCTGACCTCGCAGTATACGCTGCATTCCCGGACCCGCCGGGCGATAAGCTGATTATACTGACCTCCGAAATCGAGAACTAAAACGGTTTGTGATGCCATAGAGACCTCCTGAAAAATAACGATTCAGATATTGCGGCTTTATGCGTTTTCGCGCTCCAGCGCCGCCTGGACAAAGCCCTTGAACAGCGGATGAGCATGGTTGGGGCGGGACTTGAATTCCGGGTGATACTGAACGCCCACAAAGAACGGCTGGTCCGTCAGCTCCACCGTCTCCACCAGCCGTCCATCGGGGGACAGCCCGGAGAGGACCAGTCCCGCGGAGGTGAGGGCCTCCCGGTAGTCGTTGTTGAATTCGTAGCGGTGGCGGTGACGTTCAGAGATCTCCAGCGTGCCGTAGCACCGCTCCATGGTGGTGCCGGGCCGGATCACGCAGGGATAAGCCCCCAGCCGAAGCGTGCCGCCCTTGTCGATCTCGTCGCTCTGTCCCGGCATGAAGTCGATGACCTTGTTTTCGCACAGCTCGTTGAACTCGCCGGAATCCGCGTCGGCGATCCCGGCGGCGTGGCGGGCATATTCGATCACAGCGATCTGCATTCCCAGGCAGATGCCGAAATAGGGTACCCGATGCTCCCGGGCGTATTTCGCCGTCAGGATCATGCCGTTGATCCCCCGCTGGCCGAAGCCGCCGGGGACGATGATGCCGTCCAACGCGCCCAAAACCGCCTCCGCATCGCTTTCCGTAATGGTCTCGGAGTCGATCCAGCGGATGTCCACCTCAGCCCCCAGAGCATAGCCCGCATGGCGCAGTGCCTCTGCCACGGAGAGATAGGCGTCATGAAGCTGAACGTATTTGCCCACCAGACCGATGGTCACACGTCTGTCCGCATGTTTGATCCGCTCCACCATGTGTTCCCACTCCGTCAGCTCCGGGGCCGGGGCGTCGATACCCAACTCCCGGCATACCACAGAGGAAAAGTGGGACTGCTCCAGCATCAGCGGCGCTTCATACAAACAGGGCAGCGTAATGTTCTCAATGACGCAGTCGGGCTTTACATTGCAGAACATGGAGATTTTCTGGAAAATAGAAGGCTCCAGCGGCTCGTCGCACCGGAGGACGATGAGGTTGGGATTGATCCCCATGCCCTGAAGCTCCTTGACGGAATGCTGGGTGGGCTTGGACTTGTGCTCATCGGAGCCCCGGAGGAAGGGCACCAACGTCACATGGATAAAGAGGCTGTTCTCCCGGCCCACCTCCAGAGAGATCTGCCGGACAGCCTCCAGGAAGGGCTGGGACTCAATATCGCCGATGGTGCCGCCGATCTCGGTCGGCGTCCGTCTGGTTACCCACCAGATACACAAATGCCTTCATCTCATTGGTGATGTGGGGGATCACCTGCACGGTGGAGCCCAGATACTCCCCCCGGCGCTCCTTGTTCAGCACGTTCCAGTACACCTTGCCGGTGGTGAGGTTGGAGTATTTGTTCAGATCCTCGTCGATGAACCGCTCATAGTGACCCAGATCCAGATCCGTTTCCGCGCCGTCCTCGGTGACGTAGACCTCGCCGTGCTGATAGGGGCTCATGGTGCCGGGGTCCACGTTGATGTAGGGGTCCAGCTTCTGAGCGGCCACCTTCAGCCCTCTTGTCTTTAAAAGGCGGCCCAGAGACGCCGCGGTAATGCCCTTCCCCAACCCGGATACCACGCCGCCGGTCACAAAAATGTATTTCGTCATACGTCCTCCTCCGAAAATTTCACGTTCTGTCTACGCAGTCCCGCTTTGGCAGTTTTTATTTATAAGTCGACAAGATCTGCTCCGCCACGGCCCGCTTCGTCACACAGCGATCCATCGCCTGCTTTTCGATGTATCGGTGGGCCTCCTGCTCCGTCATATTCAGTTCCCCGATCAGCAGCCACTTGGCCCGGTTCACAAGGCGGATCTCCTCCATTTTTTCCTCAATGGTGGCATTCTTCTTTTCCAGCCCCCGCAAACGCTCCCGGGTACCGCACAGCAGCCGCAGGGATTGGGTAAACAGCTGGGTCGACATAGGCTTGGACAGCACCAGAACGCCCTGTGGCGTCAGCCGTCCGTCAATGTCCGGAAAATGCTCTGCCTTCACCAGCAGCAGTACCCCGGCGGCGCTGTGCTGGCAGATATCCTGCGCCAGTCGGGTGCCGAACTCATCCGGCAGCGGCGTGTTGATCACCACCAGATCGCAGCTGTTTTCCAGCAGCTCCCGGCGGGCACCGGCGGCGTCCGTCAGCACCGTGACCGGCCAATAGAACCGCTCCGGCAGAAGGCCCCGGACGGATTCATTGAATTTTGCGGAGGCGGACACCACCAGAACGCTGTACGCATGGCCAAGTTCCATCGTTGTCCCCCTCCTTTTCTATGTTTTTTACCGCGTGCTTTCTGAGCGGTCAGGTATAGTATTGGATGATCGCTGCAGGAAGATGTTCTTTGATAAAATCACTGGCGGCGGCCGCTGCCTTGGCCTCCGCCCAGGTCTCCGGCAGTCTGCGGTACCGGGCCCGGATCTCCTCCGGCGCCGTGTAGAGGTTCAGATCCGCCGCAGGCGGCAGCTGCATGTTGTGAGCAACGCCCTCCATTCCCGCCCGAATCAGCAGGACAAAGGCCAGATACGGGTTGCACAGCGGGTCCGGAGACCGCAGTTCCGCCCGCCGGTATTCCCCCACCGCCGCCGGGACCCGGATGAGCTGAGAGCGGTTCTCAGCGGACCAGGAAAGATAACCGGGTGCCTTCCAGCTTCCAAAGCGGCGGTAGGATTCCTCCGTGGGGTTCAGGAACGCCGTCATGGCTTCCACATGGGCCAGCACCCCGGCAAGGACCTGAGGCATCACGTCCCGCTTATCCTCGCTGGCAGCGGAGAAGTTGATGTGCATTCCGTTGCCCGCCTTGTCTGTCAGAGGCTTGGGACCGAAATCGGCATACAGCCCGTTCCGGGCCGCCACCGTATCCACCGCCGCCCGGAAGGTCACGGCGTTATCCGCCGCAGTAACCGGGTCCGCATAGCGGAAATCAATTTCGTTCTGGCCGGGGCCCTCCTCATGGTGAGAGCTTTCCGGCCGGATGCCCATGCGTTCCAGCGTCAGGCAGACCTCCCGGCGGACATTCTCCCCCTTGTCTGCCGGGGCAATATCCATGTAACCGGCACGGTCATAGGGAATTTTGGTGGGCTCGCCGTCCTCGTCCAGCCGGAACAGATAGAATTCCATCTCTGTTCCGAAGGCAAAGGTCAGTCCGGCCTTTTTGGCGTCCTCTACCGTTTTTTTCAACAGGCTCCGGGCGTCCGCGCCGATGACGGTGCCGTCTGGCTGGGTCACGGCGCAGAACATCCGCACCACCCGTCCATGCTCCGGCCGCCAGGGCAGCACACAGAGGGTGGACGGGTCCGGGCGCAGCAGCAGATCAGAGTGGACCTCCCCGCCGAAGCCGGGAATGGCGGAGCCGTCGATGGCGATACCGTACTGGAAGGCCCGGTCCAGTTCCTCCGGCATAATGGCGATATTTTTCTGGCGGCCCGCCGCGTCGCAGAAGGCCATGCGAATGAACTTCACGTCCTCCTCCGCCGCATACTGCTTGATCTCCTCAACCGAATACTGCATATTGTCTCCGCCTTTCCGTTATGGTTTCCGTATGCATGCCCGGCGATCCAGGCCCCCTCATTTTTTGATGCAACTGTTATAGCACACCTTTTCATGAATTTACAATATGTAAAACAGAAAAAATCATGGTTTTCCGGGACTTATTCTCCGTCATGCTCACACATTGGGGGCTACCGCTGCCGATCTGGTCACCTGTCCTGTTTTGCGCTTTGCGGCGATCCTTTTCAAACCGCATGCCCGTTCAGGCCATGCTGCAACAAAAAAGGCGTCCACTTCCAACGGGAGCCCATGCTCCCGCTGAAAATGAACGCCTTTGCTCATTTTGTATTCAAAAAAACTGATTCAACAAATCAGCATCGATCGTACCATGTGCGTCCGCGCTTGTCAATCATTTTTCTGTCGAACACGGTGCAAAAAGGAGGACCTTCGCCCTCCCTTTTGTCCTTGACCGGTGCTTACACCGTGCCGGTGACAATCAGCTCGCTGACGCCGGGGGTCACGGCCCACGCCCCGGTTACCGGGTCCTGGGTATACGTGGCCGCGGGAACGGTGATCTGCCCCGCTGTTGTAGCGAACAGACCTGTGGTCCCGTCATAGGTGTACTGCGTACCGGCAGTCCAGGGTGCACCGTTGTAGGTCACCGTGAGACCGTTGAGAACCGGATCAAAGGTATCCCGGAGGATCACATCGTCCGTCGCGGTAACGGGAGTATTGCCGGTGTTCTGGATGGTAAAGGTGTAGGTGATCCGGCCGTTCTCCGCTACCACCGTGGGATTCAGTCCCTTGGTGATGGACAGTCTCGGGCTGCTCACCGCGCCAACTGTCTCCTCCGCCGTCACAGGTGCGGCCAGTCCACCGCCGGTCACGGTGACGGTGTTGACAATACTGGACTCCGCTGCCAGCGGCGCGTAGCGGGTCACCTCCGTCTCGTAGATCACAAGGGCACTGCCCCCGGCAGGGACCGTGATGCCGGTAACGGTCATGGGCGGTCCGGCGTTGACGGCCGGAGCGGCTTGCAGTGCGCCGTTTACATAGTACCGAACGCTGCCCGGCAAATAGGCCAGAGGATACAGGGTCGCTCCGCCAAAGGTGTAGCCGCCCAGATTGTCGGAAATGGTCAGACCCGTCAGGGGCGTGATGCCGCTGTTGGTAAGGCTGACCACATACGTGACTGTCCCGCCCGGCTCGTAATTCTCCCGCACCGCCGTTTTTGCGGCGGTCAGGACCTCCCTCAGCTCTCCGGTGACAATATTGGAATTGACGGTGCCGCCGGTATAGGTGAGGGTCGCCATATTCTGAAAGGATGTGGGCATAAAACAAGCCTCCTTAAAATCGCTCAGATTCGCGCGTCTGCGCGTTCCATTCTATGCGCCGGAACAGCACACGGTCCCCCGCCATTCTCTAAAAGCAATAAAAAAAACAGCCCACCTTTGGCACTTTCGGAAAAAATCTGGTTTTGCCGTGGGAAAGCGTTGATTTTTTTCGGGAACCGTGCTATCTTGATAACAAGCGAAATCGTTTTCTTTCGGATGTAGTTTCCACATATCTGTTAACGGACACAGAAAAATCCGTTTGCGCTTTCGCCAACCTTTTCCCCGCAAACCATTTTCTATTTGTACGCTTATCCAAATAATGATCCTAAATATTCATAAGGAGGACGTTTTATGTTTGATCCGAAAACTGTTTCCCTGGGTATTGCTCCCATCGGCTGGTGCAATGACGATATGCCGGAGCTGGGTGCCGAGAACACCTTCCAGCAGACCGTCAGCGAGATGGCTCTGGCCGGCTTCACCGGCTGCGAAATCGGCAACAAGTATCCCACCGACCCCGCTGAGCTGAAGAAGGCTCTGGACCTGCGCGGTATGCGCATCGCCAGCCGCTGGTATTCTTCCTTCATCCTGACCCGTTCCATGGAGGAAGAGGAGAAGGACTTCATCGCCAACCTGGACTTCCTGGAGGCTGTCGGCGCAAATCACATCAACGTCTCCGAGCAGAGCTACTCCATCCAGGGCAAGGTGGACGTGCCCATCCTCACCGGCGGCCACAAGCATGTCATGAACGATGAGGAGTGGGATCGCTTCTGCAAGGGTCTGAACCGTCTGGGCCAGATCGCTTCCGAGCGTGGCTTCAAGCTGTGCTTCCATCATCACATGGGCACCGTGGTCCAGACCAGCGAGGAGACCGACCGCATGATGTCCAACACCGATCCCCGGTATGTGTTCCTCTGCTATGATACCGGCCACTTCACCTTCGCCGGCGAGGACCCCCTGGCCATGCTGAAGAAGTATGTGGACCGCGTGGGCCACGTCCATCTGAAGGATATGCGTCTGCCCGTGGTGGAGGAAGCCCGCAAGAACAACTGGTCCTTCCTGCAGTCCGTCCGCAATGGCGCTTTCACCGTCCCCGGTGACGGCAACGTGGACTTCGATCCCGTGTTCAAGGTGCTCTCCGACGCCGGCTATCAGGGCTGGCTGCTGGTGGAGGCTGAGCAGGATCCCGCCAAGGCCAATCCTCTGGAATACGCCATCAAGGGCCGTACCTACATCCGGGAGCACACCGGTCTGTAAATCGCGCGATGGGAGGGCCCCGGTCCTCCCCACCGCGTTTCCATACCACTTTTTGACATCAAACAGGAGATGTTTCCAATGACTTATTTCAATAAGAACAAGGAACTCAAGCGGGGCTACAACGCCTATATCGACGAATCCACCAACTACATGGGTACCCTGATGAACGTGGGCCTGCTGGTGATGGAGGACGGCGACACCTATACCTACGAAAGCGCCGACCGCGAGGTTGCCATCCTGCTTTTCGAGGGCAAGGTCACCTATGAATACGCCGGCAAGACCGTTGAGGCCGACCGCCCCAACTGCTTCCATCACGAAGCCTACTGCCTGCTGGCTCCCAAGGGCACCAAGATCACCCTGACGGCTCACAGCCACAGCGAGCTTTACATGCAGGACACCCTGAACGAGAAGGATTATGAGCCGGTCATGTACACCCCGGAGACCGTCCAGACCCAGCACGCCGGTTCCAAGGGCGAGCTGATGGGTGCTATGGAGCGTGAGATCAAGACCTTCTTCGACTATGACAACGCCCCCTTCTCCAACATGGTGCTGGGTGAGGTGCTGAACCGTCCCGGCAAGTGGTCCTCCTATCCTCCTCATCATCATCCCCAGCCGGAGGTCTATTTCTACCGTTTCGACTATCCTCACGGCTTCGGCGCCGGTTTTGCCAACGGCGATGTTTACAAGACCGAGCAGAACGGCTGCGCCGTCATCAACCACGGCTTCCACTCTCAGGTGGTGGCTCCCGGCTACGCCATGTGCTACGCCTGGGGTATCCGGCATCTGGAGGGCGATCCCTGGCTGAAGACCCGCATCGACGACAAGGAGCACGAGTGGCTGTGGAAGCCCGATGCCAATGACCACATCTATCCCAATCATTGATCGGAGGTAACAAAAGCATGAAAACTGTCCGTTTGACCATGGCGCAGGCTTTGGTCCGTTTTCTGGAAAATCAGTACATGGAGGTTGACGGTGCACAGCACCGCTTCGTCCGCGGCGTGTTCATCATTCCCGGCCACGGCAACGTGGTGGGTCTCGGTCAGGCGCTGAGCCAGGAGGCCAAGCATCTGGAGGTCTATCAGGGCAAGAACGAGCAGGGCATGGCCCAGGCTGCCGTCGCCTTCGCCAAGCAGATGAAGCGTAAGCAGATCTGCGTTGCCACCTCTTCCGTGGGCCCCGGCGCTGCCAACATGGTCACCGCCTGCGGCACCGCCACCGCCAACAACATTCCCCTGCTGGTGCTGCCCGGCGACACCTACGCCTGCCGTCAGCCCGACCCCGTTCTGCAGCAGGTGGAGCACACCAACTCTCTGGCCACCACCACCAACGACGCTTTCAAGGCCGTCTGCCGCTACTGGGACCGCGTTGTCCGTCCCGAGCAGCTGATGAGCGCTATGATCAACGCCTTCCGGGTGCTGACCGATCCCGCCAACACCGGTGCGGTCTGCGTTGCCATGCCTCAGGACGTTGAGGGTGAGGCCTATGATTATCCCGTGAGCTTCTTCGCCAAACGCGTCTGGCGTCTGGAGCGCCGCCCTGCTACCGAGGCCGCTCTGGCTGACGCTGCCGAAGCCATCCGCAAGGCCAAGCGCCCCATGATGATCTGCGGCGGCGGTGTCCGCTATTCCGAGGCGCACGCCGAGTTCCTGCACTTTGCCGAGACCTTCGGCATCCCCTACGGTGAGACCCAGGCGGGCAAGTCCGCTACCGACTGGCTGCACCCCCTGAACTTGGGCGGCGTGGGCACCACCGGCTGCTCCGCGGCCAACGAGATCGCCCGGAAGGCCGATCTGGTCATCGGCGTGGGCACCCGCTACACCGACTTCACCACCGCTTCCAAGTGGCTGTTCAAGGATACCTGCAAGTTCGTCAACATCAACGTCTCTGAGTTCCAGAGCCTGAAGATGGAGGCTGTCCCCGTGGTGGCTGACGCCAAGGAAGCCCTGCCCCGTCTGGAAAAGCTGCTGGAGGGCTATCAGCCTGCCTACAAGGATGAGGTCAAGGTCGCCAAGGAGAAGTGGATCGATGAGCTGAACCGTCTGGATCACATCACCTTCTCCGATAAGAAGAGCTGGAAGCCGGAGATCAATGACGCCAACGCCGATTCCGCCAAGCGCTTCGCGCAGGACGTCAACGCCCAGCTGACCCAGACCTCTGCTCTGGGCGCCATCAATGCCATGATGAGCGAGGGCGACGTTGCCATTGGCGCCGCCGGCTCTCTGCCCGGCGATATGCAGCGGATGTGGCGTCCCACCGGCGTTGACACCTACAACATGGAGTACGGCTATTCCACCATGGGCTACGAGGTGGCCGGCGCTCTGGGCGTGAAGCTGGCCATCGGCGACAAGCACGAGGTCTATTCCTTCTGCGGTGATGGCAGCTTCAATATGCTCCACGGTGAGCTGATCACCGCCTGCCAGGAGCACAAGAAGATCAACATCTGCCTGTTCGACAACGCCTCCTTCGGCTGCATCAACAACCTGCAGGTTGGCCACGGCAACGTTACGCTGTGCACCGAGCTGCGCTATCGCAATAAGGATGGTCTGTTCGGCAACTTCATGAACATCGACTACGCCAAGGTGGCGGAGGCTTACGGCTGCAAGAGCTACACCGTCCGCACCATGGAAGAGCTGGTGGCCGCCTTCGAGGATGCCAAGAAGGTAAAGAACATCCCCGTCCTCTTCGACATCAAGGTCCTGCCCAAGACCATGACCGACGGCTATTCCTCCTGGTGGCGCGTGGGTGACACCGAGGTGTCCGAACGCAAGGAGAATCTGGCGGCTTATGCCGACCTGCAGGCTCACCTGAAGGAAGTCCGGAAGTACTAAGATCATTTTTGCTTACGAAAACCCATCCAAACTATAAAAAAGGAAGGTTACTAACATGGAAAACGTATTGAAGATCGGCATTATCGGCTGCGGCGCTATCGGCAAGGATCACTGCCGCCGCATCATTGAGACCGTCCCCGGTGCTACCGTTGTGGCCGTGTCCGACTATGTGGCCGCCGCCGCTGATGACACCGCCGCCAAGTACGGCATCAAGTCCTACGGCAATGACTGCGACGGCATGATCAAGGACCCCGAGGTCGAGGCCGTGGTCATCACCTCCATCGACCCCACCCATCATGACTATGTCATGAAGACTCTGGCCGAGGAGAAGTGGTGCTTCTGCGAGAAGCCCCTGAGCCAGAACGCCGCTGACTGCGAGGACATCATCAAGCGCGAGCAGGAGATCGGCAAGCGTCTGGTGCAGGTGGGCTTCATGCGTCACTATGACCGCGGCTATGCCGAGATGAAGCGCATCATCGACTCCGGTGAGATCGGCAAGCCCCTGCTGATCAAGTGCTGCCACCGCAACGTTGCTCAGGGCCCGGGCTTCAAGACCGAGAACGGCGTCACCAACGTGGCCATCCACGAGCTGGACATCTGCCGCTGGCTGCTGGGCGACGAGTATGAGGACGTGCAGTGCGTCAAGGTCCGTCAGAGCTCCAACTCCAACAAGGGCTATGACAACCCCCAGGTCATGCTGATGCGCACCAAGAACGGCTGCTTCATCGACGTAGAAGTTCAGGTTGCTGACGGCTACGGCTATGACATCCAGTGCGAGGTTGTCTGCGAGAACGGCACCGTGAAGCTGCCCGATCCCTACGCTGTGGTCCGCCGCTCTCGTCCCGCCGGTTGGGACAGCGTCCAGCCCGCCGAGTCCATGCCCATCATGACCGACTGGAAGGAGCGCTTCATTGAGGCCTATGATATCGAGTTCTGCAAGTGGGTGGAGTCCGTCCACGCCGGCAAGCTCACCGGCCCCTCCTCTTGGGACGGCTATGTGGCCTGCGTGGCTGGCGACGCTCTGAACGCCTCCCGCGGCACCTCTCAGTTCATGAAGGTGGAGACCATGGAAAAGCCCGAAATGTACAAGTAATCTCACCCCATCCAATATAAAATACGGAGCCTGACCAATGGTCAGGCTCCGTGTTTTATGCTTTTTCGCAAGTGCCGGAGTTTTCTCCGGCGCTTTTGCTTTTTCGATACAAACGCGGTTCAGCGTTCAAACAGCTTCCTCACTCCACTTCTAAGTGAACGGACTTATGAAACTGAGGCTCCACCAAGCCGGGGATCTCCACGGCGTCGGTAAAATACAGATTCTCGACGTACTCCTGCAGCAGGGACACCACATAGGGATGGGGCCGTTCATCAGGCCGCCGGGCCGCCACCGTCACCACCGCCGTTTTGGGCTGGAGCTTTTCCAGCAGCTTCCGGGAGGTGGAGGCAAGGGACCCATGATGCGGCACCTTCAGAATATCGCAGGGCGTCAGATTCACCGTTTCCC
>ENA-UESC01001444-UESC01001444.1-human-gut-metagenome-genome-assembly--contig:-NODE-1444-length-17904-cov-7.004207_pt1 | contig 17904 bp, 16 predicted proteins | sample MGYA00242998_ERZ507999 | MGnify/ENA primary metagenome ERZ507999 (study PRJEB26167, sample SAMN06115465) | human gut metagenome | host: Homo sapiens | place: China:Hubei | collected 2016-04-27... | reverse complement strand
CCCCATAACTTAAAGCGTGCAAAAGCAACCTCAACACAAGATTCGTAATTTTTTCATCATAAGTTAGTTCATTAAAATGGTAGTTTTCAAGTTTAAAATCCGATCTCTCATTCTCATCTGCATTTTGTCATACACTCTATTTTGAAGTTTAAGTTAATAATATTTGAAACAGTAGGCCATACGGACATTTTCATCCCGCATTTTTGCTTATACAATATTACATAATAGCTAATAATCGTTCTTGTCAATCCATACCAAAATATATCGCAAACGTTCAATATTCGCCAATAATTATTATATTTGTTTCAAAAGTATTCCTTTTGTCTCTTTTCCGACCCACAAACGGACTTTTTAAGAAAAAGGTACCGCCCACGTCGAGAACGGAGTAAAGAATACACGGTCAACAAAGAAGTCATTTGAACCAAAACAACATAAAACAATACAAATCAACATGTTAAAACATAACAAAACGTCCGACACACAGCATTGCCCTGCTCTTATCCGGCACGAATTCAAAAAACAAGCATCCGTTCCGCCGCATTCGCCATCTCAAAAATAGCAAGAATGTTCAATATAAACGAACGATTGGAGTAAATTGATATCCTATCCCGGCAAAATAAGCGCTACACGCCGGCAAGCGTCATCAGAACCAAAAGAACCTCTTCATGGAAACCGACATGTGGATACTGGCCACCTCTTCTTCCTTAGCGGACGCCGACCTGCCATGGATCAGCCCGATAGCAATCGCGGTTGCCGTCTTACTTATCATCACTGCCGCTTATTTCGTCGTCAAGGCCTATATAGATAAAAAACTGACGAAAGAAAGGGAGGCCATGATCCGATCGCAGCAGGAACAGGAACTGAAAACGGCCCAAAACAAAATCCGATTCCTGACCAACGTGTCTCAGCAACTGTTCACTCCGCTGACGCTCATATACGCCCCCGTCAACGAACTGCTGCGACGGACCAGAGACAGCAGGGATCCCGTCCCGACTCACGATGCCTACTGCCTCTCCGAAATCGAGCGCAACAGCCTCCGCCTCATCCGATTGATCGAGCAGCAGCTCGACTATGAGAAACTGGACCAGGGACAACTGACACTTCAGATCGGTCCGTCCGACATCATACCGCGTATCCGGAACGTGATAAACGGGTTCAATCGTATATCGGGAGAGAAAAACATCGATATACATCTGGACTGCCCGTACGACTCGCTGGTCCTGCCGGTCGATTCCGACAAACTGGAGAAGATAGCAGCCAACCTGATCGGACATACGCTGAGAAACATCCGCCCCAACGCAACGGTCTGGATTGAGCTCAGGGTAACGGTCGAGCCCGACTCTATTTTCGGACTCGAGGGAATCCACGACAAATACCTTCAAATCAATGTAATAGACAACGGAAGCCTGTTGTCCGAAGAAAATTTGAGCCATTTGTTCGAGCGTTATCGCCGGGCCGACAAAGAGGAGATACAAAACGAGTTCGGAATCGACTTACATTATGTTAAAAAATTGACTGAGCTGCACGGCGGCAGAGTCATCGCGCGACGGCGCCAGACGGAAGGCACGGTATACAGCGTCATTCTCCCGGCAGACCGATACGACAAGTCTTCACACCCGAATTCGGCTCCGGATTCGTCCCTGCCCGCATTGAATCCTCCGCAACCGCCGGCCGAGGACGACAGAGAGGGGAAGACCCCGGATCGAACGATTCTGGTCGCCGTCGATGATCCGGAGCTCGGTCTGTTCCTCCGAACGATCCTGATGCAGAGTTGCCGGATCGTTACGGCGACCGACGGCCAACAGGCATACGAAAAGGCCGAAGAGATCCGCCCGAATCTGATCGTATGCGACCTGAGTCCGGCTTCGAGGATGTTCGACTTGTGCAGAAAGATGAAAGGCAACGACCATACGGCCCGCATCCCCGTCATTCTGCTGCTATCCCAGACCGAAACGGATGGTCAGATCGCGGGCTATGACAGCGGAGCGGATATCTGCCTGCCGAAGCCTTTCAAGGCCGAGCTACTGGCAAGCATCGTCGAGAACAGACTGGAAAAAGAGCTGCAAAAAGAAAAAATATTGCAGACCGTAGCGGAAGAGAAACCGGAATCGCCGGATCGAAACGATCTGCACCCGCTGGATCAGAAATTCATGGAAAAACTGTACAAGTTCATCGAGGAGAATCTTTCCGATCAGGATCTGAGCGTTAACACCTTAGGAAAAAACCTCGGTTTCAGCCGCACCAGCTTCTATCGGAAGATCAAGCAACTGACGGGACAGACCCCGAACGATTTCCTGCGCATATACCGACTGAACCGCTCGGCCGAGCTGATCCGCGAAGGACAGTTTCCGCTGAACGAAATCGCCGAGATGACAGGGTTCGGAACGCACTCCCATTTTTCGACCTGCTTCAAAAAACACTTCGGAATCAGTCCGAGAAATTTCAAATAGAGCGAAGCGCGCACGAAAATGGGACCGGGAGCGCCCGATCCTCGAAAGTTTGCGTACTTTTGGGGAAAATATCCGGAGTGCGAAAAATGATAATGCATATTCTGAAGTCAAATGCTATGGAGAGGTGCCTGCCGGCCATTCTGTCAGGCATGCTGCTGGCCGCCTGCTCCGTCGCCGAACCGCCGCGCGAACAGTTGTCGGTCAGCATCGAGCCGCTGAATTTCCTGACCCGCCAAATTGCAGGCGACGATTTCGAGATCAACGTACTGGTCCCTCCGGCCGCCAGCCCGGAAACCTACGAGCCTACGCCGGCCCAGATGAAGCGGGTGGCCAACTCGGCGGCATACGTCGAGATCGGGTTGCTCGACTTCGAGCACAAACTGGAGCGGTCGATCCGTGAAAACATGCCCGGCGTACGGATCGTCCGCACGGCAGACAGCGTGCCCGTCCTGACCGGCGAACATGGGCACGGACACGACGGGCACGGAACCGATCCGCATATCTGGACCTCGCCCCGCAATCTGCGCGTCATGGCAGCGACCCTCCTGAGCCAACTCGAAAGCATGTACCCCGACTCGACCCGCTACCGAGAGAACTACGAACGTTTCGCGAACCGCATGGATTCGCTCGACCACGCACTGCAAGCGATATTCGCCGACGGTCCCCGCACCTTCGTCATTTACCATCCGGCCCTTTCCTACATGGCCCGCGATTACGGTCTGACTCAGTTGGCCATCGAGGACGAAGGCAAGGAGCCCTCCGGAAACCATGTCAGGACGCTCGTAGACGAAGCCCGAAACGCCCGAACTTCCCGGATTCTCTATCAACGGCAGTTCAGCCGCTCGACGGTCGAAGCGCTGGCGTCCGAACTGAAAGCCGAAACGGTAGCCATCGACCCGCTGGGATACGACATTCCGTCCAACCTGCTTTTCATAGCCCATTCGATAGCCCATGACCAAACTGATCGAACTCAATGACGTATCGGTACGATACGGGACGTGCGAGGCGCTGAGCCACGTCTATCTGGATATTCATCAGCAAGACTTTCTCGGGATTATCGGACCGAACGGCGGCGGTAAGACCACGCTGGTCAAGGCGATTCTCAAGGCGGTTCCATACACGGGGAAAGTCATTTACTCGAAAGAGATCGAGAGCGGCGGCTACCGCCGTATCGGATATATGCCTCAGATTTCGGATCTGGATAAGACGTTCCCCATTTCGGTGCGCGAGGTCGTTCTTTCGGGCCTTCAGGCACGCAAGAAACTGTTCGGCCGATACACTTCCGCCGACAGGGAAAAAGCCGAAAATCTGCTTCGTATCTGCGGAATCGAATCGGTCGCCCGACGGCCGATCGGCGCCCTGTCGGGCGGACAACTGCAACGGGCCCTGCTCGGGCGAGCTCTGATTTCCGATCCGAAACTGCTGATTCTGGACGAACCGACCAATTTCGTCGACAACCGGTTCGAGAAGGAGCTTTACGCGCTGCTCAAACAATTCAACGACAAAATGGCCATCGTCATGGTATCGCACGATCTGGGAACGATTTCCTCCCATGTCAAGCAAATCGTCTGCGTTAACCGCCATGTGCATCGCCACGACTCCAACCGCATCACGGCGGAGCAATTGCACAACTACGACTGCCCGATACAGGTCGTCTTTCACGGCGACGTGCCGCATACGGTGCTCGAAAAGCACTCGTAAAACACGCGGAGAAGCTCCGGGAGCTTCTCCGCATTTTTTTCTATTCTTCCCGCACAGACGTGCGGAGCACTTTCAGACTATTTGCAAATGCCGCTAAGCTTCTCGAACATCGCATCCACGCGTGACATCATGTCGCGGCGCATCTGAGCGTAGTGCTTCCGCACGAGGCTCTTGTTCTTTTTGTCCGCCGGATGGTTCGCACGCACGAACAGCTCATTGCGGAACTCGACCGCCTCCTCGATCACGGCCACGATTTGCTCGCGCTTGGCGCCGTCGTTGAAGTAGAGGGCCATATAGCAGTCCGAAATCACTTCATTGGCCAGAAAGTCTATATCTCTCTTGATTCTCCTGATACTTGCCATAACCTATTTTTTAGTATTTGAATGAAGCAAAGATAGATAAAAAAAGCGGATTCGGGAAATTTTATGCGGAGGAAGACGACGCAAGGCGCGCTCGCGCACCGCAATCGTCCTCTTTACTATTCGCCGCCCGCTCAAGGCATATTCGCGCATGTCTTCAAGAAACGGACCGCTATCTCGGACTTTTCAAACGGCCGCCTCCCGGCTTTCTCGACACGATACTCCCGTCAGTACGGCATCTAAACGGCGCACGGCATGAGCGCATCAGAAATACCCCGCCCTATCCGTTGTCCCGCCCGAGGATTTCCTGCTGCGCCTCCGAAAGGAAGTCGATCAGGTCGCCCGCATTCATCGCCTCCTGCCCGTAATAATCGGCTGCCCTGTCACCGGCCCGGCCGTGCAGGTAAACGCCCAGAATCGCAGCCGCCAGCGGCTCGTACCCGCGAGCGAGCAGACCGGCCAGAAAACCGGTCAGCACGTCTCCGCTGCCGCCTTTGGCCATGCCCGGGTTGCCGGACGAATTGAAGAAGCAGAGACCGTCCGAAGAACAGACCATCGTATGCGCGCCCTTCACGACCACGCAACAGCCGAGACGGGAGGCCAAATCGCGCGTTTTTTCGATCTTTTCGTCTTCCGAGGCCCAATCTCCCGCCAACCGGCGCAACTCGCCCAAATGAGGCGTCAGAATCGATCCGCGAGCGACGAGCCGCTGAAGCTCGGTACGGGCTGACAGCATATTCAGCGCATCGGCATCGATCACGGCCGGCAGCCCGGCCCTCAAAAGAGCCTCCAGAGCCTCGAAAGAGCGGGGGTCCTGCCCTACTCCGGGACCGACTCCCACCGCATCGTAGCGCCCCATATCCCTCGGCAGCCGAGAAAACACGGGTTCCGGATCGCCGCTGACAATGGCCGAAGGCGAGTTAGCATGGACCGACACCCTTTCGGACCGAGGCAGATGAACGGTCACCAGCCCGCATCCCGAGCGCAGGGCGGCCCCCGTCGCCAGAACGGCGGCTCCGGCCATATCTTCCGAGCCGCAAACGAGCAGCGCATGTCCGCAGTTCCCCTTATGGGCGAATTTCGGACGGGACAAAGGCAAGCGGGCCGCAGCCGCCGCGTCGGTATAGAAATAGAGAGACTCGGCCCGATCCATATACTCCTCGCTCAGGCCGATCGGCAACACGACGACCTCGCCGGCCGCCTCGCCCCCCTCCGGAAGCAACAAGGCCAGTTTCGGAAACTCCAGCGTCAGCGTCGTCGTCGCCCGGACCGTCGTACGCCCGGCGTTTCCGAACTCGGAGAACATTCCCGACGGCAAATCGATCGACACGACCCGGCAGCCGCTCGAATTGATCCGTCGGACCGCCCCGAGCAGGGGCTCGGTCAACTCGCCCCGCACGCCCGTCCCGAGCAGCGCATCGACGATCACCGTACCCTCCGGCAGCGACGCCTCGGCCATCGGACGCACGGGCAGACCGCGAGGAAGACGCTCCAGATTGAATCGGCACTCCTCGGAGAGTTCATCCCGGCCGAACGCGAGATATACCGCGCAGGAAAAGCCTGCCCGGTGCAGCATCCGGGCTACGGCCAGTCCGTCCCCTCCGTTATTGCCCTTGCCTACGAAAAAAGCCAGCGGGCACTCCGGCCGGACATGCCCGGCCACCCACTGCGCGATACTCTCCGAAGCACGCTCCATCAGAGCGATGCTGTCGATCGGCTCGCGGGCGATCGTATAGCGATCGGCCTCACGAATCCGACTACCCGTTAAAATCTTCATAACCGACAGTATATCTGAACAAATTTTCCGTCCGATGTCCGCCCTTACGCAACAGGGACTCCGATATGCCCCCGCAAAACCTCCCCACCGAGCCGCTCCGGTCCGCACCCGCAGGACAAACCTTCACCCCGTCGTACCGCCACCTCAACGCTTTCGTCCGGCCGGGGAACCGGACATCTCGCGCGCGGCTTCCCGGACCAAGTGGACGAAAAATTTCCGCATCGTCGTATCGCCCGCCGCAGTATGAGCCTCGGGATGAAACTGCACGCCGAGCACGCGAATCCGCGGATCGAGCGGCTCGATCGCCTCGACGACTCCATCGCGCGTGCAGGCCGTCGCACGGAATCCGGGCGCCACATCGCGCACGGCCTGATGATGGAAAGAGTTCGTCCACAACGTATCCGACCCGGTAATCCGTCGCACGAGCGACTCTTCGGCTACGGCTACCGCATGCGTCGCCTCGCTCGAGGGCAGGGACTGGCTGTGGCTGACCGAACGGTCGGCATACTCGCTGGGCAGGTCCTGGTACAGCGTTCCGCCGAAAGCCACATTGATCAGCTGCTCGCCGCGGCAAATGCCCAGCACGGGAATATCCCGACGCAGAGCAAGGTCAAGCAACGCGAAATCGTATGCGTCGCGAACCGTGTCGACATGCCCCAGCGCAGCGGAGGGCTCCGCATCGAAACGGGCCGGATCGACGTCGCCTCCTCCGATCAGCACCAAACCGTCGAGCCGTTCAAACAAACGGCTCAGGCAGGCCGTATCCCTCATCAGCGGAATGACGACGGGGATTCCTCCGGCCGCCAGCACGGCATCGACGTAAGTCCTCGTAACGCGAACCCGGCCTTCGTCGCAAGACTCCGACACGCCGATCAACGGCGGGCGAGCCCCCGAAAGGCTCCACGAACAGCAAGCGACAGACAAGCAAAACAATAAGACTATCTTTTTCATAAGCGCACTCAAAATAACCGGCAGGCAAACCGGGCTCCTTTCCGTCGTGCCCGAGCAAAACCGCAGCGGAACCGCCGTAATCCGCCCATACGACCGATACGGGAAAAAGCAGAGAACACCGGCCGGCCGTTCCTTCCCCTTAAAATATCTCGAAGAGCCGGACGGCGGAGCCGTACCCTGCCCCGCCGTCCGGCTTTTCTGCAAATACGATACGAATCGGCCCTTATGCACCGAAATTGTCGTACATGATGTTCTCTTCCGGGACGCCCAGACTGTCGAGCATCTTGGTCATCGCGGCGGTCATCATCGGCGGACCGCAGAGATAGTATTCGATATCCTCGGGCGCTTCGTGATTCTTCAGGTAGTTGTCGAAAATCACCTGATGGATGAAACCGACGTAGCCCTTCCAGTTGTCTTCCTCCTTGGGTTCCGATAGCGCGATATGGAACTTGAAGTTCGGAAATTCCTTCTCGATCTCCTCGAACTGTTCCTCGTAGAAAATCTCGCGCTTCGAGCGAGCCCCGTACCAGAACGTTACCGGAGTCCGAATTTTCTCGGTTTTGAACAAATGGAAGATATGCGAGCGCATCGGAGCCATGCCGGCACCGCCGCCGACGAACATCTTTTCGTTCGGAGTATCCTTAACGAAAAATTCGCCGTAGGGACCCGAGATAGTCACCTTGTCGCCCGGCTTGCGCGAGAAGATATAGGACGAGCAGATGCCCGGATTGACTTTCATGAAGGCTCCTGCCGTACGGTCCCAAGGCGGCGTGGCTATACGGATATTAAGCATGATGATGTTGCCTTCGGCCGGATGATTGGCCATCGAGTAGGCCCGGAACGTCGGCTCGGGATTCTTCGTAACCAGATTCCACATTTTCATATGGTCCCAGTCCTCGCGGTATTCCGGCTCGACGTCGAAGTCGCGGAAGCGGATCTCGTCGTATTTCGGGATGTCGATCTGAATGTAGCCTCCCGAGCGGAACTTCAGGTGCTCGCCTTCGGGCAGCTTGACGACGAATTCCTTGATAAAGGTCGCCACATTGCGGTTAGAAACCACCTCGCACTCCCATTTCCTGACGCCGAGAACGGCTTCGGGAACCTTGATCTTCATATCCTCCTTTACCTTGACCTGACAGCCCAAACGCCATTTCTCGACCTGCTGCCGACGCGTGAAGAAGTTGACCTCGGTGGGCAGAATGTCGCCGCCGCCCTCGAGCACCTGACAACGGCACATCCCGCACGAACCGCCGCCGCCGCAGGCCGACGGGAGGAAAATCCCGTTGTTGCCGAGCGTCGTAAGCAACGTGCTGCCGGGCTCGACGGTCAGTTGTTTTTCTCCGTCGTTGATGTCGATACGGACCTCTCCGGAAGGAGTCAGTTTCGCTTTGGCATAGAGCAGCAGAACGACCAGCAGGAGCGTTACTACGAGAAATGCCGCGATTGCTATGATGATTGATAATCCCATCTCTACCTTGTGATTTTAAGTTACAACTGAATCCCCATGAACGTCATGAACGCAATCCCCATCAGACCGGTCAGAATGAAGGTGATACCCGCGCCGCGAAGCGGAGCCGGTACGTTCGAGTAGGCGATCTTTTCCCGAATGGCAGCGATCAGCACGATAGCAAGCCACCAGCCGATGCCCGATCCGGCAGCAAAGGCCGTCGCCTCGCCCAGCGAAGCATAATCGCGCTCCTGCATGAACAGCGAGCCGCCCATGATCGCGCAGTTCACGGCGATCAGCGGCAGGAAAATACCCAGCTGGTTATACAGCGCCGGAGCGAATTTCTCGACGACCATCTCGACGAGCTGCACGAACGAGGCGATCACGGCGATGAATACGATGAAACTCAGAAAGCTCAGGTCGATCTCGCTGGCACCCCCCGACCCGTATGCCGGATCGATCCAGCCGAGCGCGCCCGGAGAAAGGACGTATTCGTTGAGCAGATAGTTGATCGGAACGGTCATTACCATGACGAAAGTCACGGCGATGCCAAGTCCCATAGCCGTCTTGACGCTCTTGCTGACGGCGATGTAGGAACACATGCCGAAGAAGAACGCGAAGACCATGTTGTCTATGAAGATAGACCGAACGAATATGCTGATAATGTTTTCCATGTTCTGCCGGATTTACTATTTCTCAATCAGATTACGGTTGCGGCTACGCTGCACCCAGATGATCAGTCCGACGCAAATCAGCGCCATCGGCGGCAGGATCATCAGGCCGTTGTTGACGTATCCGGTCTGATACAGCCCGATCTTCTCGAACACAGGATAGCCCCACAGCGTACCCGAGCCGAGCAACTCTCGGACGAATCCGAGAATGATCAGAATCAGTCCGTATCCCATACCGTTCCCGAGACCGTCCAAAAACGAAGGCCACGGCTTGTTACCCAGCGCGAACGCTTCGATACGCCCCATGATGATGCAATTGGTGATAATCAGCCCGACGAAGACCGAAAGCTGCTTGCTCACGTCGTAGACGTAAGCCTTGAGCACCTGGTCCACGAGAATCACCAGCGAGGCGACGACGACCAGCTGGACGATGATGCGGATCCGCGACGGAATACCCTTGCGGATCAACGATATGATCAGGTTCGAAAAAGCGGTTACGACCGTCACCGACAAAGCCATGACAAAAGCCGGCTTCAGCTTGGCCGTTACGGCGAGCGCCGAGCAAATGCCCAGTATCTGCACCGTAATAGGATTATTCTGTCCGAAAGGCGAGGTCAGCAGCTTCAGGTTTTTGGCCGAAAAAAGCGGCTCGCGTTCTTGGTTACTCATGGCTTTCCGAATTTTTGGTTGACACTTCGTTCCCGGCCGTCTCGCCGAGCTGCTTTTCGATATAAGCATCATAATCGCTCAAGCAATTTTTCAGCATTTTTTCCACGCCTACGCTCGTCAGCGTACCGCCCGAGACGGCATCGACCGCATACGGATCGTCGTCGGGCGCTCCGCCCTTAACGAGCCGTATGGCCACGACCCGGCCGTTCTCGAGAATATGCTTGCCCTTGAACTGAGCCTGAAAAGCGGCCGTCGAAATCTCAGCGCCCAGCCCCGGAGTCTCGCTCTTATGATCGAAGACGACTCCGTTGACGGTATCCCAGTTGTCGGCCAGCGCGACATAGCCCCAGACAGGCCCCCACAGACCGGCTCCCCAAACGGGAATCACGTAGCTCGTGACGCCTTCGTCGTTCCGGCTGACGAAAACGGGCAGGCTGCGCTCGGCGGCAGGCTTGTCGTATTCGGCCTTCAGGTTCGTCAGCAAGGCGAACGCGTTCGCTCCCTCGACCCGGTCGCCCTCGACATTGACGGCATAGCTGTCGACGATGTATTTCTTATACTGCTCGTTGATGTAGGCCGCCTTGTCTTTTACCAGATCGGCGTCGCCGCCCTCGCCGATCGAGCGGAGAATATCCCCCATTTTCTCGACCCTCGCGTTCTCGGCCTGTACGCCCTTGAGCGACAAAGCCGCGAACGAGAGCACCGCCGCGACGATCACGACCATGACCGCCGCGTAGGCGATTATATAGGTATTGCTGTTCTTATTCATAGCGTTGCACGTTATTTAGCGGGTTTCAAACGACGGTTCCGGCGACGGACATTGGCCTGTACGACATAGTAGTCGATCAGCGGAGCGACGGCGTTCATGAACAGGATCGAAAGCATCATACCCTCCGGATAGCCCGGATTGACGACGCGGATCAGCACGGCCAACGCGCCGATCAGAAATCCGTAAATCCATTTGCCGGTGTTGGTCTGGCTCCCGGTCACCGGATCGGTCGCCATGAACACGGCGCCGAAAGCGAAGCCGCCCAAAATCAGGTGATAGTAGGCCGGAATATTCATGTACGCATTCAGGCCGATCAGATTGAACAGCAGGCCGGTCAGGTATCCGCCGGCGAACACGCTCAGCATGATCCGCCAGCTGGCCACGCCGGTCCAAAGCAGGATGACGGCTCCGATCAGGATCGCGAGCGTCGAAGTCTCGCCTATACATCCCGGAATCGTTCCCAAGAACCAGTCCCACGGGCCGCCTTGCGTCCATTGTATCTGCGACGAGCCGGTCAGTACGGCCGAAGCGGCGTCCGTCAGCGGCGTGGCCCCCGAAAAGCCGTCGACGATCCCCTCGCCCTTGGTCAGGCCGGCGATCCAGATTTTCTCTCCGGAAATGTAGGGCGTATAGGCGAAGAAGATGAACGCCCGCGCCAGCAGGGCGGGATTGAAGACATTCATACCCGTTCCGCCGAACACCTCCTTGCCGATGATGACGGCGAAAGCGGTCGCGACGGCCACCATCCACAGCGGCACGTCGACCGGCATCACCAGCGGAATCAGCAGGCCGCTGACCAGAAAGCCTTCATTGACTTCGTGACCGCGAATCTGGGCCGAAATGAACTCGATACCGAGACCCACGACGTACGACACGACGATGATGGGCAGCACCTTCCAGAAACCGAAGCCGAAACAGGTCCACAGCGAGGCGTCCGCAACGCCTGTCGCGCGAAAATGCTGCAGGCCCGTGTTATACATGCCGAAAAGCAAAGCCGGCATCAGCGCCATGACGACGACGATCATCACTCGCTTCAGGTCGATGCTGTCGCGGATATGGCTGCCGTTGCGCGTCACACGGTCGGGCACGAACAGAAATGTCTCGAACGCATCGAACGTCGAGTGCAGTTTCTCAAACCGGCCCCCCTTCTCGAAGTTCGGTTTGATTCTATCCATCAGTTTTCTTATTCCTTTCATTTTCGATGCGGGTTAGTTAAGCTCCTTGATCATCAGGTCGATACCCTGACGGATAATCCGCTGCATGGCGGTTTTCGACGGATCGACGAACTCGCACAGCGCGAAGTCCTCCTCGATCACTTCGTAAATACCCAGATTCTCCATCTTGTCGATGTCGCCGGCCAGTATGGCCTTGAGCAGATAGAGCGGATAAATGTCCATCGGAAGATATTTGTCGTAGAGCCCCGTCACGACATAGGCCCTGACGCCTCCGTTCATATTCGTGTCGAGCACGTACCGCTTGCGAGGCGTAAGCCACGAAAAATAGCTGCGCGAGACGGAGAACTTATCGAGCCGGGGCATGCCCCAGCCCAGAAACTCGAAATGATCGCCCTCGGGAATCACCGTCACCTGATTGCCGTAGAACCCCAGATAGCCGTCCGGCTCGACCCGACGGCCCGTCAGCACGTTGCCGCTGATGATCCGGTAACCGTGCCCGTCGGACGCGTTGCGCACATCGGCCTTGCGTACGATGCTCGAAACGGGCGCGCCCGAGATCACCTCGTAGTAGCGGGGCTCGAGTATCTCGGACCCGGTCAGCGCGACGATCTTACGCAGATCGACCCGGCCCGTGCGGAAGAAGCGGCCGATCAGCGCGACATTCTGAATATCGACGGTCCACACGATCTCGCCCTTGCTGATGGGATCCACATGGTGTATCTGCACGCCGACATTGCCTGCCGGATGAGGCCCGCTGAAATAGTGCTTCTCAACCCCCTTTACCTGCTCCAATACCCCTTTCGGCGCGTCGGCGTCGAGTCCCAAATGCACGGGACCGGCCGTCAGTTTCGAAAGCATGGCAAAGCCGAGGTTCAGATCGTCCAACTGCTGCTCGAGCGCGAAATTCATGTCGGGCGCCAGCGGAGCGCTGTCGAAACCCGATACGAATACGGACTTGGGCGTACTTTGCGGATCGGCTATGATTCCGTAGGGACGCTGAACGATCATCGGCCAAAGGCCCGAAGAAAGCAGCGCCGAGGTAACGTTCTCCCTCGTGGCCGCCTCGACCGACGGCACATCGAACGCCTCGTAAGACTGCTCCGCCTCGGGAGCGATCACGATGTCGAGTATCCGCCGCTTCTCTCCTCGGTTGACGGCCGTCACGCGGCCGCTGACCGGAGAGGTGAACAGCACTTGCGGACGATACTTGTCGAAAAACAGCGGAGTCCCGGCCTTCACCGTGTCATCCACTCGCACGAGCAGTTTCGGCGTAATGCCGAGAAAATCGTCCGGCCGCACGGCATAGGCATGCACCAAGGGCAGACGCTTCAGCTCCCTGCGCGGCTCGCCCTCGAGCCTTATGTCGAGACCCTTTTTCAATTTGATGACTTGCGACATACTGTATAGATATGAGTTTTAGTTAGTAAACATGGTGGTGTATCCCTGTTCGTTCGGACGGCCTTCGCCGACATGAAAAAGCCGGCACGGAAAACCGTTCCGGCCTCCAGGCTCAGCGAATACCGAGCTTGGCTTTGAGGTCCTCGGGCAACACGTCCTTACGCACCATGATGCCCGTCGACTTATAGAGCACGAACGGCACGGACGCATACAGATAGCCGTGATAGGCTCCCGTATCGCCCCAAGAGTTTTTCACCTTATAGTACTGATTGCCGTTCTGGTCCTCCGCCACGCCCATGATCAACATGCCGTGATCGTCGGTCGTCTCGTAATTGTCGAACGCCTGCTGGCGCATCTGCTGCGTGATCGTCTTCTCGGGCAGCATGCCGCTCAGATCGAGCGTCATCTTGCGGAGCTCCTCCTCGGTCAGCTTCGTCCACTTCCCTTTCTCCGAATCGCTCATCTCCTCGACTTTCGCCACCGGCACGATGGCGAAACCCTTGTTATAGGCAAACCCTTTCTCGCTGACGTCCGACGCCCAGTTGACCGCATAGCCTTTCTCGAGCGACGCGTCGACGATCCGGCGCAAGTCGTCGATCGTTACGTTATAGGACAGCGCAGCATTCCAGTTATCGGGAATTTCGAGCGCGAACGGCTCGTAAAAGGGATGATGCGTGAACGAGGTCAGCAGCACGTAGTCGTCGGAACGAATGCCCAGCTCCTCGGCGAAACTCTTCGGCGTATACTCCTTGCCCCTGTAGGCGAACTTCTCGGGACGAGGCCCCAAATAGGCGTCCAGAATGCCGTTCAGCCCGTCCTGCCAAGCGGTCGAGAGCGACTTGTTCGGATTTTCCACCACGGCGTCGACATACGCCTTGATGACCGCATCCAACTCGCCGTGCACATGCCGGTCGGTTCCGTAACGCAGGCCGGGATAAACCTCCTCGGGCACGATGCCGTAACGGTCGATGATATACACCACGTCGTTCAACGTGCCTCCGCCGCCCAGATTGGCGCTGCCGTGCATGCGGACATAGCGTACGGCTTTTTCGAAATATGCGTTGCGGACGATCCACATCTCCGCCAAATCGTGCTCTCCCTTACCCCGGACGAGCAGGTCACTCTCGACCTCGCCCATACCCGAGAAGCTCCAGCATGTGCCCGAGCGAGACTGATCCTTGACCGATGTGACCGGAACGGTCTTCACGTCTTGGAACACATAGGTCTCCGCTTTGTTGTCCTTTTTTTCCTTTTCCTTTGCCGGTCCCTTCGCCACGGCTGCCGTCGCCACGAAAACCGCCGCCCACAACAGGTACAATTTCATCAATATAAGATTAGGTTTTAATTTACCGTTACAAATATAACACTAAAATTTCTTTTTTCAGCGTTTGCCCGGAGGCTTATTGCTCGACAAAAGGCACGAATTATCAACATTCGGTCATCAGCGGGTTCCTCCAAAGCGGAACCGCTCCGCCCTGCTCTACCCCCCCGAAACGGAAACGGCAGCCCGCATTCCATGGCCGCCGATTCGCAAAAACGGCGCATCAGTAGTCGCATCGTATCTCCGTAAAGCCGCGGCCGTGACGTTCCATGTGCCGGCGCGTACGCTCGACGAACCGGTCGAAAGCGTCGCGATGCTCGGGCGCGACCGTTTCGCGCGAGTAGCTCGGCACGATATCGTAGCGACGGCCGGAGGCGCTGTTCGGGTCGCGCGAAATGCAAGTCCAAACGATCAAGTACTCCGGGAGGCAGGATGTCCGGCCCTGTTCGTCGAGCGTCAACGTCACGCGGACCGACAGGCCGCCGTCCGTATCCGGGAAACGCTGGTTCGACACGAAATTGCCCATCGAGTAGACCGTCGCCCCGCGTACGTTTCCTGCCGAATCCTCGATCGTTTCCGCCGGCTGCACGACATGCGGATGCGATCCGATCACCAGATCGGCGCCCCAGCGGTGGAAAGCCGCCGCCAGCTCGCGCTGACGGGGGCCGGGCAGTCGCTCGTACTCGTTTCCCCAATGAACGAACAGCGCGACATGAGTGGCTCCATCCTGCCGGGCCGAGGCGATCTCGCGGCGAATAGTCGTCGTGTCGATGCCGTTTACGCGACACCCGGACGGAACGGGCAAGCCGTTCGTTCCGTAGGTATAATTGAGCAGCGCGACCCGGAACGCTTCCTTTTCGAGCATCAGAGGATGCCTCTCGCGCGGCGGAACGCTGTCGGCGAAGGCGCCCGTATGGAGCAACCCGGCCTCATCGAGTGCAGCCAGCGTCGAGCGTATTCCCTCCGCTCCCCGATCGCAAATGTGATTGTTGGCCAGCACGGCGACATCTACCCCGGCACGGCGCATCGCGCCGGCCAGCGCCTCGGGCGATCGGAAACGGGGATAACCGGAATAAGGCTCCTCTCCGAGCGTCGTCTCCAAATTGGCAATGACGAAATCGGCGCTCGAAAAATAGTTGTTCAGCCGGGAAAAACAGGAGGTATAGTCGAACGAACCGTCCCGCTGCCGGGCGGCGAACACCTGAGGCATGTGCTGCATCAGGTCGCCCGTAAAGATCAGCGTCAGGCTTCGCCGACCGTTTTCCGCAAACGCTTCCGTCCGCGAGGCCGGCATTCGCTTCTCCCCGCAGGAAGAACAGCCGAAGAAAACGAGCGCGAAAGCGCTCCATGCCGCGAGAAACGATCGATTGCCCATTGTACAGCGTTTGCTATCTTTGTATTCGCAAAACTAATCATTTTTACGTACGTGAACTCCTATTGGGTAGATATTCACACGCATCGGCCGCTCGATGGCCGACCTGGCATCCGCAGCCTGCGTATCGGGACCGACTTTCCCGACAGCACCGACGGCAAAATTTCGGCCGGAATCCACCCTTGGGATGCGGAGCGTGCGCAACGCGAATGGCTCGACGGAATCAGGGAACTGCAACCGGCAGCCGTCGGCGAAATCGGGCTGGACTATGCGGCGGACATCGACAGGGAAGCGCAACGGACATGGCTCGCCTGCCAGAGGGATCTGGCCGCCGAGCTCGGCCTGCCGCTGGTCGTACATTGCGTGAGGGCTTACGACGATCTGAAGGCCATGCTGAGCGGGTTCCCGCTGCCGGTCATCGTACACGGCTTTACCGGCTCCGAACAGCTCGCGTCGCAACTGCTCGACAGAGGCTGGTATCTGTCGTTCGGCAAGACGGTCGAACGGTCGCCCAAAACCCGCCGGACGCTGCGAAGCATACCTTCCGACAGGCTGTTTCTGGAAACCGATATGTCCGGGGAGGAGATCGAGTCGGTCTACCGCCGGGCCGCCGACATCCGGAACGAACCGGCCGAATCGCTCCGCGACGCCGTTCATACGAACTACCTGAACCTGTTCGGCCTATGAAAGAATGGATGCAACGCACGGAACTGTTGCTGGGAAGCGACCGCATCGAACGATTGCGAAACGCCCGCGTACTGGTCGTCGGACTCGGCGGCGTCGGGGCCTATGCGGCCGAAGCGATCGCGCGGGCCGGCGTCGGAACCATGACGATAGCGGATGCCGATGCGGTGTCCGAATCGAACATCAACCGCCAGCTGCCGGCCTTGCACAGCACGGTCGGCGAGCCGAAAGCCGAGGTCATGGCCCGACGGCTGCTGGACATCAACCCGGGATTGCGACTGACGGTCGTACGAAGATACATCCGCGACGAGGAGACCGAGACGCTGCTCGACGAAGGGTTCGACTACGCCGTCGACGCGATCGACACCCTCTCGCCCAAGGCGGGCCTGATCCGGTCTTGTCTCGAGCGGGACATTCCGGTCGTCAGCTCGATGGGGGCCGGAGCGAAAACCGACCCGACGCGAGTACGGATCGAGGACATCGCCCGGTCGCACCACTGTCCGCTCGCGCACATGCTGCGCAAGCGCCTGCACAAAATGGGCATCCGGACGGGATTCTACGTCGTATTCTCGGACGAGCCCGTGCGCGAAGGCTCGATGATGCTGTGCGAAGAGACGAACAAGAAGTCGAACGTCGGCACGATCTCCTACATGCCGGCCGTCTTCGGCTGCCACTGCGCCTCGGTCGTGATTCGCGGGCTGATCGGAGAAATGCCGCCGGCCGCATTCGCTGCGGAAACTCGGGACAACGTGCGGCACGGATAGCCGACAAGTCCCGCCGGATCGGGTCCAGCGTCATCTAACAGACCGCCCGCACCGGAACCGGCAGAAACGCCGGCAAGCACAATGCCGATGCAAAGTATGACCGACCGGCTTTCCGACCGGCCATATGCATCCATGTTTCAGAACCCGCCGAACCGCGCCGCATACCGATTCCGCGACCGGAAACGACAAATGCGCAACGACAAAAAACGGGAGGCTTTTCGGGCCTCCTTTAAAAAAATGGGATGAGTGTAATATAGTGTAAACAACACTACTGCTGCGATTTAGCGCCATCTATTAGAAAGTAGTAAAGCGTTAAAATCGCACGAAAAGGCATAGTTCGGAAGGAGTTGCGTTACCAAATCGTTACCGCAATCTCTTTCCGGATTTTGCTTTTAA
>ENA-UESC01001431-UESC01001431.1-human-gut-metagenome-genome-assembly--contig:-NODE-1431-length-17998-cov-10.943139_pt1 | contig 17998 bp, 18 predicted proteins | sample MGYA00242998_ERZ507999 | MGnify/ENA primary metagenome ERZ507999 (study PRJEB26167, sample SAMN06115465) | human gut metagenome | host: Homo sapiens | place: China:Hubei | collected 2016-04-27... | reverse complement strand
CAAATCAATTTGCCCGGTGGTGTTATCCAACTCGTTACGGGATTTAAGATACAAGCCACCAGCAGAATAACAATGCCAATCGTTCCACTCAAAGTTAAAAAACCGCCAATTAGTGTTTTTTTCATAGCATCTACCTCTTTTTATATCCGAAGATATTACCGGTTAGCATTAACTAACTATAAATATACCACAACAGTCAGTAATTATCAAGTATTTGCTTATTCATCAAAATCCGGGTACAGTTCCAGCTGGGAAAACTCGGCGTCGCTCATAGCCTGGAGCTTCATCAGGGCGCTGTCCGTCAGCTCCCGCAGTTCCGTTTCCTCCGGCGAAAGTTCGCCGCGCATCTCGGTCAGAGCCTCCATCAGCCCGGTGCGGCTGCCGGTGTTGTAAATGCACATCAGGTTCATTTCCTCAAAAGTAAAGTTTCCCATATCAAATCTCCCTTTCCGCGCTCTTTTTGGGCGCTGCCTTTTTGCGTTCCGTCCGGGGCTGGCTTTTCAGCTGCTCCATGACGGACTTTTTCTTGTCCCGTTCCTCTCGATGGGCGGCGGCAGCCAAATCCATAAGAGAAATAGGCTGGCCACTGCGGGCCTGCTGTTCCAGCTGCGCCACGGTCCGCTCTTTTGGGCCGTTGTTGATGATGCCGTCAATCATGCCGTAGTCATCCTCCAGCATCATTTCCGCATTTTTCAGCGGATTGTCCGGCAGGAATCCGGGAATCTCGGTGAAACCAACGCTGTCGCAGTAATGACAGGATACCTTACCGTCCTGCTTGATGGCAACGATGTCGCTGACGCTCATGGACGGACTGTGAAAATCCACCGGTTTTTGCAGGTTGAACTGCTCATACAGCGTTTCCAGCTGCTCCATGGCGCTGCCGGAACCGTTCAGCGGGGCGGTGTAGATCATGTCATAATTGTTTCGGTCCACAGCCAGATTGTGCGATTGCAGCCAGTCCAGATTCATAAACCGCACATTCTGCGGATCGTCCCGGCTCACCTGATAAATGGCAAAGCAGCTGCCCTCATGGGCAAGAAATGCCTGCTCTCGTTCCATCTGCCGTTCCTGTCGTTCCAGCACCTTTTCATGGAACGCCGGACTTTGCTCCCATTCCTCGTGTTCCACACCGAAAAGCCCGCCATGCTCCATGATTTCCTCGGTGTCAAACACCATGCTCTCCGTGTTATCTTCATGGAGAAGATAGACGGTCAGACCGGCAGCGTCCAGTTCCAGCGCCCGTTCTCTGGTGACAGGCAGCATCCCGTCATAGAGATAGCCGTATTCCTGCATATCCGAAACAGATACTTCGCTGTCGGGCATGGGGTACTCATCCAAAGACTGCTCCTGAGCATCGGGCAGCTGGGTGGCGGCAGTTTCTGCGGTCTGCTGGCTGACCTGTTCCTGCATCTGCTGACAGGCTGCATCCTGCAAGGTCTCAATCATAGACAGCGGTGCATCCTGAATCGACGGATTTTCCAGTTCCAGCCCCTCACAAATCTGCCGGACAGCGGCGGAACGGGACAGTTCCGGTTCATCCAGCTGGCCGCCGTCCAGTTCTTTCATGGTTTCCTTGTCATAGAGGGTATAGTCCCAGCCAGTATCGCACGGCTGAATATGCAGATAGGTGGCATCGTTCAGAAGAAACAGGGCTTTCTGCGGTATATCCGCCTGTTCCGGCTCCTGTTTGGCGGTCAGGTCAATGCCGCGCTCCTTACAGATTTCCTTATAGTGGCGTTCAATGTCGTTAATCAGCTCACAGGAAGTCTTGTTGATGGTCTCCAGACTGGCTCGCAGCTCCTTCAGTTCCTTGCCCTTGGACCAGGAAGCGATGTAACCGAAACTGTTTTCCCCGGTCTGGATGCCGAAATACTGGCAGACTGCATAGGAAATGCTTTCTGCTTCGACTTCCTCTGTGCGACGGTCTTTTTTCTGTTCTTGCAAAAACTGCGAGAGGGTAAGCATACCGCCGTTAAAATTCAGTCCGTTCTCATCTGTAAAATACAGCCTGCCTTCTTCTGAAAATTCTAACGGAGCAGTCAAAATAACAGAGCCAGCGTGGTTCACCACCACTCTTTCCTCAACACAAATCGGGAAACCGGGGTCATCATCCGAACCGCGCAGGTCATAGCAATAAACGCCTTCGGGCAGATCATCATGGGAAATACGCCCATTGGAAAACAGGGCGGGTTTCTCAAACAACTCCACCTCCTGATATTGCTGGTCATTGTCAATCTGAATCTTTTTCTGATTATGGAGCTTGCTGTGTGCGATTTCATGGACAGCGGCGGAAACAGTCTGCACCTCGCTCATGCCTTCCCGGATGGCGATGCGCTGGCGTTCGGGTGAAAAATAGCCGTCCATGTTGTCCGCCATCGGCTCAAACTCGATGGGAACCGGGGCAGAGCGCCGCACCGCCTCCAGAAACGCTTCATAATGCGGCACAGTCCCCGACAAGCTGGATGCCAACTCCGGCAGCGGCTTGCCGTCTGTCTGGCTCACATCAAACACCTTGACCGGGCGAAACATGGGGATTTCGATTTCCTTTTTCTCCATGACCGCCTTGCCGTCTGCATCCAGAATGGGGGCATGGGTATCCGGGTCGCGCTTCATTTCCTCGATTTTCTTTTTGTAGGGCGTGGGGGCGATGATGGTAATGCCATGCTCACCCTTTTTCACATGGCGCTCAAACTGGTTTTTCCACTTGTTGAACCCGGCCACCAAAGTGGCGTCCGGCTTCTGCATATAGATGAGCATGGTGTTGTTTACCGAATAGCGGTGGAAGCGGGACATAACGGACAGATAGCGCATATACTTTTCACTCTCAAACAGTTCCTTGATGCCCTGCTCGATGCCGTCTGTGATTTCCCTTAGCCGCTCTCGGTTGGTGGGTTTGTTCTCAGCCATGATTTTCAATCTCCTTTCCAAGTGTGTGATTTCTGCTGTGTGTTCTGCAATCCATGCCTTTTGTTCTTCTTCACTTTCATAAAGAAAAAGATCCAGCAGGTACTCCACATAGATTTTCTTATGGATTGCTTCCACAAAGCGGGGGTGCGGTTTCTCCTCCGGTGTCCGGGGAGAATGGTCGGCCTCCCATTTTTTCAGCAGATAGTAGTAATCGGACAGTACGCGATAACACTGCTGCCGGTCCTCCCGAAGCTTTTGTGCCTCGGTTTTCTGCCGGACATACCTCCTGCGGGGAGGGGCCTGACTGTCATAGATCAGGCCAAAGTCCTGTGCCAGTTTCTCCGCCGCTTCTTTTGGGGAGAGGTCAAAGAGCTTTGCGGTAAAGTCGATCACATCCCCATCTGCACCGCAGCCAAAGCAGTGGAACCGCTGATCTACCTTCATGCTGGGGTTCTTATCATCGTGAAAGGGACAGCAGGCCATACCATTTCGTTTGACCTCGATCCCATAAAACGCTGCCGCTTCTCTGGTGCTGACCGACTGCTTGACTGCTTCAAATACATTCTCTGCCATGTGCCTTTAACTGCTGGACTTTCTCACAGGGGGCTGGTATCCGGCAGCTTTCGCACGCTCACTGGCAGCTTTGCGACGCTCGGCGCTGTATGGCTCCCTGACTGATACACACCGCTTGGGGACGGTAAAGTTATGGGCGTCCTTTCGGGTGATCTGGTCGGGGTGCTTTTTTGCCAGCAGTTCCAGCTTCTCCATCAAACGGGGATCGTGGGTGTAGACCTCAGCCATTGGTTCTGCCTGGTTATAGAGGAGAATGGTTTCCCGTTCCGCTAAAGAGAGCTTCATCGGCTGCCTCCTTTCCGCTGGTCAAATTCCAGCTTGAAGTTGGCGTACTGTCCATCGTCCTCCAAAACCACAGTGGCATCGTAGGTCTTGCCGGTTTTCTCCGAATATAGGCCCGTTACACGGACACGGCCATCTTTCAGCAGTGCAGACACCACAGCCTTGGTCGGCTGTTTTTTCTTGGCAGCCCACCATTTGTTATTTTTCCAGATTGCAAATTTGCAAGAATCATTCTGACAGAAGAAGCCTTTTTGCAGTTCTGCAACTTCACCGCCGCAGCGGGGGCATTTGCCTACCACCTCACGGGGCGGGGAGAACAGGTACTCGGTTCCCTTGATGACCTGATAAGTCCCCACCAGGTCTCCCAACATGGTGCTGATCCCGTCCAAAAACTCCTCCGGGGCAAGCTGCCCGCGCTCGATCTCGCCCAGGCGGTACTCCCACTCGGCAGTCAAAAGCGGCGATTGCAGCTGTTCCGGCAGAACGGTGATAAGGGAAACTGCATCGTGGGAAGGGAGAAGCTGCACCGTTTTCCTGCTCTTTTTTCGTTCCAGAAAACCGGCAGATACCAGCTTTTCCAAAATACCGGCACGGGTGGCCGGTGTCCCCAGACCTTTTCGTTCGGCATCCTCCGGCATATCTTCTTTTCCGGCAGTCTCCATCGCGGACAATAGGGTGTCCTCCGTAAAGTGCTGGGGCGGACTGCTTTTGCCTTCTTTGACGATTGCCGCAGAAACCGAAAGGGTCTGTCCTTCGGTCAGCTCCGGCAGGGCTTTCTCTGCGCCCTCTTTTTTTGGCTCCGCATCCTTCATTTTGGCACGGTAAGCGTCCTCCAGTGCTTTCCATCCGGGGTGCTTCACTGTTTTTCCTTTGGCGGTAAACTCCCCACCGGCACAGTCGGCAATCACAACGGTTTCCGAATAGATATGGGGCTGGGCTACGGCACACAGCAGACGCAGGGCCACCAGCTCCAGCACCGCTTTTTCTCCCGCAGGAAGGGCAGAAAGGTCTGCATCCTTGAGATTTCTGGTAGGGATTACTGCGTGGTGGTCGGTTACTTTCTTATCGTTGATTACCGTCTGCGGATCACAGGTAATGGCGATTCCTTTGCGAAACGGCATAGCATTGGCAACCAGATTCACCAGCACCGGCAGGCTGTCTGCCATATCACCGGTCAGATAGCGGCTGTCAGTACGGGGATAGGTGCAGAGCTTCTTTTCATACAGGCTTTGCAGATAGTCCAGGGTCTGCTGGGCTGTAAATCCAAGCAGGCGGTTGGCATCTCTTTGCAGAGTAGTCAGGTCATAGAGAGCAGGCGGCTTTTCTGACTTTTCCTTGCGCTCCACCTTTTTGATTGTGACAGCTGCACCCTGGCAGGCTTCTTTCAGCTGCTCGGCAGCGGTCTTATCCGCCATACGCTCCCCGGATACGGTAAGACCGGCCAGCTCCAGCGCCACGGTATAAAAGAGAACCGGCTTAAAGGTGTCGATCTCAGCTTCTCGCTGGACAATGAGTGCCAGCGTTGGGGACATCACGCGCCCGATATTGAGGGTGCGGTGGTACAGCACGGAAAAAAGCCTTGTGGCATTGATCCCCACCAGCCAGTCGGCCTTGGCACGACAGAGAGCAGCATCCCGAAGTCCGTCATAGTCCGCACCGGGGCGGAGGTTTGCAAAGCCCTCCCTGATGGCGGAGTCCTCCATCGAAGAAATCCAAAGCCTTTTCATCGGCTTTTGGCAGCCTGCCAGCTCATAGACACTGCGGAAGATCAGCTCGCCCTCGCGTCCGGCATCGCAAGCGTTTACCACCTCCGTCACATCCGGGGCATTCATCAGCTTTTTGAGAATATCAAACTGCTTTTTCTTATCCTTTCCCACCACCATCTGCCAATGCTCCGGCAGAATAGGCAGGTCATCATATCGCCACTTGGCATACTTGGGGTCATAGCTGTCTGCATCTGCAAGCCCGGCCAGATGGCCCACGCACCAGCTGACACGCCAGCCGTTTCCCTCCAGATACCCGTCCTTACGGGCGGTTGCACCAATCACCGCCGACAGACTTTGTGCAACCGATGGTTTTTCAGCAATCACCAGCTTCATAATCTTCAACCTCCCATTCATTCTGCCAATTATCAGACAGTTTTTTTGCAATGCTGTGTTCTGAGGCAAGTGTAATGTCATAGCCAAAGCGATAATCATATCGGTACAACCTGCCAATCAAATCATTGATTATGATATTGCAGGCCATAATCACACGCTCTTTATCCACCTGCATCAGTTGATAGCGTTGATAATTGTTGTAATATTCTCGATGTCTGTGGGTTCTGCTGACCGTATCTTCCATCAGACAATCTATGGCATCTTTTTCACCATCTTCTTTGCTGCCCTGTGTATAAGACAACAGTTCCTTAACCATGGGAAAACTTTGTTCATCTACCGTTGCTTCTTCGCTCAAAAAACCGATATAAGCTTTTAGTAACAGGCTAACTGCTGTTTTTTCAGCTTCAGATAAAGCGTTCATGGTCTCCGCTGCATCAGGCAACAGTTCCTTTTCCACAAATTCATCTATCTCACCAGAATAAAGCATTCGGATTGAGTCCACACATAAAGAGCGTTTTTGGGGTGCGGTCTCAATTTCAAAATCATAAAGATCCAAGTCATCGTCCTTCTTTGATTTTTTTTGAACTTTGCTTATAGCAGTGAAAAGAATGTCTCCTCCAAAGTAAATTCCGAAGGCGACCAGAGCAAAAATAATCAGAAAGTGTAATAACAAGTTCCAGGTGTTCATTGTGAGGTCCTCCTTTCTTTGACCATGTGCTGATTTTGGGTGTAGATTTGCAGTAAGAGAGTGAGTAGAGCAGCAGAGGACAGGAATTTCTCCCTGTCCTCTGTCCCTTATCCCGCAATGATTTGAAATATGCTACGCTCAAACGGTTCAATCTGTTCTATCACTTTCCTCATTAGGGTCAGAACCCTCAAAACCATCCTCAAGGACTTCCTCATCCTCAGTTTCCCATTCCTCGGAATCTTCCTCGCCATAATCATAATCGTCCAGACTGTCATTGCCCTTGGTCTTAGGCTTATTTTTAACGAGTTTCAAGTAGGCAAATACGCCACCGCCGCCCAGCAGAGCCAGCAGAAGGATCAGGGCAGCCGGGTTCAGTCCGGCAGACTTCTCTTTTTCCGGCTCCGGTGTTTCTGCCGGAGGTTCCGGTGCTTTTCCCGTACATTTACTCTTATCAGTTACACAGACCGGGCAGGCCGTATTAACTGCCCCTGCTTCACATTTCTTCGTGCAGCTGCACACAGCTGGCGGCTCCTCTTTGGCATTTCCATCTTCCATCAGTGCCATCAGGTCCGCTTCATCCACCTGGTTCAGAAAGTGAACAGCAGTCTTTTTATCCTCGTTGGCCCTGTCGATCAGGATATAAAAATAGTTGCCTGCCTTGGTGGTAACGGTAATGAGCTGCTTGTTGCCACCAAAATCATCCACCAGAGCGGCGTTGCCATCCGGGGTCAGCGGAGGTGCTTTTTCCGTTTCTTCCACCACCACATTGCTGTCATTGGTGGTATCCTCTGCCGGGGGCGGAGCTGCGCCCTGGGCAAAAGCGGGAACGGTAAAGCCCAATGCCAGAACCAGCGTCAGGCAAATGGCGGAAAGTGTTCGGAGCAATCGTTTATTCCTCATAGCTGTTTTCCTCCTGTTCGTTGTTGTCATCAGCCAAACTGCCGGGAACTGTGCCTCCGGACAGCATGGCGCTCAGCTGAGCCGGGGTCATACGCAGTGCGCGCACCATCTGGACGATCTCCAGATTTTCTGCCTCGGTTTTCTGTGTCTCCAGCGCCTTGAGCTTTTCCTGATACTCTGCGATCTTCTCGCGGACCTTAGTAATCTCCTGGTCAATGCGTTCAATTTTGTTCTTTGCCATCGTCTATCACTCCTTCTAAAAAATCTCTGTTACCAGTTCATCAGGCCGTAGCCCTTGATACTCTGATAATTCAGGTCATAACTTTTGATCTTGCAGGCATCGCCGGAATTTCCCTCCACGGTATAAACACGGCTGCCATCGGTGCCGATAACAATTCCCACATGGTCTGCGGAACCATCCAGATCCCAATCGAAGAAAATGGCATCACCGGGGGCGATGTTTTCATATCCTCGTGCGCCCCACTGTCCATGAGACTGGAACCACGGAACACCCTGAGACTGACAACCAGCAAAGCGTGGTTCCGTTCGACCGGATTGACCATAGCACCATGATACAAAGCAGGCACACCATTCCACACGGGAGTCAAAGCCGTACCAGCTCCAATAAGGTTGTCCTCCCACATTGCCCACCTGACTTTTCGCCAGTTCCACCAGCTGCGGATTGCCGGGGCGGGTGCCATTGATAAATTCAACACCAGTCAAATCTTCAGAAACACCTGTATCGGGAGAACCGCCACCAAACAACAGCGGCTTATTGCCCATAGTCTGTCGGTAGACCTGGTACATCTCCATCTGCTCCGGAGTCAGTAGTTCTGGCGCAAGAGAGGCAATGGAACGGCTTGTTAAAGTTACATGGAGAATACGATATTCATATTCATGCTCATCCCCATCTTCGTCAGTGTAAGTGCGAATCTGAATTTCTTCTCTCAGCGTGAGCTGATACTGTGCATCAAACACACGCTCCAGCTCTGCCTGTGCGCTGTGGCGTGTATAGCCCTGCAAGACAGCAGAGAGAAACGCCGCAAGCTCATGGGGGTCATGGCCGATCATGCCAAGGTTATAGCGATACTCGTCATACCCTGGGTGGCTGCTTTCGATGTTGTCGATTTTCTCCTGCAACCGAGCTTCTCTGTCTGCATAATCTGCCTCCACCGCCAGCATTTCCGGGTCATCCGATGGATAGGTAGTGCCGGAGAGAACGGAACCGATGCTCTGCGCCATCATGGAGCAGGAGGACATGGTATTCATCAGCATACAGGTAATGAGGAACAAAACCCCTGCCATCAGGAAACCCTTCTTGTGGCGCATGACGAATGCCCCTGCCTGCTGTACCTTTTCTTTTACCGTCCTTGCGGCTTTTCCTGTTTTGGATGCAGCCTGGGCAGTATTTCCAGCAGTCTGACCGGCATGTTTGGCGGCGGCATACTGCTTTTTGATGGCCTGCTTTTGCTGCCAGCGGGAAAGTGGATTGCTGGCAAACTGGGGATTTTCCTGCAAAGATTTCTGGTACAGAACATTTACATTTGCCTTTTCCAGTTGACGCTCTGCCTGGGCTGCTTTGCGGTACGGCTTCAGCTTGTGGCTGCGATAGCCCTCCCGCACCAGATAAGCGCCGGTCTCCACCGCTTCCTCGGACTTGTGGGCGCTTTCCACGCCCACATTGTCCTGTTCTGTTTCCCGGATCTCTTTGTGGAGCTTGCCCACAACCAGATGGACGGGAGCTTCCTTGACCCCTTGAGAAAGTTTGGAGGGTGGCTTTTTCTTGTCCTCAAAGGTCAGCTTCGAGGTCTTTTTTCCGGTATCCGGGTCAATGACCGTCTGCCTGACCTTTTTCTTTGGGATATTGGCCTGCGCCTTATCTGCTCTGGCCGCAGCTTTCTCCGCTTTACGGATCGGCTTTTCCAGTGCAGGATCAGACCGTTCCTCATCAGTAAAGCGCAGGCGCGGCTCTTTATTCAAACCATTCTCCCAGCATGAGGGAGGACATCATGTAGTGCAGCTCTGCATAAATGGCCATTCCCACAGGATCGTTGAACATACAGCCGGACAGATAGGCATAAAACTGTGCCACCACATCGGACAGGATCTTCGCTTCGGTTCCTTCCAGAACCAGACCACCCATACCTTCCTTGGCACGGATGGTGCTCCAGACCTCTGCCAGACGGAGCAGCCCCACCTGACCGGTCTCATTCAGTTCGGCTGCCTGATCTGCCGCCGTGCGGCACTCACTTACCGCATCGGCCATGACCGTAAGCAGCTGGCTGCGCTGGGCATTTACCGCCCTGTCAAAAAACATCAGCGGATTTTTATTCAAAATGTTGGGATTCATCATCATTCATCCTCCTTCTTTTTCAGTTCCTGGGGTTTGGTGGTCATAATGCGGTACAGCTCGGTATTCTTCGGGAAGTGGTCCACGAAAGGCAGAATTGTGGAGCCATAGAACAGCAGGCCCTCGCCCTCACCGGAGTGGGTCACATAGCTAAGCTGGTGTGTGGAAATGCCCAGCTGCTTGGCAAGTATCTGACGGTCTCCGCCTGCCTGGTTGAGCATATACACGAAGTCGGAGTTTTCAAAGATGTTCTCTACCTCGCGGCTGCTCAAAAGGTCTTTGACATTCTGAGTAATACCTGTCGGAATACCGCCCCATTTACGGAATCGCTTCCAGATTTCCACCGTATAGGCAGCAGTCTGTTCCTCCTTCAAAAGCAAGTGCATCTCGTCGATGTAGTAACGGGTAGACTTGTGGGCAGCGCGGTTAATTGTAACGCGGTTCCACACCTGATCCTGTACCACCAGCATACCGATTTTCTTGAGCTGCTTGCCCAGTTCCTTGATGTCATAGCAGACAATGCGGTTGTTGATGTCCACATTGCTCTGGTGGTTGAACACATTGAGGGAGCCGGTTACATAGATTTCAAGGGCCGTAGCGATATACTGGGCTTCCTTTTCCTCCTGTTCCCGAAGCAGGTTATATAGGTCCTCCAAAACCGGCATATTCTCCGGGCGCGGGTCATTGAGGTAAGTCTGATAGACCAGGCGCACACAGCGGTCGATGATTGTTTTCTGCACCGGCTGCAAGCCCTCCTTACCGCCCACGATCAGCTCACACAAGCTGAGGATAAAATCAGACTTGAGGGACAGTGGGCTTTCATCATCCGAGTAGTCCAGGTTCAGGTCCATCGGATTGATGTAGTTGGTGGAGGTAGGCGAGATCTTGATGACCTGCCCATGCAGACGCTCAACAAGAGGTGCGTACTCCGCTTCCGGGTCACAGATAATGACATCATCACTGGTAAGCAAAAAGCAGTTGGCAATTTCTCGTTTTGCGCTGAAGGACTTACCGGAACCCGGCGTACCCAAAATCAGGCCGTTGGGGTTTTTCAGCAGCTTTCTGTCTACCATGATGAGGTTGTTGGACAGAGCATTGATGCCGTAGTACAGGGCTTCTTTCCCGTTCTGGAACAGTTCCTGCGTAGTAAAGGGCACAAAAATAGCCGTGGAACTGGTGGTCAGTCCTCGCTGGATCTCGATCTGATTGAGTCCCAGGGGCAGACAGCTCATCAGCCCTTCTTCCTGCTGGAAGTCCAGCCTAGTCAGCTGACAGTTATACTTCTGGGCAATGGAGCCTGCCTGGAAAATGTTGTTGCCAAGCTGACGGGGATTGTCCGCTGTGTTCAGCACCAGAAAGGTCAAAAGGAACATTCTCTCGTTGCGGCTCTGCAAATCCTGCAAGAGTTTTTTCGCTTCACTGCCGTAAGTAGCAAGGTCAGATGGAATGATGTCCATGTCGTATCCGGCGCGGACTGCTTTTTTCTGTTCCTCGATCTTACTGCGGTCAAGGTCGGTAATCTTGCGCTTTACCGTTTTGATGGCTTTCACCTGATCCACCGACTGAATGTGCATACTCACAATGAGCGAGCTTTCCATATCCAGAAAATCAGCCAGCAGACGGTCATTCAGCTCTGGGGCTAAAATCTGCAAAAAAGAAACAGCCCCGTATTTCTTGCCCATACGGAACTGCTTGCCGGTGCGGAACTCAAAGGAGCTTGGTGCAATAAAATCTTTCGTGGACAGGCCGGAAGGAGCCAGCCAGTCCCATTCAAACTGAAACGGGAGCTGTTCATCCATGTGGAATACCGCATGAAGCTGGGAAAGCCTTTCCTTACCGTCCAATGTTCTGGCGGCTACACCAAGACGCTTGAAGTTATTGAGTATATCGGTCTCAATACGCTCCAGACGGGGCTTGGCGGCTTTGATGCTGTCAGCGTTGATACCAAAGGTCAGGTATTTGGTCTTGATGAGACCGTTGTTGCCTCTGACCAGCTGATTTTGCAGCATCGTGGTATATTCCTCACGGATACTGTCAAAGGCATCCCCCTGGGGCGGAATGGAAATGGAGTTGGCAAAGGTCTCCTCCGATGCCGCAAGGTTCAAAAAAGACAGCTGGAAGTGAATCGAGCTGTCGAAATAATTGAGGAAATCACACCAGCCCTCAAAGATCGCGGTCTTATCTTCATTTTGGGAGAGCTGATAGTTGATGTCCTGAAACTGAATGGTCTTTGTGTAGTGGCTGTCCGATACGCGGCAGATCCCGTCCGGCCACATTCGTTCATAGGGGATACTGTCCTGTGCCGATTTTCCTTTTTTGTCCGTGCGGTTGGCGCGGGCAATGGCCGCTTCGATCTGCTTCTTATCGGCGCGGGACAGCTTTTTCTTTGTCTTTACCGGATGCACGGTCTTTTCTTCCGGTTTTCCCAGCAGACGGCGCAGCCAGCTTTTCATTGCGGTGAACAATGTCATACACCTCCTTATCGAGCATTTCCTGCCGCTTTAATACGGCATAAAAGTTATTGGTCTGGTAGGGACGCTGCTTGGGACGGATCACAGCTACTTTGAGGATGTTGCCGACGATCTTTTCCAGGGGCTGTCCATGCTTTTCATACATTGCCAGCAGGAAGAAGGGCATCATGACCAGCATCATACACATGGCAGCCATGCTGTTTCCCGCAGGCTCACGGAGCCACAAGAACAGCGGTACACCTACAAGCGCCCCGGCGGTAAAGCAGACCAGCTGCCTTCGTGTCAGATTGAACATGACCTTGGTTTTGACTTTGGTTAAATCTTTGGGTACGGGTACATAAGCCATATTATCCACCTCCTTTATGGGAATGAAATAGAGCTGTCCACTTCATTTCCCCACACATCCCAACCGGGTGTGGATTGACGAGCAAACAGTTCTATGCGCGGGAGATCACCCATCAATGAGACAATGCGTTCTCTGGCTTCCTGCGGTTTTTTTGAATGTTCTTCAATGTGAGAGACAATGACCTGATGAACAGCTGCGTTTATACGCTTGGGATGTCCTTTCGTTGCGAGGATACAAAGTTCCACATTGGAGCGCGTCCAATATCCCATTCCCCAGAACAAGCTATCTGCCTTTCGATTTTGCTTTACCCAAACAAAGCCGACGGTTTTATAGGTAAATCCCCATGCCTTCAGAACTGAGAGACCTTCCAGTAAACATGGAATCGTGACCCATAAAAACAAGGCACAGTCTTTATCCGCCAAGTTGCCTACTGGCAGCGCACAAATATCCTCGATACTCATGGTCGGATAGTGACTTTCTGCACTGCGTCCCAATCCTTTCTTGGAATATACTTTGTAGTTCCATGGCGGGTCTGCGTAAATGATTTGATATTTTTTCATACAGAACCCTCCTTTAGTGCGCCTGAAAGACTGATTTTGCGAGACTGCCGGTTTTGAACAGCGTAAAGCACAGCAGTACGGTGTAGCCCACGCAGCTCCAGATTGCCATGATGATGTCATCTTCCAGAGCGATGTTCTGCACCAGCACAGCATAAATTGCCACGCAGACGATAATGAGAAACGCCTGAAAGCCCAGCGCCAGCAGGGATCGGAGGTAATTCTGTCCCATACCGCCCCATTCTTTACCCATCATTGCAGCCATTGGAACGGGAGCCACCGAAGTCACAAGGTAGATTTCGATCATACGGCCATAAATAACGATAAAGATACAGATATATAACGCCCACATAGTAATGCCAATAAAGAGGGATTGGAACCACAGTCCGAACAGCGGTCCCAGATCCATTTCCATCAGCCTCGGTTCCAGATCGGTCATAACTGAGGAAATGTCAATGGACGCATCCGAATTGATAACCCCTGCCGCCTGCGCCACTACGCTCTGCGCCATATCAAAGACGCCCATCACGATATTCCATGTATTTGTGACAATGAGGATGGCAGCGGCTGATTTGAACACCCACTTGAAAATCATCCAGGTGTCCACATCATGCAGGTTGTTCTTGTCTGCGATCATCTGGATCAGGTCTACGGTCATCACGATAGCCAGGATCACGCCTGCAATCGGCACCATGATGGAGTTGGACAGATTCTCAATCATGCTGAAAATACTGCCATTCCATCCCTGTGGGGTCTGGCCTACCTGTACGGATATATCCGCGACCTGCTGGTTTACACTGTCAAACATCCCCGAAAGGTTGCTCATAATGCCGCCCACCAGCATTTCTTTCAGCCAATTTGTCAGGGCTTCAAGTAAGAAATCCATACGGTGTCAACCTCCTTTCCGCCGCCCCCGCAAAACTGCGGGAGCGGCAAGGATTTCATACGGAGACGCTTAGACAGAGAAAAGCCCGGAGAGCAGAGGTACAAGGACCATGCCTACCACGGCTACACCAGCACCGGCCATGAGCTGCTTCATGCCCTGGCTCTTTACTGATGTGCGATAAAGAAGTAATAGAAGTGTAAAAAATTTTGCCGTTCCTATCCGGCACTTGGCCATTGTGTCGGATAGGTCGGGCGTTAGGCTTCGGGCAAGTCAATCTTGCCGACAAAGCTGTAATAAATCTCAATGTCCTGCCTGCGGGTGCCGTTCTCGTCATAGCTGCACTCATGCACGACGATTTTCTCAATCATTTCCCGCAAGAGGGTGGGGGTCAATTCTTCAAAAGCAAGGTGCTTTCTCACAATCCCCATGAATTTCTCGGCGTTGACGGTGGCGGCCTGCGACTTGGAAAGTTCCTCCTGCAAAGCGGCAGCCCGGTCTTTCAGTTCCCGCTGCTCCTGCTCATAGTCCGCCGACAGCTCCATGAAACGCTCGTCGCTGATTTTGCCGCTTACATTGTCCTCATACAGCCGCTTGATAATGCGGTTCACTTCGGCAATGCGTGTCTGGGCCTGTTCAAGCTGCTTCGTGGCTGCGGCGGTCTTTCTCTTGCCGCCGATTTCGTTCTGCTGGATGAGCAGCTTTACAAAGCGGCTCTCATGCCTGGCGGCGTATTCCGTCACTTGCCGGAGATTGGAAAGCACGCCCGCCGTCAAAAGGTCGGTGCGGATAAAGTGTGCCGTACAGTCACGGGTACGCTTCTTGTAGCTGCCGCAGATATAACAGTCCTGCTTGCGGTTCTTGTTCTGATACCGCTGCTGATACAGCACATGGCCGCAGTCGGCGCAGAACAGCATACCAGAGAACAGCCCCACTTCATCATAGCGGTTCGGGCGTTTGCGCTGCTTGCGTAACTCCTGCACACGCTCCCATGTTTCCGTGTCGATAATCGGCTCATGGTGATTTGGGAAGATAGCCTGCTTCTCGATGGGGTTCTCAACGCTGTGCTTGACCTTGTAAGAGGGCTTCTCCGTCTTGAAGTTTACCAGACAGCCAGTGTACTCCCGGTTTTCCAGCAGATGGACGACGGTGTTTGTCGCCCACTTGCACTCATAGCCGGGGTGGTAGCGTCGGGTGCTGCCCGTCCTGCGGTATTCCAGCGTCCCCGGCGTGGGGATTTGCTGCTCCGTCAGCATACGGGCAATCTTGGTCGGGCCATTTCCCGCAAGGCAAAGCTGGTAAATCTGCCGGACAACCGGGGCGGCTTCCTCGTCAACGATATAGTTCTCGTCCTTGTCCATGAGATAGCCATAGACTGGCTTGCTGGTTACAGGCTTGCCGCTCATGCCTTTTGCTTTCTTTACTGCCTTGATTTTCTTGCTCGTATCTCTCACCAGCCATTCGTTAAATAAGTTCCGCAGAGGGGTAAAATCATTGTCCATGCCGCCGTTTGCGCTGTCCACGTTGTCATTGACAGCGATAAAACGCACGCCCTTTTGAGGGAACAGCATTTCCGTGTAAAATCCCACCTGCAAGTAATTACGCCCCAGCCTGCTCATGTCCTTGACTATGACGGTGCCGACTTTCCCGGCTTCAATGTCTGCAAGCATGGCTTGAAATCCGGGCCGCTGGAAGTTCGCACCTGAGTAGCCGTCGTCGGTGTACCAGCGCAGATTGGTAAAGCCGTTCTGCTTGGCGTAGGCTTCCAAAATCCGTTTCTGGTTGGAAATGGAATTGCTCTCGCCTTGCAATTCGTCCTCATGGGACAATCTCGGATAAAGGGCGGTAATGAGGTTTTGGGTGGCTTGTCTTAACATAAAATCCTCCGTTTCCGACAGCCAGCCCCACTATTCCGTGGTTTCATTGTACCACGGAACAGGGCTGGTTGTATAGCGGCAAAAGTGTCAAATCTGCTTCTTTACAGCTTGTCAAATCGCCGGTTTTTGTGTAGCAGCGGCTTCCGCTTCCAGTACCCGCGCCATTTTGTCGGCGGCGGTGGTGGTAGTGTCTTTCTTGAAATAGCCGGACACGACAAGGACGGAATTGCCCATGCGGATTTCCGTCACGCAGTCGGGGCGGCGGGTGGTGCGGGTGTCGTGCTGCTTGTTATCTGCCATAGGCAATACTCCTTTCAGTCGGTAATCAGTTTCTTCATGCTCTCCATTTTCCGCTGCGCGGTTTCCTGCCGGAAGTTGTCGCCGGTAAAGCGTACCGGGACGCACATGGAAAGCAGGCGGTCATAAATCCGGGAATGGGCGGTGTCCTCCGGGTTCCGCAGGTCGTCCAGCGTGAGGTTGGTCGTGACGATCAGCGGCTTGCCGCTGCGGTAACGGCTGTCAATCACATTGAAAACCTGTTCCAGCCCGTACTCGGTGCCGCGCTCCATGCCGAAGTCGTCAAGGATAAGCAGCGGATAGCGGCAAAGGCGGGAAATGTACTCGTTGCGGTTCTCAAAGCTGGCGGCAAGGTCGTTGAGGATAAGGGCAAAATTCGTCATGTGGACGGGGATTTCTTTCTCCATGAGGGCGTTTGCGATACAGCCCGCAAGGTAGCTTTTCCCGGTTCCCACGCCGCCCCAGAACAGGCAGCCGATATTGTCGGCTCGCATATCCTCCCAATGCTCCACATACCGGCGGGCAATCCCGGTCTGCGGGTTCCTGCCGTTGTCGTTCTCAAAAGTCCAGTCCCGCATGGTGGGGTCGGTAAAGCCCCGGCGTTTCAGTTCCTCCACGGTGTCAAGGTGCCTGCGCCGCTTCTCGGCGGCCTCCCGTTCCTCACGGGCGGCTCTCTGGCAGTCGCACTCTGCCGGGTGGCGGTCACGGCCAAAGACAGCGGCCTTATCCGGCGCAAAATAGGCTTCTTTCGGCTTGCGGCACTTGCCGCAGTACAGTAAACCGTCCTCGCCGGTGTAGTCCTCCGGCTCCGGGATGGTGGTCGTCATATTCTCCAAAACCGCGTTGATTTCATTCTTCATAAACTCTCGCCCTCCTTGCATGAGTAGTCTGGTATGCCCTTTTTAGGGGCTTCCTTTTTGTCGTTCCCCGCCCATATCCGCAGGGCGGCGGCATAGTTCTGGTAGCTTTTCCCGTTGGCGGCAAGGTAGCGGCTCATTTCCTCGATGAACCGTTCCAGCCTGTCAGGGTACTCTGCCTGCAACTCGTCGTATTCGGTCTGTGACAGAAAAATATTTCCATATCGGCCATAGGGCGCGGACGGCCCCCCACTCACTCCCTTTGTTTGGCTCTCTGTAAGGTTGTTTATAGTAGTTTGGTTAGGGGACGGTTTTCCGACCATCATAAGGTCGGTTTTCTGACCATCAGTAGGACGGTTTTCCGGCTCTATGAGGGGCGGACTTCCGGCCATCAGTTGGTCTGAAAACTGTACCTGTGGCACTGGCGGTACTTTGACATAAAGCCGGTTCGGTGCGGAGAAGCCGCCCCGTTCCCGTTCCAACAGCCCCGCCGTGTCCAGTTCATTAAGCGCCCCCTTGATGGTGGTGCTGCCTTTATCCAGTATTTCTGCTATCTCCGCGATGGGATAGATAATATAAATCCTGCCCTCGTCGTCCAGCCACTTGTTTTTCTGGGAGAGGGTGGAACGGTCTAACAGCAGCGAATACAGCAGCTTGGCGGTCTGTGAAATCTCCATTTTCAGCAGGAAACGGGGATACGGCAGATAGGCGGGCAGCCGCGTGTCTGCCCTGATATAATCAGCGATAGGATCACCTCCCTGTGTTCGGGTTGATTTTGGCGTATTGTCACGCATTAAAACGCCGTTTCCGGGGGAAAAGGATAAATGTATCGCGTACCCTTTGACACCCACGAAAAAAGCCTTGATTTATGCGGGTTTGAAAGGCTCTAAAGCGTGACATTTCTGCCTTTG
>ENA-UESC01001430-UESC01001430.1-human-gut-metagenome-genome-assembly--contig:-NODE-1430-length-18001-cov-14.966079_pt1 | contig 18001 bp, 17 predicted proteins | sample MGYA00242998_ERZ507999 | MGnify/ENA primary metagenome ERZ507999 (study PRJEB26167, sample SAMN06115465) | human gut metagenome | host: Homo sapiens | place: China:Hubei | collected 2016-04-27... | reverse complement strand
ATGACATCCTCGGGGCACAGCGGCTCGAAGTACAGCCGGTCGGCGGTATCATCGTCCGTGGAAACGGTCTCCGGGTTGTTGTTGACGATGACCACCTCATAGCCCAGCTCCTTCAGCGTCCAGACGCAGTGCACGGAGGAATAGTCAAACTCAATGCCCTGCCCGATACGGATGGGGCCGGAGCCAAGCACGATAATCTTCTTCTTATCACTGATACGAGAATCGTTTTCCTTCTCATAGGTGGAGTAGAAGTAGGGGATGTAGCCGCCGCAGCCGCTTGTTTCAATCATTTTATAAACGGGGAACAGGTTCATTTCCTTTCTCAGATTATAAACTGCAACCTCATCCTGCTTCCACAGCTTTGCGATATACTGGTCGGAAAAGCCCATTTTCTTTGCCGTTGTCAGAATTTCCTTATTGCCGACATTTTCTGCCAGAGTGGTTTCGTAATCGACAATCTTCTTGAAGGATTCCAGGAAATATTCCGTAATCATGGTTGCCTTGAAGATTTCATGCAGAGAAACGCCATTGCGAATCAGCTGTGCGATGGCATAAATGCGGTCATCGGGGCTTGTTGCAATATAGCTCAGCATATCCTCGTTGGACATGGTATCGAATTTCGGCATATACAGATGGCAAACGCCGATTTCCAAGGAACGAATGGATTTCAGCAGACATTCCTCCAGTGTACGTCCGATACCCATAACCTCGCCGGTTGCCTTCATCTGTGTGGAAAGCGTATTTGCGGCAGTTGCAAATTTATCGAAGGGGAAGCGGGGCATTTTTGCTACGATATAATCCAGTGCAGGCTCGTAGTTTGCGGTTGTTTCGCCCAGCTTGATTTCATCCAATGTCATGCCGACAGCAATTTTTGCGGTAACTCTTGCGATGGGGTAGCCGCTTGCCTTGGATGCCAGTGCAGAGGAACGGGAAACGCGGGGGTTTACCTCGATTAAGTAATATTCGGAGGAATTGGGGTTCAGTGCGAACTGCACATTGCAGCCGCCTTCGATTTTCAATTCCTTGATGATTTTCAGTGCAGAATCACGCAGCATGGTGAAATCATGGTCATTCAGTGTGAGGATGGGTGCTACAACGATGGAGTCGCCTGTATGCACACCAACGGGGTCGATGTTTTCCATACCGCAGATGGTGATGGCATGGTCGGTACCGTCACGCATAACCTCGAATTCGATTTCCTTATAGCCCTTTACGCTCTTTTCTACCAGAACCTGATGCACAGGGGAAAGCTTCAGCGCATGCTTCATGATTTCCACCAGTTCAGCTTCGTTATTGGCAAAGCCGCCGCCTGTGCCGCCCAGTGTGAAGGCAGGACGCAGCACAACGGGATAACCGATTTCATTTGCCGCTGCGATGGCTTCTTCTACGGAATAAGTAATCTGAGAGGGGATAACGGGCTCACCGATGGATTGGCACATTTCCTTAAACAGCTCACGGTCCTCCGCACGTTCGATGCTATCGATAGGAGTCCCCAGAAGCTCAACCTGACATTCCTTCAAAATGCCTTTTTTCTCAAGCTGCATTGCCAAATTCAGCCCTGTCTGTCCGCCGATACCGGGAACAATGGCATCAGGTCTTTCGTAACGCAGGATTTTTGCAACATATTCCAGAGTCAGAGGTTCCATATAAACCTTATCCGCAATGGTGGTATCTGTCATGATGGTTGCAGGGTTAGAATTGACTAATACAACCTCAAAGCCCTCTTCCTTCAAAGCCAGACACGCCTGTGTGCCTGCATAGTCAAACTCTGCCGCCTGACCGATAACAATGGGACCGGAGCCGATAATCAGAATTTTCTTTAAGTCTGTTCTCTTTGGCATAATGTTTTGTTCCTCCTCATGTTCTTTTTACCTATTTATACCTATTATATAGCTATTTCATTTATATAGCTATTTCTATCTGTTTCTATTTTACAGTGTTTCATCCTTCCATGCAATGCTGCCGTGATACATTGTCAGCCTGCAGGCACCAAAAACCTTTTCTCCTGCGAAGGGCGTTGCTCTGCCCATGCTCAGGAAGTCATCTGGGTTGATGGTGTATTCCTTATCCAAATCGTAAACCGTCAGGCTTGCAGGCTGTCCTTCTTCCAGAGGTGTGCCGACACAGAAGCGGTTTCTGGGATTGGTGTGCATCAGCTCGATGAGCTTTTCCAGAGAAAGTACGCCTGTTTTCACCAGCTTGGTATACAGAATGGGGAAGGCAGTTTCCAGACCGACTACACCCATCAGGCTCTTTTCCAGACCTCTGCTCTTTTCCTCTGCGGAGTGGGGAGCGTGGTCTGTCGCAATCATACCAATCGTGCCATCGAGAATACCGGCAATCAGTGCTTCTCTGTCCTCCTCGCTGCGGATGGGGGGATTCATTTTAAAACGTCCGTCCTCCTGTAGCATGGAATCATTCATGGTCAGATAATGCGGCGCGGTTTCGCAGGTCACATCCAACCCCTCTGCCCTTGCCTTGCGGATGAGTGCCACGCTTTCCTTCGTGGAGATGTGGCAGACATGGTATTTCACGCCGGTTTCCTTTACCAGCTGCAAATCTCTCTCAATCTGCTTCCATTCGCTTTCGGAGCAGATACCCCGATGCCCGTGTGCCTGTGCATATTCGCCCTTATGAATATAGCCGCCCGCAAGCAGGGAATTATCCTCGCAGTGCGCGGCAACAATTTTGTTGTAAGTGCTGATTTTTTTCATTGCTTCACGCATGATTTCATCATTTTGCACACCACGCCCGTCATCAGAAAAGGCGCAGACATCGTTGACGATTTCGTCATACGCCGCCAATTCCTCGCCCTTTTCACCTACCGTAATCGTGCCGTAGGGGACAACCTGAATGCAGGCGGTTTCGCGGATTGCCTTTAGCTGCACCTCCAGATTTTCCCGACAATCAGGGACGGGGTTCAGGTTCGGCATGGCGCAGACCGCCGTATAGCCGCCATGTGCCGCCGCAAGGCTGCCGCTTTTGATGGTCTCCTTATAAAAAAAGCCCGGCTCTCTCAGATGCACATGAACATCAATAAAACCGGGAAAAACAAAGCAGCCGTTTAAATCATAAACGGAACAATCTGCCTGAGGTGTGCGGTTGGAAATTTCGTGAATCATACCGTTGGCGATAAATACGTTGGATTTCATGAATTTGCCATGAACAAATACAGTTGCATTCGCTAGAATATAGTCCACTGTCTTCTCTCCTTTCGTCGCTAACTTGGTTCCAAACTTATTTTTATCTAAATCTTCAATACTATATCATAAAGGAATAGTAGTGTCAAGATATAGTTTTTTCGGAATTTTCCGTTACAAGAGAAAGTGTTTTGGGAATTTGTTGACACTGCAATTTCGTTGTGTTAGACTAAATTTGTAAATTTATGCGGTTTTTTGCAACTGACGGAACAGGTGGGCAACCACAGGGGAGCAAAGGACTTAAGAAAATTAAGCAGTGCAGAACTGCTTTTTGTCGACCGTCTGGGCAGTCTGTTTCTGTAATACGGAAGTAATGCGGAATCGGACTGCCTTTTTCTGTTTGTTCCGTAGGGAAAAAAGACAGGATGTTTTAGATTTTTTGAGGAGGTAACCCATGAAGAAAATTGGTATCGTTATGGGCAGTGACAGCGATCTGCCTGTAGTGGAAAAAGCGATGGCAACTCTGGAGAAATTCGGTGTTCCCTTTGAGGCGCACGTTTATTCTGCACACAGAACGCCTGTAGAGGCAAGCGAATTTGCAAAGGGCGCAAGGGCAAATGGCTTTGGTGCCATCATTGCGGCAGCAGGAAAGGCGGCGCATCTGGCAGGTGCCATGGCGGCAAATACAACCCTTCCTGTAATCGGTATTCCTATCAAATCCTCTACATTGGATGGATTGGATGCCCTGCTTTCCACCGTACAGATGCCGGGGGGACTTCCTGTTGCGACCGTAGCCATTGACGGTGCGGAAAACGCAGCGCTTCTGGCAATCCAGATTTTGGCTGTAGAGGATGCGACTCTGGCAGAAAAGCTGGACAATGCAAGAAAGGAAGCAGCCGAAAAGGTTCTGGCAAAGAATAAGGCACTGGAAGAAAAATACGCAAAATAAGTTATTATATTATATATAAAAAATTATAAAAAATATAAGGACAAAGCTAGAGGAGAAAAAGAATGAAAAGCCATAGTGAAAGCTATAAAGCAGCATGTGTAGATATTACAGCAGGGTATAAAGCGGTGGAGCTGATGAAGGAGCATATCGCAAAAACCATGTCCGCAGGGGTTATGGGCGATATCGGTGGCTTCGGCGGCCTGTTTGAATTGGATATGACAGGTATCACAAAACCCGTACTGGTCAGCGGTACAGACGGCGTTGGTACAAAGCTGAAGCTGGCATTCCTGATGGATAAGCATGATACCGTAGGGATTGACTGCGTGGCTATGTGCGTAAATGATATCATTTGTGTTGGCGCAAAGCCCCTGTTCTTCTTAGACTATATCGCAGTCGGCAAGAACTTCCCCGAAAAGATCGCCTCCATCGTTAGCGGTGTGGCAGAAGGCTGTGTGCAGTCCGGCGCAGCACTGATTGGCGGCGAAACAGCGGAAATGCCCGGCTTCTATCCTGAGGATGAATACGATTTGGCAGGCTTCTCCGTGGGCGTTGTCGATAAGGATAAAATTTTGAACAACAAGACTATCCAGGAAGGCGATGTCATTCTGGCTCTGCCCTCCAGCGGTGTGCATTCCAACGGCTTCTCTCTGGTGCGTCGTGTGCTGGATGTAGAAAATGCGGATATCAAAACACCTCTGGAAAGACTGGGCGGCAAATCCATCGGCGAAGCACTGCTTGCACCCACAAAGATTTATGTAAAGCCTATGCTGGCGCTGTTTGAAGAAGTGAAGGTAAAGGCGGTTTCCCATATCACAGGCGGCGGCTTCTATGAAAATATTCCCAGATCTATCCCCAAGGGTTTTGGTGCGAAAATCAATAAGGCAAGCCTGAAAACACCCCCCATCTTTGATTTGATTATGGAAACAGGCAATATCCCCGAAAGAGATATGTATAATACCTTCAACATGGGCGTTGGCATGAGTGTGGTTGTTGCGAAGGAGGATGCGGAAAAGGCGCTGAAAATCCTGAAGGCAAACGGCGAGGATGCGTATATTATGGGCGAAATCATCGCCTCCGAGGAAGGTGTTGTCATTGTCTAAGACAAGGATTGCCGTATTCGTTTCCGGCGGCGGCACAAACTTACAGGCATTGATTGATGCGGCAAAAAGAGGAGAAATCCCCAGCGGCGAAATCGCATTGGTGCTGGCGAGCAACGATAAGGCTTATGCACTGACAAGAGCGGCAGAAAACAATATCCCTTCTATTGTGGTAAAGCGCAAGGAATTTGAAACGCAGCTTGCGTATGAAGAAGCCGTGAAGGCGATTCTTGCGGAAAACAGCATTGATATGATTGTTCTGGCAGGCTTTATGTCCATCCTCAGCGAAAACTTCACAGCTGCATACCCCAAGCGTATCGTCAATGTGCATCCCTCTCTGATTCCTTCCTTCTGCGGCAAGGGCTTCTATGGACTGCATGTGCACGAGGCGGCATTGGCGTACGGCGTAAAGGTGACGGGTGCAACGGTGCATTATGTAAATGAAATCCCCGATGGCGGCGAAATCATTTTGCAGAAGGCAGTAGAAATCGAAGAAGGAGATACCCCTGAGGTACTGCAAAGAAGAGTCATGGAGCAGGCGGAATGGATTCTTCTGCCGAAGGCAGTGGAAATGGTGGCAGCAAGACTGCAGAAAGGACAGTAAAAAGCATGAATGTATATAAAAAGGATACCATGAAGGACTTGGTAAAGGATAACAGCTATGTGGGTCGCGGCATTGTCATCGGCAAAACAGAGGATGGCACAAAGGCGGCAGTGGCTTATTTCATCATGGGGCGCAGCGATAACAGCCGCAACCGCATCTTCAAGGAGGAGGGCGAGGATGTTATGATTTATCCCTTCGATGCATCCAAGGTGGAAGACCCTTCTCTGATTATCTACGCACCCATCCGTAAGCTGGATGGCAAGCTGATTGTGACAAACGGCGACCAGACAGATACCATCCGTGATTTTGTTGTTGCGGGCAAATCCTTTGAGGATGCACTGGAAACCAGAGAATTTGAACCCGATGCACCGAACTGGACACCCAGAATCAGCGGTATGCTGACCTTCGCAGAAAATGATTTTACATATAAAATGAGCATCCTGAAAAGTGCGGATGAAGCCGGCACAGCCTGCAACAGATTCACCTATTCCTACAAAGCAATCGCCGGCGTAGGGCATTTCCTGCATACCTATATGGGTGACGGCAGCCCTCTGCCCACCTTTACAGGCGAGCCTGAACGTGCAAGCATCCCCAACGATATTGATGCATGGACAAAGGAAATCTGGGAAAATCTGAATGAGCAGAACAAAATTTCCATCTATGTACGCTTCACAGACCTGAAAACAGGTGCGGTTGAAAATAGAATGATTAACAAAAATGCGTAAGCATTGTTGGCAGAACAGGGAAGAAAGGAGTTTTTGGCAAATGAAAGAATTTGAATTGAAATATGGCTGTAATCCAAACCAGAAGCCTGCAAAAATCTTTATGGAGGACGGCAGCGATCTGCCTATCGAAGTATTGAACGGACGTCCCGGATACATCAATTTTCTGGACGCTTTCAACAGCTGGCAACTGGTCAAAGAATTGAAAGAAGCTACCGGACTACCCGCAGCAACCTCCTTCAAACATGTCAGTCCGGCAGGAGCCGCAGTAGGAATCGAGTTGAATGACACCTTGAAGAAAATTTATTTTGTGAATGACTTGCCACTTACCCCATTGGCTACCGCATATGCCCGTGCTCGTGGCGCTGACCGCATGTCTTCTTACGGAGACTTTATCGCATTGAGCGATACTTGCGACGAAGCTACCGCGCGCCTCATCAACCGTGAAGTTTCAGACGGCGTCATAGCTCCCGATTACACACCGGAAGCGCTGGAAATCCTGAAAAACAAACGCAAGGGAACATACAATGTAATTAAAATAGACCCAGCTTACCGCCCTGCACCTATTGAACACAAAGATGTATTCGGCATTACTTTTGAACAGGGCCGCAACGAAATCAGACTGGACGAAAGCCTGCTGACTCATATTCCAACTAAAAGCCAGCATTTTCCAGACGAAGCAAAACGCGATTTGATTATTGCCCTTATCACCTTAAAATATACACAAAGTAATTCTGTTTGTTATGTAAAAGACGGGCAGGCTATCGGCATCGGTGCCGGCCAGCAAAGCCGCATCCACTGTACACGTCTTGCCGGTAATAAAGCGGATATATGGTATTTGCGCCAACATCCTAAAGTAATGAATCTGCCGTGGGTAGAAAAAATCCGCCGTGCAGATCGTGATAATACAATTGATGTCTATATCAGTGACGATCATGAAGATGTTCTGGCTGACGGCATCTGGCAACAATTCTTCACTAAAAAACCGGAAGTGCTGACTCGCGAAGAAAAGCGCGCGTGGCTGGATACCATGAAGGGGGTATCATTGGGTTCGGATGCTTTCTTCCCATTTGGTGACAATATAGAACGTGCGCATAAGAGCGGAGTGGAATACATAGCACAAGCTGGAGGCTCTGTACGTGATGACCATGTAATTGACACTTGTGACAAATACGGCATCACCATGGCATTCACTGGTGTTCGTTTATTCCATCATTAATTATTCATACTCAGTGCAAATTGCAACACGGATTTACAGATAAAAAGCAAACCATACTTAGCCTGTAAGATCCGTGTTTACAATCCATATAAAAAATCGTCTTAAAATTTATATCCCGCTGTTACAAAACCGGTAATATTCTTCCCTTGAAGTTCTTTTTGAAGTTTGCACAGCCCTAATCGTCCTTCCACTCCTATCACATAATGCCGGTATTCCACCGATAAACCTATCGCCACTCCATAATCGAAACGACGCAGATCAAGTCCATCTTTGCCAAAAGTATTTATTTCAACCACATTTCCAGTATTCCAATCCGGTGTAGACGATGATGACCAGCTATACCCTAAAGCCTTGATTTTGCCACCAATCCCCCATGCGCCATAGGGACCTGCCGCAACAAGTATATAAGTATTCCGATCCATTGCAAACCGGGCTGCCACCATTACAGGCAACTCCAAATAGGATGCATTTACTTTAGCCTGAGCCGAAATTCCATCTGTTTCAACAATCGTATGATTAGTGCCTTTGGAAACAAACGAAACGCCTGTTTGTAAAGACCAGATCTTATCAAAAGGGCACTCCAAGCCAATGCCTAATTTATACGCCAGCTTTACTTTAGGAGATCCCATATTATCACCTATAATATTTGCCATGCCTATACCGGCCTTTATACTCCAATCCACCTGACTCTGAGCCGGAGTCACCATGCTTACCATCATAAACAGTGCAAAAAGAAGTAGTTTTATCACTCTTACCTTATCTATTAATGCCATATCCCTAAAAAATTGTGTCTTTAATCATAATCTGCAAATATAGCTTTTATTTCATAAACCACGCTTCATCTAAAAAAAATGGCTGCTTCTTTCTAAAAGAGAAACAGCCGTTCTTTATATATTTAAAGGTAAGATTATATCTGTGGTCAGAATTTATAACCAATAGTGGCCAATGCAGAAAGGTTATGAGCACTAACACCACTAGCTACTTTAGTAAAACTTGTGCCAGTTTCAACACCTACAACTATGTTGCCAAATTCAAAAGCAACTCCTAACCCCAAACCGGCATCAAACCTTTTTAAACCATCATCACCGAAAGTATCAGCCTTCTCGGATACACCATCTATTTTAGTTTTTCCGCCAACTCCATAAGCCAAATACGGACCACCTTTGAAAAGAAGATCAAAATTGCTGGCCGTATGTATCCGAGCACCAACCATCAAAGGCAGTTCCAGATAAAGCTGGTTGATCGTCACATCAACCACGTCCCAGGCGTCAGTTACTCCATCACCTTTCACACCTTTAGAAATAAAGTTCAAACCTGTCTGGAAAGACCATATATTAGTATTAGCAAAAGGTACTTCCAAACCTATACCCACCTTATAAGCAAATTTAGCATCTGTACCATCCGTATCATCACCATACCAATTTGACATACCAATACCCGCATTCACATTCCATTTCAGATTTGATTGTGCAGAAACACCTAGTGTAACCAATGACAATAAAATAAAAAAGGCTAGTTTTTTCATGACTGTTTGTTTTTAGTTAATAATAAATTTCAGTTCCCAATTCCTTTATACCGTCATTACATTCACAAATATAAGCTTTATTTTGGAAACCAGTCCTAATGTGTAAAGAAAATAAGAGGAATCTTTCATAAAATGAAAAATTCCGCTCACCAAACTATTATACAGTTATATGATTCCTGATTATCAGATACATTTATATATGATTAGAATATATAATGAAAGCCAAAGTTTAACTCATCCGTATCAAAATCTATACCAACATTTTCACTCTCATATCCATGATTCTCTTTTTTGGAATATCCAAGAAAACCATACTTGGCAACCAGACAAAAATGATCAGACAATTTGATGGCAATACCCGGTTTAATACCAATATTCCACGAATTCAAAGCGTCATTCCCCTTCGTTTTTGAAGTAGAAAAGCCAAATCCGCCATCGGCAAATAACCGGACTACATCACTATTCAAAAAGAAATAACGTGCATAAGGAGCAATAGTGAAAGTATTAGTTTTCACATCACCGCTTTTATTATATTCATAACCGACTACTGTACCGACAGACCAATCTTCATTTAGTTCATAACCGACCTCCGGCAGAATCTTGAAAGTAGTATTCTTAACTTCTGTTCCTTCTGTTTCCACTTTATCAGAACCTACTCCAAATGTTCCACCTACATACACCTGCGCATTTGCAGTAATAGCAATCAATGCTACAATAACAGACAATACAATCTTTTTCATCTCTTTTGTCATTTTTAAATTAAACTTTTTACCTATTAATCCACGCCGAAGAGGTTTGCCTTCTTTGTGTTTTACATTGCAAAGGTACAGTTTATTCTATGTTTTACAACATATTTTATATAAAAACGAATAATTCCAAAACAAAGGAGAGGATAATTGTTTAATTATTAATAAAGTACTGAATATTAAATTCAATCTACATTCCTATTTATTCTTATGTCTGTTAGCACGTTTTTTACGAAACTCAGCTTTCATCTTGGCAGCTCCCGACCCATGCAACCCTGTTATATAGCTTTTCTTTTTAGCCTTGGTCTTCACTTTATCTTCTTGCTTACCACTAGGAGATTTACCACCTTTGAATACAATTCCTTCGGTGATTGCTTTTTCTATGTCCATCGTCTATTTTTTAGGTGTTAAATTCTGTTTTACTATCACTCTATTGCCGGCTTTGGTACAAACAATTTCCGTTTTGTGCAAAGTACGGTCTTTCATATCAAAAATCAGATTCGGATTGAAATGTTGTCCATCTATCCGGAATTCCAGATGAAGGTGTTCAGTAGTGGCACGTCCGGTTCTGCCTGTCAATCCTACTGCATCACCGGCCTTCACGATATCTCCGGATTTTACCAAATTCCGGGAATTATGACTATAAATACTTTCCAATCCATTATCATGACGCACAACAACTACATTTCCATAAGCAGCGTATGTTTTTGCCATACGTACTATTCCATCAAACGCACAACGGATAGTATCATTGGCCTTAGTCTTTATATCCGTTCCACTGTGCCCCCGGCGGGCTCCGTATGCAGAAATCACTTTACCACCGGGAAGAGGAAAACAATATTCATTCTCTTTTATACTATCCAGATGAATGGAGAAACTCTTGCGCCCGTTAAAGAGCCCGGGAGTCTTGACTCTGATATGGTTTACTTCCATTGCGGTAAAATTACTCTTGGCCGGCCCCCCAGCCCATGCCGCCACACTTATGAACAATAAAAATAGTAATTGTGTGCTTTTCATTATCTCATTTTAAAAATAAATTAATTCTTCATCCTTGGACGCTGCAAACTCTTTCAAGAGCTCCAACATATAATCTGCCGCTTCCTGCAAACCTTCCTTGCCGCTATATCCATTAATAATAGTCAGCAGATGCGTAGTTCCTGCCTCCAGTTTAGTACGCTCGTTATCACTGGTCGGCGTACCGATTCCGCCCATAGCATCTCTGTAAACAGGCATTCCTTCTATATTCAACTCTCCACGTCCTATCCCTTCATAAGGCTCTCCGGATTTACCGATACCCAACACCAATGTATCTCCTTGTATTTTATCCGCATCAAAGCCACCGATGGAATATCCGTAACGAATAGATACCAAGTTAATAAGATCTACCAAAGTATCTATCTGATACAAGGAAATTCCACGCAGGATTCTACGGCAGAGCGCTTCCCCCGAAGGACGATAACGGCTAGGGTCTTTCCCACATTTCTTATAAGCCTCCCGAGTGGCATGAATCGTAACCATATCCTTAATGGAATCCGTAGTGTACATTTCACGATAGCGTATAGTGAACTCGTCTATCTTTTTCCACAAAGATTCGCTATAAGCAGTGTTCTCTACCGTAGCACGGATGGCTATACCGGCAAACTGCGGACAGGCTTTCTTTATTTCTTCCGATACTTTTATTTCCATATTTATTTTTATACTGCGTTATTCCAACGAGCGTATTCCTCAGACACCTAAAAGAATGCCCGATAATATCCTTCCCGACCGGATTCCTTGCCGGCGGGCCGAAAAGAAATCATCGTTATTATGATACGTACAAATGCCGGATATCTCAATATGTTCAGGCTTCACACCGTATGCCAACAATTGCTGACGGTTGGCTTCCCACAAATCAATATGCCATTTTGCTTCTTTACGGGCAATCTGATTCATATCAAACCCCGCCTCACAAAAAGCTTGATAAACTTCATCCCCTACTTCAAAAGCCTCCAATGAAATACTGGGACCGATGCAAGCAATGAGATCTTTCCCTTGCGAGCCGTATTGGTTATCCATGACTGAAACTGTCTTCTCCACAATCCGGGCCACCGTACCACGCCATCCGGCATGAATGGCAGCCACTACCTTCTTTCGGGTATCATATAATAAAACAGGAACACAATCGGCCGTAGATACACACAAGCAATAACCGGGAATGTCTGTTACCAATGCATCCACTCCTTCCAATTCAGTATTTACCTGAATAGTATCCACAACTTTCACATGGTCACTATGGGTCTGATGCGGAATTACGAGTTCTACCGATTCCCCGGGTAACAAGCTACGCAGCAATTCCCGGTTGCGATTCACATCTTCTGCCTCGTCCCCACAATATCCGTTACAATTGAACGAAGCGTAGTTTCCCTTACTACAACCTCCGTGACGGGTGGTAGAAAAACAAGAAATGTTGGGATATGCCTTCATCAGCTCATATCCCAACATTTTATTATCTGATGTCAGCCGTTTCATTTCTTTTCCTCTTCTTCGTCCCAATTCTCATCTTCATATTCATAATCGAAGTCATCATCGGCATCTTCTTCATATTCATATTCAAAGTCCTCATCCTCACCCATGTCTTTCAACTCTTCCTGCAGTTTGGCAACATCTTTGGCGCGATGAACAATTGTTTCCGTACGGACACCTTCCAACTTATTGCTGTCCTTATTCAATTCTGTCCATAAAATATCCTTCAGCTGCTGTATCCCCAAGCCAGTTACCGACGAGATAAAGATATGCGGAACATTATCCGGCAATGTCGGCTCCAACATGGCAATCAGTTCTTCATCCAACATGTCACTTTTGGTAATGGCAAGCACACGTTGTTTATCCAACATTTCCGGGTTGAAGGTAGCCAACTCATTCAGCAGGATTTCATATTCCTTACGGATATCATCTGTATCACCCGGTACCATAAAGAGCAACAAAGAGTTGCGTTCTATATGGCGCAGGAAACGAAGTCCCAGTCCTTTTCCCTCACTGGCCCCTTCAATAATTCCGGGAATATCCGCCATGACAAAAGATTTTCCTTCGCGATAGGACACGATACCCAAATTCGGCTCCAGCGTAGTAAACGGATAATTGGCTATTTTAGGACGTGCCGCCGATACGGTAGACAATAAAGTGGATTTCCCTGCATTTGGAAAACCTACCAAACCTACATCAGCCAACAGTTTTAATTCCAAAATAACCATCAGCTCCTGCATGGGTTCTCCCGGTTGTGCAAAACGTGGCGCCTGACGGGTTGCTGTACGGAAGTGCCAGTTTCCCAATCCCCCACGTCCTCCTTTCAACAGAATTATTTCTTGTCCGTGTTCGGTGATATCACAGATATATTCACCTGTTTCAGCATTATAAACCACTGTACCACAAGGTACTTCAATAACTTTGTCTTCACCATCTTTACCAAAGCTTTTGTTCTTCGATCCATTGCCGCCGTGTGTGGCAAACACGTGGCGGTCATACTTCAGGTGAAGCAATGTCCAATAATTACGGTTTCCCCGCAAAATAACATGACCTCCTCTACCGCCATCACCACCGTCAGGGCCACCATTGGGTACATACTTCTCACGACGCATATGCGCAGAGCCTCGCCCGCCCTTACCCGAGCGGCAATATATCTTCACATAATCAACAAAATTCGATTCAGCCATAATTAATAATTTACTAATTTATCAATTTACTAATGTGCCAACGAAACTGTACTCCATGTATCATTATGCAGACTGACACATTGGCGGACTGCTGCATCAGCACATTAGCATATTACTATAATTTTTCAACAGCAGCAACAATGTCGGCAAAAATAGCATCCATCGTACCCAAACCGTGAATGTGCTGATATTTACCTTCGTTCTTGTACCAGTCAATCAGCGGAGCCGTCTGCGAGTGATAAACAACCAAACGTTTCTTTATTGTTTCCTCGTTATCATCCGCACGTCCCGATTCCTGTCCACGCTTAATCAGGCGAGTCATCAATTCTTCTTCGGGTACATCCAAGTCCAACATAACAGATACTTCCTGTCCACGTTCGGCCAGCATTTTCTTCAACGCTTCTGCCTGGGCGATGGTTCTGGGAAATCCATCAAAAATAACCCCTTTGCTTTCCTTAAAGCTATCCAGCGTACTTGCCAGAATATCAATAATCAATTCATCAGGCAGCAACTGGCCCTGATCGATATATCCTTTGGCTGTCTTTCCCAATTCTGTACCCTTCTTAATCTCAGCACGAAGCACATCCCCTGTTGAAATGTGATTAATACCGAATTTCTCTACAATACGTTCACTCTGAGTACCCTTACCAGAACCCGGAGCTCCAAAAATTACAATGTTCAACATCTTGTTTTACCTTTTATTTTTATATTTAGTTGTACAAATTTCATTCCATTACGGTGTAAATATCCCGATAGTTACGTCCCAAGCCATCATAATCCAGACCATACCCCACAATAAAATCATTGGGAATACGCATGGCCACATAATGTATATCCAATTCCACCTTCAATTTATCAGGTTTCAGCAGCAAGGTAGCGATACGGATCTCTTTCGGTTTTCTAGCTTGTAATGTTTCCAACAAGTGCTTCATTGTCACCCCGGTATCCACAATATCTTCCACAATCACCACTGTACGACCCTCAATATCATCATTCAAACCTACCAACTCTTTTACCTTTCCTGTAGAAGAAGTTCCTGCATAAGAGGCCAGTTTCACGAAAGAAATTTCACTGGGAATGGTAAGGTTACGCATCAAGTCGGCAGCAAACATGAATGCGCCGTTCAATACACTTAAAAACAAGGGATTAGTTCCTTCTAAATCCCGATTAATCTCACTCGCTACCCGTGCCACTTCTTTTAAGATCCGTTCTTCAGGAATGAAAGGAGTGAAACGTTTATCTTTGATTTGAATGGTATCCATAACCGCTATTTTATTAAATTGCTGCAAAAATAACATTTTTATTCCAAGTATCGAAGTATTCACATAACCTCTTTTTGTAAATAGTGTTATCTTTGTACGTTCAAACAAAAGAGATTGTCATGAAAATTATTTCGAGCACCCAACTAAAAGAGCTGGACAAGTACACGATTGCCAAAGAACCGGTTGCCTCCATTGATTTGATGGAACGGGCAGCCGAAGAACTGACTCGTGCCATTACCCACCGATGGGATACTTCTTTCCATATTGTAGTATTCGCCGGACCGGGAAATAACGGGGGCGATGCGCTTGCCGTAGCCCGTATGTTGTCTAAGCAAAACTATCACGTAGAAGTCTTTCTGTTTAACACCAAAGGAAAACTGTCGGAAGAATGTCAGACCAATCTTGAACGGTTAAAAGAATGCGGCTCGGTGTACTTTACTGAAGTAAGCACACAATTTGATCCTCCAGTCCTGACAGAAAGGCATCTGGTAGTAGACGGATTATTCGGTTCCGGACTCAACAAACCACTGAACGGTGGATTTGCTGCCGTAGTGAAATATATTAATGCATCCAAGGCACAGGTAGTAGCCATTGATGTACCTTCAGGATTAATGTGTGAGGACAACACTTATAATATCCGTCAAAACATGATACGCGCGGATGTCACTCTCAGCATTCAGCTACCTAAGTTATCCTTTCTTTTCCCCGAAAACGAAGACATTGTAGGCGAATGGCAACTATTGGACATCCAACTGAAAAAAGACTTTATTGATACAGCACAAAGTCCCTACTATATCACAGAGGAAGAAGAAATTCGCAGTCTCATCAAACCGCGGAAACGATTTGCCCACAAGGGAACTTTCGGCCATGCACTGCTCATCGCAGGATCTTATGGCATGGCAGGAGCATCCATTTTATCTGCCCGTGCCTGCCTGCGTTCGGGAGTGGGATTACTGACTGTCCATGTACCTATCCACAACCATGATTTACTTCAGACCACTGTTCCCGAAGCCATTGTACAGACAGACATACACGACCATTATTTTGCCGAGCCCGTGGATACAGACCGTTATCAAGCCATAGCCATCGGTCCGGGGTTGGGACAAGAAGAAGATACAGCGTTGGCCATGATGGAACAAATACAAGGTTGTCCGGTACCTTTAGTGCTGGATGCGGATGCCATTAATATTTTCGGCACTCACCGCAACTGGCTCAGCCGGATGCCGAAGCGCTGTATTCTCACCCCCCATCTAAAGGAACTGGAACGACTGATAGGTAAATGCATGGATACTTACGAACGGCTGACAAAGACGAAAGAACTGGCAGCCTATCTGCAAAGCTATATCATTATAAAGGGATCATGGAGCACAGTTGTCACCCCCGAAGGAAATTGTTATTTCAATCCCACCGGGAATCCAGGTATGGCAACCGCCGGCAGCGGTGATGTGCTGACCGGTATTCTGGCAGCCTTATTGGCACAAGGATATACTCAAGAAGATGCATGCCGCCTAGGCGTCTACGTACATGGTCTGGCAGGAGACATTGCAGCGGAAGAAAAAGGAGAAATAGGAACCACCTCAAGTGATCTTATTGACGCATTACCCGCAGCATGGAAGAAATTAACAGAAACAAAAGGCAGATTTACAAAAGAATAGCTATATTTGCTTACATATATGATAGAATATAGAAATATGAAAAAAGGATTAATCGCAGCAGGGTTACTGGTTTCATTAAGCGGCACCGCACAAGATGTCAGTACATATACTCCCGGAACCATGGGAGAAGGAGTGGTTTATTATTTGCCTAAGACCGAAATAGAATTGCAAGTCACCGCAACCAAAGTTGTCTACACGCCCGGAGAATTCTGCCAATACGCCGATCGCTATCTGCGCCTTACAGGCATATCATCCCAACCGGAAGAACATTGGGAAATAAACAGTATCAAGGTAAATTCCATAGGCATTCCTGACCCGGACAATGCATACGCTGTAAAACTGAAAGACAAAAGTGCGGCCTCACAGGTAGAATTGACTCCTGAAGGAATCATAAAGGCTATCAACACCACCTCTCCTATAGAGAAAGCACCTGTGACAAAGGTTGCCGATACGGTCAAAAAACGTATTGACCCACGCAGTTTTATGACCGAAGAGATTCTGATAGCCGGTTCTACCGCTAAAATGGCTGAGTTGGTGGCGAAAGAAATCTACAATATACGAGAAAGCAAAAACAGCCTGACCCGCGGGCAAGCAGATTATATGCCCAAAGACGGAGCCGCTTTAAAACTCATGCTGGACAATCTGGATGAACAGGAACAAGCCATGATGCAAATGTTTGCCGGCACAACAGACCGCATAGAAAAATCATTTACCATCCGCATAAAACCAGAAGCGGACATGAAAGAAAAAGTAGCTTTCCGTTTCTCAAAGAAACTAGGGATGCTGGATGCCGATAATTTATCCGGTGAACCTTATTACATTTCCATCGTCAACCAAGAAACATTGCCACCGATGGATCCGAAAGGCAAAGAAAAAAAGAAGACGGATGGTGTTATTTACAATATTCCGGGAAAAGCTCAGGTTACCGTATTCACTCCAAACAAACGTTATTTTGACGGAGAACTACCTGTTACACAATTTGGGACAACGGAATGTCTGATAGATAACCTTTTTAATAAAAAAGTAAATACACGAGTGATCTTTAATCCTAATACCGGAGGAATTGTGAAGATTGATAAAGACTAAAACTCCATCTCACCCCTACATAGCAAAATGAGGGTATCCATAATACACTGGACACCCTCATTTTCACTAAAAGACAATCAATTATTTTTTAATATTTGGTTCCTCCAATCCATACCCCTTTTTCTTATTCTCACCTTTCAGCCACAAAGCAAAGAACAATGCAGCCACACCAAAGCCTGCAAATATCCACATGGGAAGTGTATAATCATAAGTCTGCATTCCATCTACTACCGGTCCTTTGCAATACTCATTCAAGACAAAACCAATCAAAGCAGGTACACCCATCAACCCCCAGTTTTGTACCCAG
>ENA-UESC01001418-UESC01001418.1-human-gut-metagenome-genome-assembly--contig:-NODE-1418-length-18144-cov-5.573864_pt1 | contig 18144 bp, 16 predicted proteins | sample MGYA00242998_ERZ507999 | MGnify/ENA primary metagenome ERZ507999 (study PRJEB26167, sample SAMN06115465) | human gut metagenome | host: Homo sapiens | place: China:Hubei | collected 2016-04-27... | reverse complement strand
CAGCCGGAGCAGATGCCCTCCTCACCGGCGAACACGGGCTTCTTGGCCGGGCGGCAGATGCCGTCCACGATGCCGGTGTTGGCAGCGACGGTGTTGTCGGTGGGGACATACAGAGCGTCGTTCTCGTCAGCGGCCTTCTGGCAGACGGAAGACAGGTCGTTGGAGTCGGAGAAAGCGTACTGAGTCGCGGTGACGCCCTTGGCCTCCAGATACTTCTGGACCTCGTCCACCTGATACTGGCTGTTGGCCTCAGCGGAGCAGTACAGCAGGCCGACCTTCTTGGCATCGGGCATCCACTCCACGATCATATCAGCCTGCTGGTCCAGCGGAGCCAGATCAGAGGTGCCGGAGATGTTGCCGCCGACGGTGCCGGAGAAGTCGGTCAGGCCCAGAGCCACGCCGTACTCGGTGACGGAGGTACCCAGAACGGGGATCTCGTTGGTGGCAGACTGTGCAGCCTGCAGAGCGGGGGTGGCGTTTGCCATGATGAGGTCAACGCCGGAGGAAACGAAGCCGTTGGCGATGGTGGCGCAGGTAGCGGAGTCACCCTGTGCGTTCTGGAAGTCGAACTTCACGTTGTCGCCGAACTCTGCGGTCAGAGCGTCCTCAAAGCCCTGCGTTGCAGCGTCCAGAGCGGCGTGCTGCACCAGCTGGCAGATGCCGATGGTGTAGGTGTCGCCGGAAGCGGCAGCGGAGCCGGAAGCGGCAGAAGATGCCACAGAAGAAGCAGCCGTGGAGGATGCAGAAGAGCCGCCGCAGGCGGTCAGGGCAGCAGCAGCGCCGCAGACAGCGGCAGCAGCCAGAAACGAACGACGAGTGATTTTACGCATAATGATTACTCCCTCATTTTTCCATCTACGCGGCAGCAGGACGCCGCGCCGAAAAGCCATTTGAATGTCCAGCAGAGCAGCCTCTGCTTTACACTCGTGAAGTATATCACGATTTCCGTCCGATGGCAACGCCGTTTCGGTTCTAATTATCTATTAAAATGAATATATCTATCACTTTTTTCGATAGGTGTTTCTTCTCTGCTGATAGTCCGTCAGTTTTTGCAGCTCTGCGCCCAGCCAGACGAGGTTTTCTTCCAGCTGAGGGAGGTACTCTTTCTCATAGTCGAACTTAAAATAGAGTGCCTGCCAGAGCTTCGCCTGCATCCGGCGGCGCAGGGGCGGCTCAAGGGCGGCGTCCAGCGGCTCCACCACGTCTTCCAGGTCCATGCAGGTCTGCGCCCAGCGGACGTCGGTCTTTTCCCGGGCAGGGACGTCGTAGCGGGCCAGATAGTCCTCCACTTTGGCTTCGATGACACGCCCTCCGCAGCCGGTGGGCTGCAAAAAGTAGTTCACCTCCCCTGCCCTGCTGATCTCCTGTGCCAGCGGGTAGAGGGCGCAGACCAGCGGTTCGGCGTCGTGGATGGCGCAGTGGTTCTCGGTGAGGAAGGGGCAGTTGTTCCGCTCCTCCTTCACGGGGGCCAGCCGCAGCACCGGCAGATGGCTCACCTGCCCGATGGACGCGCGGCAGAAGGCCCGGGCCACGGTCTGGGGCGGCAGGCGCAGCCGACCCGCGATGCGCCAGAGGTCGAAGCCCGACAGCACGATGTCCTCCCGCCCCCGGCAGCAGCCGCCGCAGCCTGCGCAGGCAAACGAGAACGCCTCGTCCCGCGCCAGCAGCGGTGTCGTGCGGGCAAAATCCACCCGTCCGCAGAGGTCGAGCTGTGAATCCTTGAGCATGTAAGTTTCTCCTGTATACTGTAGTAGATCATGTGGCGAAGTGACGAATAAATAATATAGCTATGTTATATTTCCCCACTTCGCCAACTTGGCGAAGTGGCCTCTTTTGGCGAAGTGAGGTCAGTTCGCCAGCCGCCCTCATTCCGCCAACTTGGCGAAGTGGCTTTTCAAGCGATGATACGTTCTTAATTTCCCACTTCGCCAGATAATATGCGGGTCTCAGAGAGGGGAAGGAAAACCTCTCCCTCACTCGAACCTCTTCGCCGGTATCACGATCGCCCCGAACAGCGAGGCGATATACACCACCAGCACCACGCCCCACACCTGCCAGCCGGTGGCGCGCTCAAACAGGACAGCCCCCGCCGTGCAGGGCGGCACCAGCACCAGCAACGCCATCGACCAGACCCGGAACGCCCGCAGGACGTGCTTCCAGTTTCGGTTGTTGTAATAGATGCCCGGGATGTGGATGTGGAACGCACCCTGTGCAAAGTTGCAGATTCGGTTCTCGTCGTAGTAGCGGGGCAGGGTCTCGGCCATCCAGAACATGGTATATGCCCCGTAGACGACGCCGAAAACCACATCGACGATGAGCAGAGCCAGCGCTCCCTCGGTGTCGGCCAGTCCCGCCGCCCAGACGGCCAGCGCTTCTGCGACGCCCAGCACGCAGCAGATGACATACACCGGCAGATACTTCTTCGTCCGCGCCTGACGGCGCTCCGGCGGCTCTGCCGAAAAGGTCAGCGCCTTGCGGATGAGGTCTTCGGTCTCCTCGCGGGTGAAGCGCCGCTCCTCCTCTACCCAGCGTCCCTGCAGAAGCTCGGCCACCGTCACGTTCAGCTGCTCGGCCAGCGGCACCAACAGCGAGATGTCCGGCACACTCAGTCCCCGTTCCCACTTGCTGACGGCCTTGTCGGACACGTACAGCGTCGCGGCAAGCTCCTTCTGGGTCATCCCCTTTTCTCTGCGCAGCTGGGCCAGAAAGCGGCCAAATGCAGCCTTGTCCAGTTCGTACATATCTTCTGCCTCCTTGCGGGCGTCTGCCGCCCCTTTTCTGGCCTTATTATACCGGGCCGCACCCTCCCGTGCAACCGACGGGCAGTAGAATCAGCGCTCTTTCGTTTCTTTGTGTAAAATTCCTAATGTTTCACTGGTAATATTATTCTACCACGTTTCGGCGTGGACTCAATCCTTGTCCCCTGTGGGTTTATTCTGCCTCTTCATCCAGCGGTAGAGCAGGATGCAGACGATGCTGGAGAACAGCGAGCCGCAGGCCGGGGCAAGGCCCATCGGCACGAGGGTCTGGGGGAAGAACCGGCAGGCCAGCCATGCGCCCGGCACACGCACCAGCAGGATGGAGAGGGTGTTGTGCAAAAACGACAGCCCCGACCTGCCCCAGGCGCAGAAATAGCCGCTGAAGCTGAACTGGATGCCCGCGAACAGGCAGTCGAAGATGTAGCTGCGGATGTAGGCCGCACCGGCCAGCACCACCGCCTCGTCGGAGGTGAAGGGCCGCACCACGCTGGGGGCGATGAACTGCATCAGAAGGGCCATCACCGCACCGAAGCCCACGCCGATGGCGATGGCGTACCGGAGGATTTTGTCCACCCGGTCGTACTTGCCCGCGCCGATGTTCTGGGCACCCAGCGCCGACACGGTGGAGAGCATGGAACTGGGGACGAGGAAGAGGAAGCTGATGATCTTTTCCACGATGCCCACCGCCGCCGCGTCGGTGAGGCCGCGCTGGTTCGCCATGATGGTGATGAGCATGAAGGACACCTGAATGAAGCCGTCCTGCGCCGCCACCGGCAGGCCGATGGAAAGGATGTCTTTCATCGTGGCCTTCCGGGGGCAAAAGTCGCTTTTCGACAGTCTGATGCTCTTGCGCTTCAAAATGACGCAGAGGGCCAGCAAAACGCTCACGGCCTGCGAGAGCGTCGTGCCAAGTGCTGCGCCTGCCGGGCCGAGACGGAGCGCCCCCATGAAGAAGAAGTCCAGCCCGATGTTCACCACGCAGGCCGCGGCGATGAAGTACATGGGGCTTCGAGAGTCGCCCATCCCCCGAAAAATCGACGCCAGTACGTTATAGGCTGTGATGCAGGGGATGCCGATGAAGCAGATGGTGAGGTAGGCCGCCGTACCGGCCACGGCCTCCTCCGGGGTGGAGATAAGCCGGACGATAGGGTCCACGAGGCCCACCAGCGCCGCCGCCAGCACTACAGAGCCCTCCATAAAGAGGGTGACGGTGTTGCCGATGACCTTCGCGGCCTGCTTTTTGTCGCCTGCGCCCACGGACCGGCCGATGCAGACGGTGGTACCCATCGCCACTCCCACCAATATCACAGTAATCATATGCATCACCTGACTGCCGATGGAGACAGCGGTGGTGCTTGCCACCCCCTCGAACCGGCCGATGATGAAGAGGTCTGCCATGCCGTAGAGGGTCTGCAAAAAGTACGAGAGCAGATAGGGCAGCGAGAAGGTGAAGATGTTTTTCAGCACGCTGCCGCTGGTGAGGTCTTTTTCCATGTATTCCGTTCTGCCTGCCCTCTCCCCTCCCCGCGCATCAGAATTTGCGCCGGAACTGCAGGCAGGCTTCCTTTCCATGTTTTATAATAAAGCACTTCATTGTTGTAAAGTCAAGGGGCAGAAAAAGCGCCGCACAGTTTCCCGTGCGGCGCTTCGCCGTTCTATATCGATCGTCCGAAAGGCCGAGCAACCCGATAAAATAGCCTTTCATTCCCCGGCAGAGGGCCTGCTCGATCAGGCCCGCCCGCCGGAAGGGATCAAGTTCAGGACTCGAAGACCTTCCTGACCGCCGGGCTTGCCTCGATGATGCGGACCAGCAGAACGCCCAGCACGGTGCAGCTGATGAGCTCACCGATGCCCACGGAGATGCCGTTGGTGACGCAGGCCAGCCAGAGGGGTGCGCTGGAAGAGGGGTCCGGGAACATCACCGCGATCTCGATGCCGATGATGACGGCATTGAAGACCACCGGGGGCAGCGAGGCCGCAAGGGCCAGACCCTTGAAGCGGATGTTCCGCAGCTTGTAGGTCACGAGGCAGGCCAGCAGGGTGGCCAGAGTGCCGAAGATGACGTCCACGATGGTGGAGCCCAGCAGGTTTGCCAGGAAGCAGCCCAGCACCACGCCGAAAATGTACTCGGCACCAAACACGGGCAGCAGGCAGAGCGCCTCGGCCACACGCACCTGCACAGCGCCGTAAGAGAACGGCTGCAGTGCCATGCAGAGCACGACGTAAAGGGCTGCGACCATGCCGCAGCGGGCCAGTTTACGGACGGAAAGGTTCTGATTTTTCATCGTATAACTCCAGCGGTTTGATTTTGACCGCGCGGGGACCGCCAGCCCCCGTGGGTTTGGCCCGGCATGGTTCGAGACACGCCGGGGAGCCTAAAATCCTAAGTTGCTCTTTAAGGAGCCGTACCCGCAGGCACAGCGTGGAGAATTATACCATAGTTTGGGCCGGAATGCAACGGCGATACGAAAAAAGACTGCCGCACAGCAGCAGTCTTTCCGTGATATGCTCAGTCCCGGGGCTTGCCCACATAGACCAGCGCAAGGGTGTCGGGGCCGGTGTTGGCCGAGACGACGCCGCCCAGATTGAAGGTAGTGAGCGGAGCCTTGCCGAAGGCTTTGCGGCAGGCTTTTTCCAGCTCAGCGGCCTGGGGGATGGAGGTGTGGCCGATCATATAATCGAAGTCCTCCACGCCCTCGGTGCGCTTTTTGCACAGGTCGATCATGGCGGGGATGACCTTGTCGTCGCCGCGCACCTTGCTCTCCACCCTGGTCTTGCCGTCGATGAGGGTGATGATGGGACGAATGCCCATCAGCTCGCCCATGACCGCGGCGGCGGCAGAGATGCGGCCGCTCTTCTTCATCTGCTTGAGGCTGTAGGGTCCGAGGATGACCTCCATCTTGTTCATCTGGGTCTCAAACTCGCTGATGACGTGGCGGAGCTCCGCGCCGTTCTGCAGCTTGCGGGCCATCTCGCACAGATACCAGCCGAACACCATCGAGTAGGTGTGGGGGTCGAGCAGATGGATGTTCAGGTGGTGTTCCGGGCGCTCCTCCCGCAGCATCCCCTGCGCCATGACGGCGTTGTTGTAGGTGGAAGAGCCGGAGCGGTTGATGGGGACATGGATGACATCGGTGTAGCCCTCGTCCACATACTGGCAGTATTTCTCACAGAACTGGATGGGGGTGATGGCAGCCGTGGAGGGGATGCCCTTGGCGGCGCGCATCTTGTCGTAGAACTCCTCGGGGGTGTACTTTTCACGCTCCACGATGTCTTCGTCGTCCAGCAGGATGTGGAAGCCCATAATGTCGATGCCGTATTTCTCGGCCAGCTCCTGCGGGATGTCGCAGGAGGAGTCGGTCAAAATCGCGATTTTGCTCATAGTGTTCCTCATTTCCATTCGTAGTCTCGCAGGTGGCCGTGGTCCAGCAGCTCCGGGAAGTCCCACTGGCGCAGTACCTCGTATACGCCCACGGCAACGCTGTTGGACAGGTTCAGGCTGCGGCAGGTGTCCCGCATGGGCATCCGGATGCAGTGCTCCTGATCGGCTGCCAGCAGCGCTTCCGGCAGACCGGCATCTTCCCGTCCGAACACGAGGTATGCCCCGTCCGGGTAGGCGACGTCGGTGTAGCGCCGGGGCGCTTTGGTCGTAAAGTAGTAGAAAGGCCCATCGTTCTTCGAGAAGAAGTCATCCAGACTGTCGTAATAGCTGATGTCCAGATAGTGCCAGTAATCCAGCCCGGCGTGCTTGAGCTTCTTGTCGTCGATGGCAAAGCCCATCGGCCCCACCAGATGGAGGCGGCAGGCCGTGCAGGCACAGGTGCGGGCCACGTTGCCGGTGTTCTGAGGGATGCGCGGCTCCACCAGAACGATGTTCAGGGTCGGTTTTTCACTCATCGCTGTTTACTCCTCCCCCATCGGACACAGGCGGGGCAGCAGCGGCTCGAACCAGACGCCGAAGCGGGTGTCCTGGTCGCAGGGCGTTTTCTGGATGGCCAGCGCCACGAACTCTGCCGCGTTGTCTGCCGCTGCGCTCAGGGCGTTGCCCTGGATGAGCGAGCCGATGAGCACCGCACCGTAGAGGTCGCCCGTGCCGGGGAAGCTGCGGGCAATATGCAGCTTCTTGACCACGAAGCGGTCGCGGCCTGCACCGGCGCAGGCGATGTACTTGTCCAGCTGCAGGCCGGTGACCACCACGTTGGGGGTCAGCGACGCCGCCAGCTCGTCGGCCAGCGCCCGGGCGCTTTCCTCGTCCAGCTGGGCGGGCAGCTCTTTTTCCAGCAGCAGGCCGGCCTCGGTGGCGTTGGGCAGGATGAGGTCGGCCCGGCGGCAGAGCTGCCGCATCCGGTCGATGAAGGCCGGGGTCACGGTAGAGTAAGCCTTGCCGTTGTCGCCCATCACGGGGTCTACCACCTTATAGGCCGAGGGCCAGAGGTCAAAGGCCTTTTCGGCCAGCGCGGCCTGCTCCTCGCCTCCGAGGTAGCCGGTGTAAATGCAGTCGAAGCTCAGCCCCAGCTCCCGGTAATGTTCCAGTGCGGCCTCGCCGTAGGCGCAGCCGTCCAGACGGGCCGGTGTCCCGAAGCCGCCGGTGTGGGTGGAGAGCACCACCGTGGGCAGCGCCACCGGCTGGATGCCCATGACGCTGAGCACCGGCAGGATGACCGCCAGACTGCAGCGTCCCACACCGGAAAGGTCATGGATGCAGAGAACTTTTTTCGGTTCCGTTATCTTCAGCAAAAAAGAAACCTCCTTCGCAGAATATGCCTTTTCCCATACCCCGGGCCAGCCAACAACCAGCCCAGTTTATCAGCATATGATACAGTATACCACATTTTCCTGCACAAAAAAAGCGTATAGTGAATCCTTTGGTGGAAATACTACCCTCGCAGCCCAAAAATTTTGATTCGAAGGGAGTGCCTCCTATGAAAAACGAACACACAAGCTCCACCGCCCCGCTCCTGATCGGCATGGCCGCCGGTGCCGCACTGGGTGCCGCCGGCGTCATGGCCACCAACACGAGCCAGCGCCAGATGCGCCGCACCGCCCGCAAGATCGCCAAGGGTGCCGAGCACGCCGTGAGCCAGCTGGACAAGATGGTGGGCGACTTCGTGGAGCACAAGATGGAGGGCTGACGGCCCCCGCATCGCGCAGAAAGGCCGGGACAGAGGGTTCTCCCCTGCCCCGGCCTTTTGTTGCAGCAAAAAAGCCAGCAGAGCTGGACAAATCCGAACTTGTCGGGGCAAGGCCCCTCCATCTTGCTTGCGCAAGACCGTTCTGTTGCTCAAAAGCCCCACTGGGGCTTTCGTTGCTTCGCAAACGCAAACTTTTTTCTCCGCAATCAGCGGTCAAAGTGTCCTCAAATCGGACGGTTTGGGTGCCATCCTTGTAGTTGAACGTGATCAAGGTTCGGTCATCATACAGGAAAATGGCATTCACAAAAATTTCAATTAGCGCTTTCCGCTGCTTTTGCTGCGATATATCGAACTTTCTGAATTTCAGCAACCAGAATCGAATAAAATCTTCGTTGAAGCTGGGCTTCTTCAACTTTTCATCTGCAATTTTTGCAGTCAGCTCATCTTTCTGAATTTCCAGCGCTTCCAGACGCTCTTTCGTTGTCCGGGTGTACAAGCCATCCTCGATGGCCTTCATCAGGTTGTCCAGCTTTTTGTTGACCTCTCGCAGTTGCTTTTCCAGCAGCGGGATCGTTGTGTTCTCCTGATTCTGTACATCCATGACCAGTTGAACGATCTTGTCGATCACCACATCGTCCTGAATCAGCTTCATGGTCTCCCGGACGACCAGATCTTCCAGCCATTCTTTCTGCACGGTCTTTTTGTTGCAGCCCTTGCGCCGCTTGACGTTGGCGCACTTGTAATAATAGTAGGTGCGCCCAGTAGCACTGGTTCCGCTTTCGCCGAACATCAGCGCACCACACTTGCCGCAGAACAGCTTGGTGGTCAGCAGATATTCCTCGTCTGCCTTGCCACAGGCAGGGGCACGCTTGTTCTTATCCAGACGCTTCTGCACCCGGTCAAACAGGTCTTTCGGAACGATAGCCGGAATTGCATCTGGTACAACGATATCTCGAAAAGACAGTTCGCCAATATACCGGCGGTTCTTCAGCATGGTGTTCACGCTGCTGTGAGTCATTTTGCCGCCCTGCATATTGCGGACACCCTTGTCGTTGAGGAAGTTTACGATTTCCACCATCTTCTCGCCGTTGTCATACCGTTGAAAGGCTTCCAGCACCAGCGGCGAGGTCAGCGGGTCAAGGTGATAAAACTTTTCCTCGTCGATTTTGTAGCCAATGGTTCCTGTGCCGCCAGTGCATTTCCCTTTCAGGGCGTTCTCGGTCTGACCACGGATCACCTTCTCGGACAGCTCTGCGGAATAGTATTCCGCCATACCTTCCAACAGTGTTTCCACCAGAATGCCCTGTGAGCCCTCGGCAATGGGTTCCATAACGGAAATCAGGTGGACACCGTTCTTTTTCAGGATCATCTTGTAGTTTGCGCTATCAAAACGATTCCGTGCAAAGCGGTCAAATTTCCAGACGAGAACAACGTCAAACAGCTTCTTGCCGCTGTCTTTGATCATCTGCTGGAACTCCGGGCGGTTGTCCGTTTTGGCAGAGAATGCACGATCAATGTAGTGTTTGATGACCGTGATGCCGTTCTTTTCCGCATAGGCCGTGCATTCCCGAATCTGCCCTTCGATGGATTCTTCACGCTGGTTGTCCGATGAATAGCGGGCATAGATTACGGCGGTCATAGACTCACTTCCTTTTTCTTATCGAACAGATGGGTAGCTTCTTGCATACTTGTAGATTTGGCGCGCACAGTCAAGGCTCATTTTGCTGGAATCGTTGTGTTTGAGCCATGCATTCACATTGCCCGGATTCAGCTTCAAGTCTGTGTAGAGACGATAATTCGTCAGTTTCTTTTTCCGCTGAAGTTCCAATACCCGGCGATGGATCAACGCTTTCGTATCATTGTCAGCAAGAGAGGTATCCCGCACCGAGCAATAGCTGCGCCAGACTTTCAAATAGCCCTCTGTCAGTTCCGGTGACTGGTTTTCCAGAAGCAGCAGCATTTGCGCCAGCGAATAGCGATTGGAAAGCTGCTCATACTCCGCAGCAACAGCCCTGTTTACGGTATAGCGGAGCAACAAATCCACTTTATCAAAGGCCAGCGCATAGAGATACAGCGGCTCTTTCAGGCGGGGATTTTCTGTCATGCAATCTGCCAGCTTATGGACACTTGCCGTCTGAACCCCGGAAAGTTCTACCACATACTGCTTCAAAAAGCCTTCAAATGTCAGCTTTCTCACGGTCTCCACCTCTCCACATACTCCTGATAACGGATATAAAAATCTCGATACCGCCAGTCGTTCAAAATGCTGGCTTTCAGCTCATCCTCATCGGTTGCAAGGTGTTCCAGCAAATTCCAGTCCAAAGAGTTCCGCACAGCCTCGCTCTCTACGTCTGCCTTGTCAGTGTCACGGAAAGAGCAGAGCTTTGCGATTACCAGATCTTCCAGACTGGGTGTGTAGAACTGTACCTTTGTACCACCGAAAGGCAGCGGCTGAAGCCGATCTTGGAAGTTGTACGGAAAATTATCAATATAGGCTTCCACATCCGTGTTGATGTCGTACTTGCCAAGTAGTCCGTACAGCTCTTTCGGAACGCTCAGCGCATCAATATCATGGGTGGCACGGGTCAGCTTGCCCAACAGAATGAACGCACTGCCACCCACGATCACCATCTGGTAGCGGTCATCGTTGTCTATCATCAGGTCGGCATCTTCGTCCAGACGTTCCAAACGCTTGCGGAGGTCATCTAAGATCATCTTTCCCATAAAACAGCCTTTCGTATTTTCAATAATAGTATTTTCTAAAATCATTTTACAGAAAAGGAATCCGATTGTCAAGCACAAATCAACGACATTTCATACAATTCATACTACCATGTTGTCAGTCCACATCTCACACTGGCTAATGACCGTGCTGATTGCCGTATCATAATCTTCCGGTGGATACTTATATTTTTTCAGCAAGTGCTTCACCATCTTACGCATACTCGCACGGGCAGTTTCTTTTTTCTGCCAGTCTATCGTCCGATTTTTGCGCAGCATTTCCGTAAGTTCTCTGGTCAAGTCAATCAATTCATTATTTTGATAGAAGTCCTTTATGTTTTCCGGCTTTGTCAGAGCATCGTAAAAAGCCAGTTCTTCCTGCGTCAAGCCCAGCTTTTTACCGTTGTTATACAGTTCTGTAATCTCCTGTGCCGTTTTCAGAAGTTCCTTGATGACCTCCTCGTTTGTAATCAAGCCATTGTAGTAAGAGTTCATCAACTGTGTAATCTTTTCTGAAAACTTCTGAGACTGCACAACATTTGTCCGTTTATACAGTGAAACTTGCTCTGCCATAAGTTTTTTCAAAATTTCTACGGCAATGTTCTTTTCCTTCATTTTTGAAATTTCATCCAACACCGCCGGGTCAAACAGGCTGATATTTTCATCCGCCTGCTTGCTGTCAAACAAGCTGATAACGCCTTGGCTCTGGATACTCGCCTTTAGCAACTCATTGATTTGAGCATTGATTTCTTTCAAAGAAAGTGTCTTACCGCCACTCCCACCATAGGTGATCTTCACCACCGTAGAACGGACTGCTTCCATGTAGGCCGCTTCGTGTCGCTCCTGCTCCGTGGTCATGCTGGAACACAACGAATGCGACTGTTTCAGCAACAGAGCTTCTCGCAGGAACAGATCTTTGCGCTTGGGTGCTTTTGCGTCCAGAACAAAGTTCACGCCGCCAGTGACCAGCTTTGCCATCATCAACGGAGAACCGCCAATAAATCCGCTGAAATCAAAGCCGTGCAACAAATCTTTGCACACCTGAAGCTTTTCCTGAAACTTTGGATAAGCAACTTTGGCAATGTCCATATCGCCATATCGGGACTGGTCACGCTTGGTATACTCTTTCATAGCGGCTTTGAGGGCAGATGCAATGCCAACGTAATCTACAATCAAGCCGCCCTCTTTGTCCTTAAACACGCGGTTGACACGCGCGATGGCCTGCATCAGATTGTATCCGTGCATTGGCTTGTAAACATACATCGTAGCCAGTGAAGGCACATCAAAACCTGTCAACCACATATCCACAACAATGGCAATCTTCATCGGGTCATCGTTGTCTTTGAATTTCCGGGCAAGTTCTTCTTTGTGAGATTTTGTACCGATGATTTCTTTCCAATCCTCCGGGTCATTGTTGCCACCCGTCATAACTACGCCGATTTTTTCGTTCCATGTCGGGCGCAGCTCCAGAAGTTTTCGATAAATCTTCATCGCAATCGGGCGCGAATACGCCACGATCATCGCCTTGCCCGTCAAAAGATTAGCGCGGTACTTTTCGTAATGGTTGACAATATCTTCGCACAGGGATTGAATGGTAGACTCTGCTCCCAACACACTCTCCATCTGCCCCAACATCTTTTTGCTTTTTTCAATCGTTGCAGCGTCCGATTGCTGTTCCAGCGCATCGTAGGTCGCATCAATCAAGGCCAGCGTATTTTGGTCAAGGTGGAGTTTGATAACACGGCTCTCATAGTAAACCGGACGCGTTGCGCCATCTTCCACCGCCTGTGTCATATCATAAATATCGATATAATCACCAAAAACTTCACGCGTATTTCTATCTTTTGCCGAAATAGGTGTTCCTGTAAAGCCTATGTAAGTTGCATTCGGCAGGGCATCATGAATGATACGGGCATTGCCAATGACCGTATGTGCTTCTTTTTCACCCTGCTCATTTTCTTTGATGACAATTTTTTCATCAAAACCATACTGTCCACGGTGGGCTTCATCCGCCATTACCACAATATTTCTACGTTCGGACAGTGGCTTCTCGCCACGCTCAAACTTGAACATCGTGGTGAAGATAATGCCGTTTGCTTTTCGACCATCCAGCAGCTTGCTTAGATTTTCCTTGCTGGTTGCCTGTACAGGTATCTGGCGCAAAAACGGCGCACACTTGGCGAACTGCGTGTAGAGCTGATCGTCAAGGTCAATGCGGTCCGTCATCACAACGATGGTGGGGCTATCCAAAGCTTCTTGCAGTAAATGGGCGTAGAATACCATCGACAGCGATTTCCCGCTGCCCTGCGTATGCCAGAACACACCACCCTTGCCATCCGTTTTAGTGGCAATCTTGGCCTTTTCGATAGCTTTTCGCACTGCAAAATACTGGTGGTATCCAGCCAAAATTTTAATCGGCTTCTGCCCATCGCCGGAAAACAGGATAAAATTTTTCAGAATATCTAGCAACCGGGCTTTCTGGAACATCCCCTCATAGAAGGTATCAAACTGCGCATACGCGGTGTTTTCATAATCACCGTCTTTTGTTTTCCATTCCATAAAACGGTCAAGTCCAGAAGTAATTGTTCCCGCCTTATTCGTCGAAAGGTCACTGATTACGCAGACAGCATTATAGTAGAACATTGAAGGAATATCCTTCATATAGTTTCGAATCTGGTTGTATGCGTTTTCTGCACCCACTTCGTCCTTGGAAGGACTTTTCAGTTCCATCAAAACCAACGGCAAACCATTGATAAACAAAATAATATCCGGGCGGCGGTTGTTTCCATTTTCCACGAAGGTATACTGGTTTACCACATAGAAATCATTATTGTCTGCATCTGCATAATCAATCAGCTTTACTACCGAAGACCGTTCTTCACCCTTAACTGCGTATTTGACCGTGATACCGTTTTGCAGATAGTCCATAAAAATAATATTCTTCTGCAATAGGCTTCCTGCATCAAAATCATTCAATTTCAGGATTGCCTCATCAATCGCCATAGCTGGAAGGCTGCGATTCAGCCGCACCAGACAATCCCGCAAAACATCGTCCAGCAGCGGGCGGCTGTAATCCGTCCGGTTCATATCGGGAGCATAAATGTGGGTGTAACCCATATTTTCAAATAGCTCTATGACCGCTTGTTCAAAGGTATCTTCGGTAAATGAAAGCATGATTTTTCTCCTCAACTATTATCCGAAGTTGCTGTATTCGATTCTTGCGCAATGGCATTCACAATCTTTTCAACGATAGACTGTGCTGCTCTTTTTGCCATCGCACGTCCTATCGGCGTACCATTATCCAATGTGTCCGTCAGTGCCAATCGAACTTTACTGAGTCCAATTTCCTTACGATACCAATCCGGCATCAGATTCTTTTGAATTGCAACGTAACAATCATCAAAAATTTCTGGATGCACAGCATTATGCAATACTTCTCGAATAATCTCGTCCACTTTATCGTCTGAAGCATCTGAATCGCGCACTTCTCTAATACTTGTTATCGGAACTTCTGTTTTCACAAACCGATCAACCATAGGCTTTTGTGTGTTCACATAATTGCTTTTAATATATGCCATCTGGTGCTCAAGTTCCGGGAACAGCGTCCCTTCGTTGATGTTGTAAAAACTCAGTTCCTCTAAAATCGCATCTTTTCTTCCCGCTGGTATTCTAAAACTTTGAAGTTCAAATTCATCTTGGACATCACTATATGCCCGTTTAACAATGCTATGTCCGAGTTTTTCTTTCATCTGAACATTATATTTTCCGCAGATCAAAAAAGAGCCACTTTGCCGTACCAATCTTTCATTATTCAAGTTGGAAATCACAAAATAATTTCTTTGAATAGTCGAAAGCAAGCTTTTGTACTCGCTTGCCTCGCACTCTTTTACCTCTTTATCTGTATAAATTCCATACTTGTTCAAATCCGAGAGCAGCTTTTCTAATGTATAATCGCCCGAAATTTCATGACTCGCTAAATATGCCAGCACTTTGATCTCTATGTCGCTATAGCTTTTTCCGTAATCGCGCTTATAATAGATTTTCCCATCGGTCGGCGGCAATAACGTAGTCTTCCCGTCAGTTATCTTTTTCTCTTGATTGTTTTGGCAGGCAAAATACAGTGCCACTAGCGGATTTTCCGTCACGTCCAACAGTCTTGTTGGCAACCCGTAGTGCTGCAATTTTGCGAGTTTTTCAAAATCTGTTGTCAATTTTCGAAAGTCATCAGGATTCCGTGTGTAAGCTGCGTTTATCAATTCTGCTTCATGTGGCAGCATCCCACCACGGAACACTCCCGGCATGACATTCCATTCGTTGCTGGCCTGTCCACGGAAGAAATAGTGCTTTGTGCTTATCTCCGCGCCTTCTTCTTTCTTTATTGTTTCCTTTATATCAGAAATGTAGGTCAGGTAGCTATTAAGGTTTGTAACAACGCATTCCTTCGGATTTCTTGTCTTAGCATTATCAAAATCTTCCATATTATCCCTTCATTTCTTTTATAAACGATAATTTAGAGCAGCAAGCAGTTGCTCTTTTCAAGTCTTGGTTTGTGGATTTTAGCTTGTTCGGGGGTACTGTTCCTGAAAATTGGGAAGATACCACACTGGAAAATATCACGACACTGATAACGCGTGGAATCGCACCTAAATATTCTGATAATTCTGATCAAACAGTTGTCAATCAAAAATGTATTCGTAATCATACAATCGATCTTTCGCTTGCTCGAACCCATACACCGAAAGCTATCAATGAAAAATGGCTCAAGTTTGGTGATCTATTGATTAATTCTACTGGTGATGGCACTTTAGGGCGAGTTGCACAAGTCTGGTTTGCCCCTAAAGCTCTTACTGTTGATTCTCATGTGACTATTGTCCGGCCAGCGCGAGAAGAACTGATTTTCTATATCGGACTTTGGGGAATTTTACACGAGAAAGAGATCGAATCGCTTCACACAGGCAGTACAGGGCAGACAGAATTGCCAAGAGATCGAGTAAAAAAGCTAAAATTGCTTCTACCTGACAATATCAGCTTGAGTCGATTTAATTCCATAATCGCTCCGATGGCTTCTACTATTATTTCAAATCAAGAAGAAAATCAAAAACTTGCAAGTCTCAGAGATACGCTTCTGCCAAAGCTCATGTCCGGTGAGATCGATGTTTCTAGCATTCAGCTCTAAGCCGCTAAATTATCGTTTATCTTTTTATTGCACTCAATTTTCGAATCCAATGCAGAAAGAACTGCTGCAATTCGTTTTTGATCTTCACGCGGAGGACACTTTATTTCATAGGACGAAAACGAAGACTTATTTACAATAGGAACCGCTGTTGATGTTTTACTAATGAAATTCATTTTCTTTCCCAAAATTTGCATAGCGTAGTAAACAAAGGAAACATCAAAGCTTTTTTCGTCAACTATAATAGAATTGATTTGTTGATTCGTCACAGTTGGACATGTAGTAATGACTGCTTTTCCCAAATCAGAGCCAATGCAACTAACACAAACAGAATTTTCCGGAAGAATCGCATTTTTTACTTCTAACAGTCCTTTTTCCGTTAGAGTTTTTGATGTCTTTCCAACATATTTCACAGACATATTATCTGAGGGGGTAAGAAATGGTATACGACCTCCATAGTTATCGCTTATCGAGGTTTTTGGCGTTTTTCCCGTTATAATTTTTCCAAGTTCGCCTACCCGAACATTTTTCCACTCACCCATAATATTATCACCTTTATCCTATATATTTCCTATGTGCCAATTTTACATTTTGTTGTTTTACCATTGCATAGTGCATAGTTGTGTCAATTTTCTGGTGCCCTAAAAGTTGTTGTACTTGTTCAATTGGCATTCCCTTGTCAATCGCTGACGTTGCTAACGTCCGTCTGAACTTATGCGGATGCACTTTATTCAGCTTTAATCGTCGTCCTAATTCACGGAGCATCGTTTCCACGCCACCGATCATCAATCGCTCGTGCGGCTCTTTCAATGTCACAAAGAGTGCTGGATTGCTGTCTGACCGTTCATCCAGATAATTTTGAAGGTGGATCTTCGTCCGTGCGTCAAAGTATACCAATCGTTCCTTGTTGCCTTTACCAAATACCACGCATTCACGCTCATTAAAGTTGATATCCTCCCGATTAAGCGTTACCAACTCGCCAACACGCATTCCAGAAGATGCAAGCAAATCAATAATCGCCAAATCTCGTACTGTTGAACAGTTGTCACGCATCAGTTCCAACGCTTCATCCGTATACGTTTCCTTGATGATTTTGGCGGTTTTCACTTTGTGAATCCTACGAACAGGGCTTTTCACAATAAAATCTTCATCTTCCAGCCACGAGAAGAAACTGGAAAGAATACGCCGGATATTATCAATCGTAACTTTGCTCGACCGCCGCCGTGTTTGATAATCCATCAGATATTTTCGCAAATCATCCGTTGTAATTTGCTGCGGTGATTTTCCCACACCATTCAGCATCGCTGCAATAGTTTTTGAATAATAGGTCAATGTTTTCTCGGAGCAGCCCTCTATCCGTTTTGCCGTAATGAACGCTGCTGCCGAATCTTGTTCCTCAGCCTTTGACTGTTCTTCACCCATTTCAATTGTGACACCTTGAAATGATGCTTCCAGCACTGCTTTCAAATGCAGCAACTGTTCGTTATTGAGATACGGCAGCATTTTTCGCTGTATCTCGTTGATAATCTGATTTTTCATCGCCGTATCTCCTTATTACGATTTCAGAGAACGGCGGCAGTGGCAGTTTCTCCATAGAATCTCCCGCCACTGGTGAGAGTTATTGAAATTTAAGTAAACGATAATTTAGCGGCTTAGAGTTGAATATTGGCAGCATCAATTTCGCCGGACATTAGCCGAGGTAGCAGGATATCACGAGTGGAGGTAAGTCTATCGCTTTCAGCACGAAGATTGCGAATCTGTGAAAAAATTGGTTGTACGATTGAGTTGAAGGTACTCAATTCCACTTTCGATGGTATGACAACGGACACGTTGTTCAGATTGGCTTGGCTAATTTTGGGCTGAACGGCTCCAGTAACAATTGACCGGACATTGGTTAAGCTGAACAGCAAATAAAGCGTTTCGACAGTAAAGCCATTCTTACCCGTGATAATGTGGGCATGATTGTTCACCCAGAACTTTCCTTCTACATACTGCAAAATCGGAAAGCCCTTGTCGTCTACAACAGTACCGTCTTCACCAAGGAGTAGATAGATTCCGTCAAAAAGATACCTATCCACATAGTCCATTACTGAGGTGGCACCGTAGTACGGATAAATCTTTGTGAGATTGGCACGTTCACGGCTTGAAAGGGGTATGCGTTTGGAATCGTGTAGTTCTATGATTTCCGAAACCGTGCCAAGTTGCCAATCTGGAGGCATCTTGCCATTGAAGGGTTTCAAATCAATGAAACGATTCTTATAAAGAGCCTGTGCCTGCCGAAGTAAATTATCGTTTATCTTTTTATTGCACTCAATTTTCGAATCCAATGCAGAAAGAACTGCTGCAATTCGTTTTTGAT
>ENA-UESC01001408-UESC01001408.1-human-gut-metagenome-genome-assembly--contig:-NODE-1408-length-18248-cov-5.925981_pt1 | contig 18248 bp, 15 predicted proteins | sample MGYA00242998_ERZ507999 | MGnify/ENA primary metagenome ERZ507999 (study PRJEB26167, sample SAMN06115465) | human gut metagenome | host: Homo sapiens | place: China:Hubei | collected 2016-04-27... | reverse complement strand
ATTTTTTTAGGGACACAAGGTGCAGATTTACCTATTCAATTAAAGTATCCAGCTATGTCTGTTGGATATAATCTTACAATGGGAGAAGCAGTAGGAATAGCATTATTGCTGGGATATTTCTTTACATTAGGAATAATGGGCATAACACTTTTTATGTCTGCTTTATTGAAAAATACTTATGCGGTTATTATTGTTGCATTTTTGTTGATTATAATTCCGACATTTTTATCACCTGATACAGGAGGATATGCATGGAGTCATGTGCTATCTTTATTGCCACCTAAAATAGCAGATTTTTCGTTCCAGTCATATACGGCATATAGTATAGGAAATATAGTATTGAGTTGGCCGGTTATGGCAATTTTGATAAATGCAATAGTGGCAGTAATCTGTTCAGTTCTGGGATATATTGTTTTCCGGAAACATCAAGTAAATAAATAGCAAAGTTTTCAGTGGAGAGGCCTCTCCACTGTGTCTAGGGATACTCCCTAGACACAGTGATATAAGGATGTGAGGGATTGAGAAAAGAAAAAAATTATGTGATAAAGAACACTATATATTGTATAAAATACATTTGGAAAATTGATCGTAAATACATTTTATTGATGGTAGTAATATCTATACTTACAAGTTTATTCCAAAAATGAAATTTTAAATTCCACCACCACATTTGGTGGTGGAATTTACTCCCGCACAGTAAAGGTTTACTCTTTCATATAAAAATGGTAAGGTTATCTTTCTTTCTGACAGCAGTAGAAAGAAGGATATCCATGAGTAAATATATTCCAGGAAACCAGAAGCACCTTTCCCTTGAAGACCGTATCTATATCGAAAACGAACTGAACAAGGGAGAAACCTTTAAGAACATTGCCCGCTTTCTTTGCAAGGATCCAACAACCATTTCCAAAGAAGTAAGGGCTCACCGTCTATCCGACTGGTATCACAAAGGTACTTTCTATAATGCCCATAACTTTTGTATTCATCGCTTCCATTGCCGGAAAACCAATGTCTGCGGAAAAATCATTCTCTGCGATGTAAAATGCACTTCCTGCCCCACCTGTAATCAAACTTGCAAGGATTTTGTGAAGGAACAGTGCAAAAGACTGGATAAGGCGCCCTATGTCTGTAATGGCTGCACAAAAAAGATAAATCATTGCACCATCGCCCAGAAATACAGATACGATGCACGTTTTGCTGATAGAAAATACCGTGAAAAGCTTTCCGGTTCCAGAGCCGGTATAAACATGACAAAACATGAATTACGCAAAAAGGATGGCATTGTTTCTCCTTTAATCGAGCAGGGACAATCTCCATATCAAATCATTACCAATCATCCAGAACTGGATATGTCAGTCCGTTCCTTGTACACCTATCTGGATCAAGGTCTGTTTACAGCCAGAAACATTGATTTAAAACGTAAGCCCGGCTTCAAGCCACGAAAGTGCCATAAAACACAGATTACAAACAGAACCGTCTTCGAGAAAAGGTTATTCAGTGATTTTAGTGAGCTGCAGTTATCCTCTTTTGTAGAAATGGATACGGTACACTCATCCAGAGAATCCAACAAGACGTTACTGACCTTTTTCTTCACTAAGGAAAAGCTGTTCCTTGCCTTTCTCCTGAATCGTTGTACTAAAGGCGCTGTCCGGCTTATTTTTGACCGTTTAGAAAAACGTATGGGCACCTATGAGTTCTTATCTGTCTTTGAATATATCTTGACAGACAGGGGTTCAGAATTCGGAGATCCTGTCGCTCTTGAAACAGGACTGGATGAAATTCAGCGTACCAGCATCTACTATTGTGATCCCATGCGTAGCGGACAAAAAGGAGGTCTTGAGCAGGCTCACACCATGCTTCGCATGGTGCTTCCCAAAGGAACTAGTTTTGAATTTTTGACACAATGGGATGTGAATCTAATCGTGAATCACATCAACTCCACTCCAAGGGAAAGTCTTAATGGAAGCACGCCTTATGACACCGCATTAGAGACACTCGGAAAAGAAACCCTAAACGCATTTCAGCTTAAGCGCATTGACCCTGATTTGGTCAATCTAACGCCTAAGCTGATTCGCTTCAACCATTAACAACCACTTAGAAATCTGCTGTCGGACTGGAAATTAAACTTTCACATTTTCCTCACATGACCAGTGGAATTTAGTCTCGCACACTACCTTCCAGTGGTCCGTTTGTCATACCATCAAATCAGTTTTTTCCAAGAAGTTACTCCTATTATAACAGAAATAAGCGTTTTGAGCTTATAAAACTCTTAGAAAATCAAGAACTTTTAAATGAGTGTGGAATTTACTTCTGCACTGGAATTTACTTTTTCAAGTTAGCTGAAGTTTGCACATCGGAATTCAATAATAGCCTAATAGCAATTATTAATAAAACAGGCTGGGTAAATAACCATAATACTGCGAATAGCAATACAAAAAATCCTACAAATTTACCGATTGCAGCTATTCCTGAATAATCCCCATCACAAGCGGCAATGATTGAACCAACAACAAATATTAAAATAAACGCCAATATATGCATAACTGCCACCTCCATAAATGTTCTATTTAACTCATTTATCATGCATCTGTTCCTTATGCTTTCCTTATGCCTTATGCTTTCCTTATGCTTTATTTATAGCACTTTATACTGTCCAATAATCATCCCTTGTACATCGAATTAATGTTCTGTATTGCAACAAATCGGTATAAAAAAGGACGCAGGATTTCTCCCACGTCCTCACATCTATCTGGCTTTATCTTCTCTTACCTTCGGTGCTTCCTTATGTGCCGCTTCCTGCTTCACCTCATCCACACCTCTAGCCTCAAATGCATCTGCATTATACTGATACTCCTGCGGCTCAGCGACCATCGGTGAATATACTGCCTCTTCTCGCTCTGCTTCTACCCTCTCCGGCTCTGTCTGCTCCTTTGTTTTCGCATTCTCCATATGCTTTTCCTTATCAAGTTGCACATTCATAGCCAGATTATCCAGCTTATCAATCGAAGCGTCCAGATGGAGCTCCATTGATACCAGTATCTTTTTCACTGCTTTCATAGGAGCAAGCACCGCCTTTGTAATGGGATGTTTCTGCTCTTTCTGTGAATAATCCACCTCTGGCTTGTCTGCAAAAGTACGAAATGCATTGGCTGCTGTCTGACCAGCTTCTCGAAATCCTTTTGCAAGAAGTGCTGTCTTTGCTATATCCTTATCCGTGGTCTTGATTGCACCTCTTACATTCTCCCGGATATCAAGAAGTTTTTTCTTAATTCCTAAGAACTCCGACACCCTGTATAATGCAGTTCTTCCCTTTGCCTTTGCTTCATCAACTATGCTCTTTGCTGTAGATTTGACCTGTGCTTTCACTTCCAATACCTGCGACTTAATCTGCTCACATCTGGCATTAAGTCGCTCCTGTGCTTCTGACAATGCCTTTTTAGCATTATTGACAAGAGTATCTTCCTGCATTTCTTTGATCTGGTTCTGCATATTGGTGAGTTCTTCCGTCATGGAATCAATCTTTTTCTCCAGTCCATCCACATAGCTGCATATCTCAAATACATCGTTTGCCTGCTCTTTCATGGCATTTTTCTTTAATAAGTCGAGAAGTTCTCTTATGACCTCCTCATTGGTAAGTGTTTTTCCTGCTTCCATATCCATTCTGTTTCCTCCATTCTGTAAATGGGGCAGCCTTGGCCGCCCCTGTACTCTGATTACTGATTATCGAAAGGGCGTCGCCTCTTTGTCCTTCTCTTTATCGGGATTGCCATGATGTTTCTCTGCACTCTCTCTTGCATTTTCGTTGCTCTTATCCTTTGCTTTCTCATATTCAGAGATAATCTCATTATAGAGTTTTTCTCTGAAATCCTTTGTGACCGGATAGCAGACATCCTGGTAGATTGGCTTGCCCTGCTCGTCCACCTGCTTTGTCTTATAAGAAGGCATTGATACAAAGATTTTCTCTTTGCCCTGCACGATATTGATGTTATTTACGATGAAACTGTTTTCAAAATAAATGCGTGCAAGTCCCTTGATGTTACTACCTTCCCTCTCATAAGGTGTTACAGTTACGGAAAACTCCGGCATTTCCTGTGTACGCTCCTGCTTCTGTGTCTCCTCTTTCTCCGGTTCCTTAATTCTTGCATAGGCATCAAGGATATTGGTATAGAGTTCCTCTCGAAACTCTGCTGTGATAGGATTGCACACATCCTTATAGATCACACCGTTGCTTTCATCACGCTCATTGGAGCGGTATCTTGGCATTGATACAAAAAGCTCTCCCTTATCCTTATTCTCAAGGATTGCAATATTGGTGATCTTAAATGAATCACCGAATACCACTGTTGCAAATCCTTTGATGTTGCTGCCCTCTTTTGCTCTTACTTCGTTTACTTTAATTGAATACTTCATATGCTATTCCTCGCTTTCTTTTTGTTCTTTGTTTTGCTCCGGTATGATAAGCTCACACCAAAGCTGTTCTATCTGTTCACAAGACAATCTGCCATTAAGCCAGTTGCCAAGTGTAACGACCATTCCATCCTGCTCGTAATAGAGCCACTCCTGTGTTTCAATGTTCCCCTCATACACGATAGTCACATCAAAATCAGGCATAAATAATCCTTCCTCTGCATCCCATACACAGGCTATTCCCTGTCTGAGTGTCAGATTCAGGCTTTCGACATACACAGACCAGCCGCTTACGACTATCTGAAAGTCATCATCAATCTCAGCAATATCATCCTCGATGTCAATTAGCTCTTCCATTTCTGCTACTGCCTCTTCTATCTCACCTAATCGGTATCTCTTATTCATCCATCACCGCCTCCTTATAAATGCACCTGACCACAAAACGCATGGTTCCTTTCTGGGAACAGGTAAAAAGAGTTAATTCTTTTTCTGTACCCTGTGTCTTGATGCTGTTATCATACGGATTTACTACCTCTGTCTCTATTACCTCATAGATATGCTTCAGCCCATTTTTGTCGGTTATCATTACTTCATCACCTATGGATATCTGACTTAGTGGTGTAAAAAATGTGCCATATCTGCTGCCATTATGACCGCACAATACACAGTTGCCACTTTCTCCGATTCCTGCAGTCTCTTCTATATGACCAATCCCTGCATTAAGCACTTTACTTGTGGTTCCTTCCATTACCGGATACCTGATATCTAAGCCCGGTATCTCAATGATGCCGATAACACCGCCTTCTTTAAGAATGGCTTCATCCTCTTTACTAATGGAGGTTTGCTCTTCCTCCACATCTGTTTCTTCATCGTAATCATCCTCCAATGTCTGCTCAAATTCACTTATGAGCTGTTCTGTCTGTTTTTCTCCGGTTGTCCGCCAGAAAAAAGGGACTGCCATAATGGCAATCCCTGCTGCAATCAGTAGTCCTGCGACCACTTTTCTTATGCTCATATTATTCACTCTCCTATCGTGTTCTGCCCTCTCTGTCGGCTGGATAAGCACCTTTATCCTCTGCTACAATTGCTGCAGATTCCATTCTGTCATCAGCTTCTCTTTCTTCCTCCGGTCCGCTCAGGTCTGCATCCACAGCCTTTGCGTTCTCAAGGTCAAGCTGGGCATTCAGTTTACACTGCCTAGCCAGCTTTTCTTCCAGTTCCTTGCTGTACGCAAATGGCTTGTCATACTCTGCCTTTGATGCTTCAAGGTCATTCTGGTACTGCTCAATCTTCTTTTCAAAGAAATCAATGTTCTCATGGAGTCCATTGAACAGGTTTTCCAGCTTCACCATGCTGCCGACAGGACTTGTGGAAAGCTCTGCTTTATACTCTGTCTTTCCACGAAGCACCATATAATTGATGCCAAGGAAGTTCTTTTCCACAAGCAGCTCAAATCCGTGGAATTTACCGATTACAGTTGTCTCTCCGGTCTTACATTTACTGATTGCTTCAAGCATCATCGTTCCGCCATCCACACGCTCTGTGTAAGTTACTTTGCCTATGGTAATGGCAAATTCCGGATTATCAATCAGCTCTTTATCCCTTGCCTTTACATCCTCTCTTACATTGGCAAGCTTTTCTGTTGCTGTCTTAATCAGCTTCGGATACTTAATCATAAAGTTATCCTGCAAGCCATATCTCTGATTGTCATAGGATGCCTTTAAGAGCTTTAATCTCTGGACATCATTGTCAATCTCCATCTTTTCCTTGATTAAAGGATTGCCTGTGGCAACCGCTTTAATCTCTGCATAGGAAAGTGTTGCCTCGTCGATATCCTCACAGCTTCGGCTTACAGCCTTGCTTGTCATGACCTGACTGATGAATCGCTGCTTATTTTCAACAAGCGACCAGTTGTATGCATCAAATGTCCCTTTGGTGACATATCTGTAGATTGCCACCTCTTTATTTTCATTGCCCTGTCGTATGCCTCGTCCTTCCCTCTGTTCAATGGAGCTTGGCTTCCAAGGACAGTCCACATGATGCATTGCAACAAGGTGTGTCTGCACATTGACACCTGTTCCACACTTGTCCGTTGAACCGATAAGAACCTTCTTTTTACCTGTCCTCATCTCCTTAAAAAGTGCGTCCCTTTGTGCATCCGTCTTGGCATCATGAATAAAAGCTATCTCATCTGCCGGAATACCATACTGGATCAGTGTTTCTTTCAGATAATCGTAGATGGTAAAGTCCTTATCTGGTCCCGGTGTGCCGATGTCCGAAAAAATAAGCTGGCAGCCTATATGACCATCAGCATTTCCTTTCTCATATTCTTTCCATACATTCTCCGCTACCTTATTGAGTTTTCCATCCGGATTGTTCGGCGCATCCTTATCAATCAGTCTGGCATCCGTTCCAAGAAGTCTTGCCTCATGGGTAATCTTTAGAAAGTTATCCACGCTTGGATCAACTCCACCGCCTCTGATACGCTCTGCCCTCACAACAAAGTCTTCCATGACCTGCTTCACATACCAGTCAGGCTCCGACTCCACTATAATAGGCTTGCCGCCACGGAGAGCTGGCACATCAAGGTCAAGCATGTCTGCGGTCTGCACATCTGCTACCTCACGGAAGATATTCATAAGCTCCGGCAGATTCGTAAACTTATTAAATCTGCTCTTAAAACGAAATCCGCTTCCCTCTACAGTAAGCTCAAGTGCTGTTGTCACTTCACCAAAGTTTGCTGCCCAAGAATCAAAGTGATAAATCCCCATCTCTTCAAGTGCCGCTTTCTGTAAGTAAAGCTGCATGACATACATCTCACACATGGTATTGGATATTGGTGTACCTGTTGCAAACACAATACCCCTGCCATCATTTATCTCAGACAAATACTGGCATTTAAGCTGCATATCCGTTGACTTCTTAGCTCCGCTACTGCTGATACCTGACACATTATTCATCTTGGAAAAAATCGCAAGGTTCTTAAAATTATGTGCTTCGTCTACCATAATAGAATCTACACCCAGTTCCTCAAAGGTAATAAGGTCATCCTTCCTGCTCTCATCTGACAAGGATTTCAGCTGTTCCTCCAGTTTTTTCTTCTGGCTTTCCATCTGCTTTACAGTCCATCGCTCTCCGTTACGCTCCTTCATCTCATCAATCGCATAGCTGATTTCATCAATCTGCTCGTTAAGCATTCGCTCCTTTCTCTCTGCGGAGATTGGGATTTTCTCAAACTGTGAGTGTGACATGATGATACAGTCATAGTCACCAGTTGCAATCCTTGATACGAACTGCTTTCTGCGGCTTTTTTCAAAATCACGCTCCGTGGCAACTAAGATATTTGCTGACGGATAAAGCCTTAAAAACTCTGATGCCGTCTGACCGATAAGCGGCTTTGGTACAACCATGATTGTCTTATTGGCAAGTCCAAGTCTCTTCTGCTCCATGCAGGCAGCCATCATCTCAAATGACTTTCCGGCACCGACACAGTGTGCCAGCAGAGTATTTCCCCCAAGAAGAATTCTTGCCACCGCATTTTTCTGGTGTGGCTTTAACTCAATCGCCGGATTCATTCCCGGAAACTGTAAGTGACTTCCGTCATACTCACGCAGGCGGATGTTATTAAATGTCTCGTTGTAATACTCCACATATTTCTGTCTTCGCTCCGGCTCTGCAAACAGCCACTCCTTGAACTTCTCCTTGATCATGTTCTGCTTTTCCCTTGCAAGCATTGTCTCATTCTTATTGACTTCGTAATGATACCTGCCATCACCGTCATCAATCCTGTCCCTGACTGTTACTGTCTTTAGATTCAGCGTATCCTCAAAAATAGAATAAGCATCCATGCGGCTTGTACCATAGGTCTTAGTAGCCGCCACTGAATGCTTATCCATGCTTTTATTCTCGATGAACCATTCCATGCTCATCTTATTTAAGTGTACCTGAATGCCTGTATTGTAAAACTGGCTTCTGACTGCCCTTGCCCGTCTTGGTGTATTGAGAAGCTCATAGATAAACTGCTCATAATCAAGCGGCTCAATCCATGTCGTGCCAATCTTTACATCAATATCCGAGGCTTCAATCCACTCCGGCTGTACCTTTTCAAGTGCTGCCACATTGCCTGCAAATTTTTCTGCCTGCGGATTGCCTGTATCCGCTGCCATAGCCTTTGCTACACGAAGCTTGTCTCTCACATTGCCGGAAAGATACTCGTCTGCCGTCTCCCAGCCGATGTCGGGATTGTTCTCGTTGTAGCGGTCGGGATTTAGGAAAATCAATCCATCCAGCTCTTCCACAAGAACTGCCCTTCTAAGCTCTGCCAAAGCATCATCACTAAATGTTATCTCATCAGCTGTCTGCCCGGACTTTTCTGCAAGTTCTTCCTTTACATTAGTAATATCCGGCTCATAGATAGAGAGCATATAGGCAAGATTTACATATCCAAATTCATTGACGGATACATTCAATGCTTCCACAGCAGTCTCAACCCTGTCTATGACAGTCTTTGCCTTAATCGTCTGCTTATAAAACATATCCGCTTTTTTCACCTCCCCGTCTTCATTTACTTCTTCAAGACTGCAAAGAAGTGGGTAATCGCTGTCATCTCTGAAAGCTATTCTGTTTGCTTTTGAAGTAATGGCTCCATACTGCTTTACGAAGGCATCATATTTTACATTAAGAAGTCTCTGCTTATCAGAAAGCTCCTCCTCGCTGCAGCCATCCATCTGGATATCAATCAGATCTCTTGTTATCTGTCTGATTTCATCAAGGCTTCTGATTCGCTCCTCGGCAGTCTGTGATACTTCTTTTCTTACCATCTCGGAATTTTCCCTGTAATAGAGTTTTCCTTCAAAAAATGTGTAAGTGTAGTTTCTCACATCCGGATCAGCCGGGATAACTTCCTCCGTCTGCTCCGCCTCATCTGCCACTCTCTCAAAATCTGTCATCTGGGCTTTGATATTACCGATAGCTTTGTTTAATGCTTCATAAATATTGAAGTTCTCATCATCATTCACGCAGACTGTGTATCTGCTGTCCGTAAATCCTTGTGTCATATTCCATAGATCCAAGCATCATTTCCGGATGCTCTGCAAAATAAGAGTTGACTGCAATGCCATTCTCAGTTACACCAAGGTGTACCCAGTCCGGCTCAATATCAATCTTTCTCTCCCTTTTCTGCAAAAACAGGATATCTGCTGTCACTTCGGTTCCTGCATTATCTTTAAATGCAGTATTCGGAAGTCTTATCGCTCCCACAAGCTCTGCTCTTTCAGCCAGATACTTTCGGATAGTAGGATTTGCCTTATCAAGTGTTCCCTTTGTGGTAATCACCGCAACCATGCCTCCCGGTCTTACCTGATCAAGTGCTTTTGCCAGAAAATAATCGTGGATACGGAAGTTATACTTGTTGTACTTCGGATCAAAAACCTTATAATCACCAAATGGCACATTTCCGACAACTACATCAAAGAAGTTATCCGGATATGTGGTATTCTCAAATCCTGTGATACTGATATTGGCATTCTGATAAAGCTGCTTTGCAATTCTTCCCGAAATGCTGTCAAGCTCCACCCCATACAGCTTACTTCTCTGCATAGGTGCCGGCATACTCCCAAAGAAGTTACCGATACCCATAGATGGTTCTAATACATTGCCGCCTCTGAAACCAAACTGGACAAGTGCCGAGTTCATGCACATGGCAATCTCCGGTGAAGTATAAAAGGCATTGTTTACTGTTGCCCTAGCTGCAGCATACTCTTCATCCGATAACATCTCTTTGAGTTCTTTGTACTCTTTGCTCCAGCCTGCGTTTTCCTCGTCAAATGCCTGTGACAGTCCGCCCCATCCGACAAACTTCGACAAGGTTTTCTGTTCCTCCGGTGTTGCAAGCCTGTTTTCTGATTCAATCTGCTTTAAAGTACGAATTGCATCCATATTCCACTGATATCTGGTCTTGGCACCGCCTTTTTCCATTTCCCAGAGATTGTAATGGAAGTTGTGCTTCGTCTGCCCGGCAACATTCTTCTCATTTTCAAGACTTTCTACTTGCTGTACTGGTTCCTGCTTTGGTGTAAAATCTACAGTTTCCTGTGATTCTGTATCAGCCTGAATATCATCCACAGATACTGATACCACATCATCTGAAACTACATGTCCATTCTCATCAATCTTGGTTTCCCATCCATTCGCTATTGCTCTTTCCCTGGTTTCAAGACGATTAGCTTTTACACTATCCTCGATGTCAAAGAATCTCTTATAGACCGGATTCATCTTATCCCTGTCAGCCTTCTGCTTTATCTCTTGATAATACTTTTTCTGGTCTTCTCCGCAGTAAAATGGCTGTTTTACCATATAGGATAAAATCTCATATAACTCACGCCAGTCGAGAGCACCTTCCTTACGCACACCATTCCTGTTCTTATAGCTGATCTTCACATATCCACTTCTGATTGAGTACTCCACAAGACCATACTTATTGTTGGAATATGCCTTTCTTTCTGCATTATCTGTCCCTAATGCAATATCCCTGATAAGGTCAAGTTTATTGGGCATAAATGCAAAATCAGACTGCACCACATCCATAAGGAATGCCCTAAACGGAGTGTAGCAGCTGCAATCTGTTACAAGAATCTCCGCCGCATCACGCAGGTCTTCATCAAGCTCTGCAATACGCTTGGCATAATCAATCGGTGTAATATACTGAAGCTCTGATGGATCTTTTTCAGTTGTTTCAGCTTCTATCTCTGCACCATATTCTGCCTGTGTTACCATGCGGTCTTCATCGGCAGTTTCCTGTGGTGTCATGCCTTTTGCACTTACATAATCTCTGTTAGAAGCATAGCTCTCCGGCTCATCCGGTATTGCATAATCATCAATCTCTGATTCTGCCTCCTCCGGTTCCACTTCCCGGTATTCGGCATCAATGACCTCATCATCCTCACGGAGTCCGTCCATCGCAAGCTCATCAATACGAGGTGTCTCAGGCTGGTATTCCCCTGTAAGAATAAGGACACCAAGCTCTTTTTCGATATCTTTCCACGAAACATATCCTTCAACCTCTCCATCCTCATCTCGCCACTGAAAACGCAGTCCATTCCCATGAAATGTGTCATATCCGTGCAGTCCCAGTCCGTCAACCGGCCAGCCTGCACCTCCCTGACCATATTCTGCTTTGATACGCTTTGCCCTGGTTCCTGCATCAATCTCAGTTTCAAAAATCTTGCATACCCTGCCCTTGCCACCGATAAAACCTGTACCTCTCATAAGCACCTGTTTGATATACTCACTTGGTACTGTTGCAGACTTTTTGGGATTCAGGTAATTGTATTTACCTGCTAATGCAGCTTTTCTGTCCTGCTCGAACTGACGCATAAACTGATTATTGTTTTCGTCCTCAGTATGAATAGTGCCAATGCTTGCCTGCCCATTCTGGTCGAAAAAAAAGGAAGCCTGTGTATATTCGGCTTCCTTACTAACACCCAATGAATTGATTTCATCAAGTTCCCTATTCAGTTCTGTATCATCTGATTCTAGTGGAATCGCATCACTATCTGATTCAGTACCACTTCCTCTGCCTGCATCTTCGCCTGCTCTCTTATCTTCCACATCTCCATTGTCGATGACGGATTCTGTGGCTTGTGCTTCGCCAGATACTGCATCTCCAGCTGGTCGTACAGCTGGTTCGCTTCCTCCTCTACCGCTGACATCTTCTCGTACATCTTCCCGAATCTCATCAGCGTCTTGTATCTTGCCGGCTCGTTCTCCTTTAGATAGTTCATCGCCATCCTTCCGTATTTGCCCAGCTTCGTGAGATCCTCCGTCTCGTCCGGCATCTCTATCTGCGGATAAAGCAGTCCGTCCACTTCCTTGTAAGTCATTTCTTCTAACATATCCAATTCTCCTTTCGCTCTCGATTGCCTTTAAGTTACGACTAAATTCTCTAAGAACACTACAGGAGACATCGCATACAATGGAACCAAGACGGTAAATGATCTCTTCGTCTTTGATATTTACGATCTGACTAAAATCCTGTTCTTGCACAGATAAGTCAAATCCGCATCTCGTCCCTACAGCATACATGACACTTGCATATACAAGCTGCTCCATGTCCATTTCCTGCTGTAAGCCATTGCGTTTCTTACTTTCTTCCTTTATCACACTACCTGATAGCTGCATAAGTTCGGTCATTCGGTCTCCGAACTCTTCTTTTATTATAAGCCAAACATCTGTTCCTGTAAACTGTTTTAATATATTTTTTAGAGACTCCCTGTCGCTGTTATCGTACTGCTCAATCTGACCTTCTGACACAAGAAAATCCACATAATCCTTAAGATTTTCTCCCTCAAGGTCCCATGTCAGCTTAACATTCTTCCCTCCGGTATCACTGATATCAAAGATATATCTCATACGGGGATTCAGTGCCCTTGACGGGAAAATGGCACAGCCTTTCGCACCACGCTTTACATATCTTCCCACCTTTTTCCAGGTATCATAATCTGCCATAAGTGTGCTTCTCTCCGGAGATCTCTGAGCTGTTACCATAACGATATTGTCAAATTCATAGCGGTACAACTGACCTGCAACCTTTAAAACATCTTTCCAGTTCTTATCTGTTCTGGTGATGTTACCAATTTCAGAATCGTATATCGCTTTGACCTTCATATCAACGCCCATACCTTTGTCCTCCTCTACTTAAACATCTCTGCAAACAATCCCTTAAAGAGCTTTAACTCATCCTTATCCAGCTCGATTGCAAATTCATTGTCGATTGCCTGTTTTTCGCATTTATCCTTTTCCTTTGCAATCTTACGCACCACACGAAGAAGCACATAGCACTCCTTGGACTTTGCAATGCTCTGTTTAAAGGTCAGCTCATCCTCATCGACTGACTTCTGTGTCTGATAGATAATCTCTTTTAACTTATCATTGATACCATCTACTTCCTCAAGGGAAATAATAACGGATGCCTTAGAAGCACCCGATCTGTCCCACTCCTTATGAAGTTCCTTTACTAAAAACTCCATGTTCTTAATTACTGTTGTTGAATCACTTTTCATCTTGCTCTTCCTCCGTTTTCTTTTAATGAAGAAGGGAGCTGACTTTCGCTGATAGGTGCAAAATCAACTCCCTTCATGTCCTCTGCTCCAAGGACTATCTGCTCTGCATAATACATATCCATTGCCTTATTGATGGCATCGTCAAGCGACTCTGCCTTTACTTTCTGTACTCGTGAAAGCACTTCTTTTATCTCAACATCAAATTCCTGTTCCATATGATATCGCCTCCTGTAAAAATCTCATCACCGGCTCTTTTCTTCCTTTACCTGTCTTTCCTTAAAGCCTTCATCGTACTTTCCATCTTCCAGCCTGTCGTAAAAACAGTCCTCTTCAATCGTTCCAAAATCCTCATACATCTGGTGAAGGAAGTCATTCTGCAGCTTCTTTGGTACATCATCATCCTTTGACATATCCTGATAAAAATAGAACTTCTGCTTTAGCTTTGCCCTGTAATCATAGATATCCTCTATCTTTTCCGGTGTGCCATACTCCCTCTTGTATGCCTTGAAATTTGTAGTTGAAAGTGTGGAACCTAGATAAATGCCATGCTCCCACGATACCCCGATTGTGGTATTGTCCTTTGTAGGCTTCTCATCCTTCGGATAACGCTTATACTCTGTCGCACCAAGGGCGATTGTAAGGGAACCTGACTTCATATCCATCACCACAAGATTCCTTGGTGATAATGCTTCAAGCACCATGTAATCATGGTCATTGAAGTTATGAAATGTCTGTCCCCTTTCAAATGAGCGGTTCTCCATTTCATAATGCAGGTTAAAATCATCCACCCAGCCCTTATCGGTCATTCCAATCTCCTTAAGCTTTGCAACACATTCAGAAGAACTGGCTTCTTTATCAAACCGGAATTCTTTGGAATCGTTATAAAATCCCTGAAGAAAATGTCCGAGCTGAATATCATCCAGACAGAATCTCGCAGATACAGTTACATTTGCTGCCCTGTAATACTCTGTGAAGTTATCTGCTTCACCAAGTGTCCTTCCAAGCTGCAACAAATTTTCTGCAAGCTCTGACATATCATCAATTGCTATAAAACTCTTATAATCATCCAGAGTCATCAGCATATTTGTCTCTGTTCCCCTGTCGTTTTCTGTTACCAGTATCATATCTTTTAAATCCATTCTTACCTCCAGTCTCAGAGAGGGACTATGCCCTCTCTGCAAATTTCCTGTTATGGTCTTCCTATCACAACAATCTTTCCTGTGCTTGCCACATCCCTGTAGACCACACCAAGACTTTCATTAAGTGCCTCTACCACCTTGCCATTTCCGACATATACTGCCACATGGCTGATGTTCTTATATCTTCCATTGCTTGTAAAACTGTAAAAGATAAGGTCTCCCGGCTGTAACTCATCAAAGGAGACAGTCTTTCCGGCTTCATCAAGTCCCTGTGCCTCCGCTGCCGCTGTGGTTGCACCGCCATAACTAATATCCACGCCTGCATCTTTCCATGAATAATAGGCTAAGGAACTGCAGTCATAATAGTTACCGCTGTCTCTTAAATCCTGACTATAAGGAAAACCAACTCTGTGTAGTGCATAGGAGCAGACTGTTTTCTGCCTGCTGTCTGTAATTTCGTTTAGGATGGCATTGATTTCATCCTCAGTCATGGAGCTTACTCCCGGACTGCCGCCTCCACCTCCACTTCCGCTTCCGGCATATCCAAGCTGTCCCATAAACTCAGGACTCATGATCTGCTCAAGCATTTCCACCTGATCAGAATTAAATCCATAGACCGAAATCATATCCCTGTACGATTTTAGTGTGACATTCACATACAGAACCGACTTCGTGACAGTAGTTACATTACCGTCTGCATCTGTTTCTTCCACATCTTTTGTTCCTGTGCTTGTGGTGTATGAACACATATCATTTACAACTGCCTGCAGCCAGCCTTTTGAAGTATCATTCATGACTGTTGCAGTATCTCCGACACCATGCTTGACCATATAGACTGCCATGATGTCATAGTAATTGCTTGGGTTTTCTTCCATACCTTCATAATCCACATATACAAGCTCTCCAAGGTCATATCCGGTATGCTCATTCACTTTCGTATTAACATCCCGGTTAAACTCCTGCACATAAGCACTCGTTACTGTCTGCACGGTATCTCCTGATTCAAGTGGTGGCAGAAATAAAGCAAATGGAGAATTGTAAAGGATTGCTATCACCGCTATAACCGGAACCGCAATCATGGCAACTACAAGAACAAGTAATAAAAGCACCAATCCGATAATCGGTGCAGCTGCCTTTACCCAGGTAATCGCTTTTCGCACAATCAGATCCTTTACCAGCTTTGCCACGCTGTCTGTCTGATTCTCCTGTGTTTTCATCTTATCCAGAAAGAATTTTATCTTTCTGCTCCGGTTGGTCATCTTTTCATCCTTGACCTCTATGGACACACCTGCAGCATATCCGGCTGCCATGCCGATTGCAGTACCAACTCCTGGTGCAACCGCTGTTCCTGCCGCTGTAGCAGCTGCCTTTGTAGCAGTTTTTGTTGCAACCTTAGCAGTAGTCTTGGCTGTTTCTTTTGCTGTCTCTTTAGCTACAGTCTTTGCAGTATCTTTGGCAGCTTTCTTTGCTGTCCTTTTTGCCAGCTTCTTTCCTGCCTCTACCTTCTTGATACGCTTTCTTGCCTCGGCTGCCGCCTTTTTCCTGAAAAGTGCTGCACCCTTGGATGCTGTTCCGGTAACAGGTCGGCTTGCTTCATATGCAAGATATGCTGCCTGCGATACCTCATGCCCGCCTTCCACCTGCTCCGTTACTGCCCCGGCTGCAAGTGCACCTGTTCTTCCTGCAATGTGAAGATTAGTATTCTTGGTCTTGATGGAAGTGTTGGATTCTCTATAGTTTCGCTTAAATCTTGATAATCCCTTATTCTTCGGCTCTGACTGATGAATGGTACTCTTGCGATAGGACTTCTTTTTATCATCAGATACCTTTGCACCGATAGTTTTAGGACCTCTCTCTACTGTATAGATGTTGCTGCCTTTAATCTTGGCTCCCTTTGGTTCGTGGGCATGAATCTTGGCTTTCTCCTTGGTGTGAATGACCATCGGTTTGTCATCAACCTTTCTAATTTTCAATTTTCTCACCTCCTACTTTGAAAAATAAAATAAGCCGCTAGGGAGCAAAAATTACTCCTTAACGGCTATGTAAAATCATTCAATATTCAATTATTAAAAGCAACATGAAACTGGGATTTGGAGATTGCTTACTTCCTTATCGTATTAAGAACATTTAAGGCTTGTTCACCTTCATCTCTGTTGGTACTCCATATGCTGATAGACAATAATTCACCCGCAGAATAATACCCTACATAAACAACATAAATAGTGTTGCTATCTTCCGTTAATACATCGTCGTATATCTTTGCTTCAAATCCGCTTGGAATGTAGAAATCTAAATTTCGCTGTCTTGCAGATACTGGCACTGTTCTGATATAAGCATCTTCCATTACTTCTCTTGGTGCAAGTATACCATCCCTTTCTGCGTGGAACGGTGTTATACGAATTGTCAAATCACTATTGTCAGGATAAAAAATGTACTGACCACTCTCTTTATCGTATTCGCCTTGCCAGTTATCTGGCATAGAAATTTGCCAATCAAAGAGTAATTTATAAGAATTCATGTTGCCCCTCCAAATTCAAATTTGTAAATATCATTTTACATTTTTATATGAAATCACAATATGACTTGGTGCAAATAATACTGATGCAATAATCAATAGCACTGACCTACTCATAATCCCACTAAATAAGAACAACATTGAAGGAATAATAGAAAGTGCTAATGCTCTGAAAATGCTGTTTTTCTTAAAACATATAATCCAAATAGCACAATAAAGCATTACCAATATGGTATCTACAATCAGATATACTGCAAATGTTTCGTCAGACCACCACCCGAACCAAGTTCCCGGAATATTGATTATCATGAATCCGAAACAACCCAATCTCCCTACTTGTTCTGTGACCTCAACATATTTATTGTTCCACTTATTATCAAATCCATCTTTGCACTTAATCGCAAATACAACATTGGGTATCATAATGACTGCAATAAAAATCAGCCCAAAAACATTAAACCATTCCATATTATCTACCATCACAAACTTGAATTTATACCCGGTACTTGTCTCGATTTATAGTCATATCAACTAAATGAAATACAAGTAAGATAATAAAAAAAACGGAAACTATTATTATTCCTGCGCCCAGCTTGATAAAATCAATTATACCGCCAAGACAAAAGAGCATTGCCCATGTCTTAATCCGTTTTCCAGTAACTCTGCATATTTTCTCTGTGTTTAATCCAGTATAATCTCCTGATAAAAACAGCACACTTCTTTCTGTATTCCTTGATTTGATAAAAAATCTTCCAACAAAAAAGAGAACAGTTGCCATCAGTAAATCAATAAATATAATTATTATTTTCATTTTCAACACCTCTAATTCTAAGTTCACAACTTCCGATTTGTTGCTCACTTTTCGTATTCAAATTATACCATAAAACTTGTGAACAGTTCTACCGCAACTTTGGACTATATGAGAAAAGTCCGAACAGTTTTCTGCCCGGACTTCCTCGCTCAATCATAAATCAATTCCGCTTTCACAATCTCCTCTGCCTGTGCCTTGCAAGCGTTCATCTGCCGCACCCATTCCATTTGGTTTTTGGCTTTTAGTTGCTCGGTCACGCCGTTTTGCTCTGCCAGTGACCGCACGATCAGCTCCATGCGGTTTCGTGCCGCTTCGTCAAT
>ENA-UESC01001407-UESC01001407.1-human-gut-metagenome-genome-assembly--contig:-NODE-1407-length-18258-cov-11.367692_pt1 | contig 18258 bp, 18 predicted proteins | sample MGYA00242998_ERZ507999 | MGnify/ENA primary metagenome ERZ507999 (study PRJEB26167, sample SAMN06115465) | human gut metagenome | host: Homo sapiens | place: China:Hubei | collected 2016-04-27... | reverse complement strand
CAGCACACGCAGATCATGACCGCGTACAGGTAGCCGCCGGGCTCACCGAACCGTGCAAAGCCGGAACTTTGGAAAATACCGACCAGAGTATCAATAAACTGTGTCATGTTCTTCCTCCTGTGTTAAAACGGGGCCGTGGTGTCGTTCACACCGGCCTTGCCCCAGCCGTTGGTGCCGCGGCGCACCGCCTTGAGGGTGTACTTGCCATTGCCCATTGCGTGGATGGCGGCCATGATGGCAGCCACCACATCACCGGGAATGCCTTCCTCCACCTGGGGAGCCGGAGCAGCGGCCTGCTGCACCGGGGCAGCGGGCTTTGCAGGGGCGGCGGGCTTGGAGACAGCAGCCTTTGCGGCAGCCTTCTTCTTGCCCAGACCGTCGAAGATCTTGCCCTCCAGCGTGATGATCGCCATCAGCAGCACGAGGATCAAGAACACCAGCACGATACCGGTAACGGTAACGACGACGTCAAAACCTAAATCCATGGTTTTTCCTCCTGTTTCTCAACGATTCGCAGCCGGTGCAGGCACCTGCCGCGAAAACACGATTTGGGAATAGTATACCTTATTTTCCCATTTAATTCAACAAAAATGGACAAATTTTCTTTTTTCCCGCAACATTCTTACCGGCGGCCGATGCGCGGGGTGGCGTCGGTGAAGCCGGTCTCCAGCTTGTCGCCGATGCCAAGGCTCATGGCCGTGCCCAGGGCCACGCAGTTGACGGGGTCGGGGGAGACGGTCACTTCCACCTTCAGCTCCTGGGCCAGATACTCGGTCAGGCCGTGCAGCTGGGCACCGCCGCCGGTGAGCATGACGCCGTTGCGGTAGATGTCACCGGCCAGCTCCGGAGGGGTCTTTTCCAGCACCTGGTGGGCCGCGGTGCCGATCTGCTCGCTGAGCATCATCACCGGCTCATACAGGTCATCGGTGGACACGTTCACGCGCACCGGCAGGCCGGTGAGCAGGCTGCGGCCCTTGATCTCCATGGTCTCGTGGAAGTCGGCCTTCTGGGGGCAGCAGGCCACATGCTTTTTCAGCTCCTCGGCGGTGCGCTGGCCGATGGCGATGCTGTACTTGTTGCGCACATGCTTGAGGATCTCCTCATCGTAGTGGTTGCCGGCCACACGCACGCTGGTGGCCTTGACCTTGCCGCCCAGGCTCAGCACGGCGATGTCGGTGGTGCCGCCGCCGATGTCGATGATCATGCGGCCGTCCGGCTGGGTGATGTCGATGCCGGAGCCGAGGGCGGCGGCGATGGGCTCGTCGATGAGGTACACCTGACGGGCACCGGCGGCCACCACGGCCTCCACCACGGCGTCGCTCTCAATGCCGGTGATGGCGGCGGGCACGCACACGGCCACCCGGGGCTTGACCATATGGGAACTGTACACCTGCTTGACAAAGCGGCAGATCAGCTCCCGGGTCATGGTGTGGTCGCTGATGACGCCGTCCTTCAGCGGGAAGATGGCGGAAATGTAGTTGGGGGTGCGGCCCACCATGGCCAGGGCCTTGTCGCCCGCCTCCAGCACGGAGTTCTTGCGGGTGTCCATAGCCACCACGCTGGGCTGGTTGAGCACCACGCCCTTGCCCTCCTGCGCGATGATGATGGTAGTCGTACCCAGGTCGATGCCGATATCGTTCTGTGCCATAAGTCGTTCGTTCCTTTCTCTTGTGCCTCTATCGTAAAAAGCCCGCCGGGCGGGCAAAAATCAGATCAGAGTTCAGTATAACATAGTTGCGGCAAAAAGTATACAAGTTTTGCAGCCTTCATTCCTCCACACGCACCTGCTCCGGCGGCAGCTCCGCCTGCAGCAGGGCGCACAGGCCGCTGTAACGCAGGTTCTGGCGCACATTGCTCATCATGCGGTTGGCCACGTCCCGCCGGCCCGCCACGATGCACAGCTTGCGTGCGCGGGTGACGCCGGTGTAGAACAGGTTGCGGTAACACAGGCGGGGCGGCACCTGCGCCACCGGCAGGATCACCGCCGGGAACTCGCTGCCCTGGCTCTTGTGCACCGTGATGGCGTAGGCGATCTCCAGTTCGTTGAGGTTCTCGGCCGGGTACACCAGCCGCCGGTCGTCCATGCGCACCACCATGGAGCGCTCCCTTGTGTTGATGCTCTCCACGATGCCGATGTCGCCGTTGTAGGCTCCCACGCCCTGTTCCCCGCCGATGCGCTGCCAGACGATCTCGTAGTTGTTGCGCACCTGCATCACCTTGTCGCCCACCCGGAACACCCGGGCCGCGCTCTGCAGCTGGGGTTTGCCCTTCTGCTCCGGGTTGAGCAGGTTCTGCAGCTCCACGTTCAGCGCCTGGGTGCCGGTGGGGCCCAGCTTTGTGGGGCAAAGCACCTGAATGTCCCGCACGGGGTCGAACCCATAGCTGCGGGGCAGCCGGGTGGTGACCAGGTCGCACACCAGCTTCTGGGCGGCGTCGCCGTCCGCTTCGAGGAAGAAGAAATCGTCCGTTTTGCCGCCCTTCTGCAGCGGCTCGCCGCAGATGATGTGGTGGGCATTTTCCACGATGAGGCTGCGTTTGGCCTGCCGGAAGATCTCGTTGAGGCAGACGGTGGGCACGCACCCGGAGCGGATGATCTCGCCCAGCAGGTTGCCGGGGCCCACGCTGGGCAGCTGGTCGGCGTCGCCCACCATAATGATGCGGCAGCTGTAACGCAGGGCCGTGACCAGCGCCTGAAACAGCTTGACGTCCACCATGCTCATCTCGTCCAGAATGACCACATCGCATTTGAGCAGGTTCTTGTCGTTGTGGATGAAGCTGACCACGCCGCCGGTATAGTCCACCTCCAGCAGGCGGTGGATGGTGCTGGCCTTGCGGCCGGTGAGCTCGCTCAGCCGTTTGGCGGCCCGGCCCGTGGGGGCGCACAGGGCCACCCGCTCGGCCTGATTTTCCAGCAATTGCAGGATGGCGTTCACGGTGGTGGTCTTGCCGGTGCCGGGGCCGCCGGTGAGCACCAGACAGTTCTCGGTCATGGCCTTGCGGATGGCTTCCCGCTGCAGCGGCGCATAGGCAAAGCCCTGGGTCAGTTCCAGCACCTGCAGGTTCCGGTCCAGGTCACGGGCGGTGTTCTTGCCCCGCCGGGCCAGAATGGCCAGCCGGTGGGCAATATCCTGCTCGGCGGCCAGAAGGTCCGGCAGGTAGATGTAGGGCACGCCGTCGAACATCTTCACGCAGAGTTCTTCGGTCTCGATGCACTTGTCCAGCGCACGGGCCAGCTTTTCCGGCGGCTGGTGGATGAAGTTGGAGGCGGTTTCCAGCAGCTGGGCCCGGGGCAGGCAGGTGTGGCCGTTGCCCGCGTTGTGGCGCAAAGTGCGCAGCAGAGCGGCTTCCAGCCGCTGGGCGCAGTCGCCCTCCATGTGGTAATACTGGGCGATGCTGTCGGCGTGGCGGAAGTCCAGCTGCAGCGGCTCCCCGCACAGCAGGTAGGGGTTGGCCGAAATCGCCTGCATGGCCCCCGGCCCGAACGCCCGGAACACCTCCATGGCCTTGCGGGGGCCGATCTCGAACTGTGCCAGATAGGCGATGAGCTCCCGCATGCCGAACATCCGCTTGAACTCCTGCTGGATGCGGTCGGCCTTGTCCGGCGAGATGCCGGGCACCTGCGTGAGCCGGGCGGGGTCGTTGGCAATGACCTCCAGCGCCTCGGCCCCGAACAGGTCGATGATCTTGTCCGCCGTCTTGGCCCCGATGTAGGGCAGCGACCGGCTGGCAAGGAAGGCGTACACGGCTTCCAGATCCTTGGGCATGTCCGTCTCGCACTCCTGCGCGTGGAACTGCCGGCCATAGGTGGCGTGGTTCTCGTACCGGCCGCGGCAGATGACGCTCTCCCCGGCGTGCAGCTCCCCCACGACGCCGCACACCACGGTGAGCACCCCGCCGCCGGACACCTCGAACACGGTGTAGCCGTTGTCGGCGTTCTCGTAGATGATATCTTCCACCGTGCCTTCCAGCTGTTCCAGCTCCTGTTCTGCCATCTGCTCACCTCCCTGTTTGCATAATTATTTATAGTATAGCCTTTTTCGGCAGATTTGTAAATCGGGAGATGGGGCAAAAATGCGGCACCCGCCACGGCGGTGCTGCGTCCCGGATGCGCCGGTGCAGCAGGACGGAACTTCAAGTTAGTCTCTGCTAAATTGTGACAGATTCATGTCAAAATGGTAACAATTCCTATTTCATCGTAAAAAATGCCGACATGAGACTTGATTTTTTGTTTAATCTTGCGTATAATCAACCTCAACAACCCGCCCACCCGGTTGGTTGGGTTGAAACGAGAAGAACGAAAAAAGATCAAAGGAGTATTTCGCATGAAACTCAAGAATGTTGCAATCGTTGCTGCCGCTCTGGCACTGGCTGTGGGCATGACCGCCTGCGGCAGCTCCTCTTCCACCGCTGCTTCCTCTTCTGTGGCATCCTCTGCCGCATCCAGCGAGGCTGCAAGCTCTGAGGCTGCTTCCAGCGAGGCCGCTGAGCCCACCACTGCCGAGTACACCGTGTACAACACCACCGGTTCCACCGTCACCGACCTGTACCTGTACGAAGTCGGCGCCGAGGACAAGGGCGACAACCTGGCCGGTGAGGGCCTGGCTGACGGCGACAGCGTGGTCATCACCCGCGACGTGGAGGCCGACAAGCAGGCTGACGTGACCTATGTGCTGGAGTTCACCACCGAGGACGGCCAGACCCAGACCTTCGAGACCCTGCACTACGAGACCACCCCGCTCTCTCTGAAGAGCGTGGACGCCGCTGCAGGCGCTACCCCCATCGCCTTCGCTGCACCGGAGAACTAAGTCAGCGTCGTAAACCGACTTTTCTGCCTTAAAATAAAAGCATCTGCAACCTTCCGCCTCCAATGGCGGGATCCGTTGCAGATGCTTTTTTGTTTGAACAGGCTTGCCCTCTCAGTCTCGCATTCGCTCGCCAGCTCTCCCAAAGGGAGAGCCTCTGGCGTAACCATAAAGCTCACCGCATTGCCAAGGGCTCTCCCTTTGGGAGAGCTGGTATGCCCGGCAGGGCATGCCTGAGAGGGCGTACTATCAGGCCCTTGCCGCCTGCTGCGCATCGGCCTGTTTTTCGTTTTGCAGGCGCTTGCGCACCACGATGTAGGCCGGGATGAGGAAGAAGCAGGCAAAGAACCAGGCCACCGGGCTTGCGATGCAGGCCGCAAAGTAACCCCACAGCGGCACGAACCAGAAGCCCACCATGGCGCGGGCCACCATCTCGGCCACACCGGCAAACATGGCAAGGCCCGAATAGCCCAGCCCCTGGATGGTGTAGCGGTAGATGATGAGCACCGCCAGCGGGATGTAGAACACGCTGTTCCAGAAGATGAAGCTCTGGGCGTTGGCCATGATGGCAGTCTCCTTGGCTTCCAGGAACAGGCCGATGAGCAGCTTATCCGTGAACCGCAGGATGAGGAAGGACGCCACACTGTACACGCAGCCGATGCCCAGCGCCGTGTACACGCCGCGGTCCACCCGCTTGAGGTCGTGGGCACCCATGTTCTGGCTGGCGTAGGTGGTCATGGCAGTGCCGATGCTTTCCAAGGGCACGCAGAGGAACTGGGCGGCCTTGCTACCGGCGGTCTGTGCGGCCACGATGTCGCTGCCCAGACCGTTCACGGCACCCTGCAGCACCACGCTGCCAATGGCCGTGATGCTGCACTGCAGGCCCATGGGGATGCCCATGCTGCACAGCTTTGCACAGTGGGGCAGGCTGAACGCGCCTTCGTCCTTGCTCCAGCGCAGCTCATGGTAGTGGCGCAGGATGTACAGCAGGCTGCCCACACCGGCCACGCCCTGACTGAACACTGTGGCAAAGGCCGCGCCGAACACACCCATGTCAAACACGATGATGCAGGCAAGGTCCAGCCCGATGTTCAGAAAGCTGGCCACCAGCAGGAAGAACAGCGGGCGCTTGCTGTCGCCCAGCGCGCGCATCAGGGCACTGGTGACATTGTATAATAAGGTGAGGGGGATGCCCGCAAAGATGGTGCGGATGTAGACATCGGCCAGGTCGATGATGTTGTCAGGGGTGTTGGTCCACACCAGCACGGCGCGGGTGAGCGCCACGGTGACCACCGTAAGCACCACCGCAAACAGGATGGACAGCCACACGGTGTTGGCCGTGTAGCGGCGCATCTCTTTATAGTCCTTGGCACCGAAGGTCCAGGAGATGGGGATGGAAAAGCCGCAGGCAATGCCGTTGACAAAGCCCAGCACCAGATAGTTCAGGCCGCCCACGCTGCCCACGGCCGCCAGCGCTTCCACGCCCACAAAGCGGCCCACGATGATGGTGTCGGCCAGGTTGTAGAACTGCTGGAACAGGCTGCCCAGCATCAGCGGCACTGCAAAGGCAAGGATCAGCTTCAGCGGGCTGCCCTGCGTCATATCCTTGGTCATAGGTTTCCTCCCATCCATGCAAAAAAGAGCCGTTGCTCTGCATTTTTGCCGTGAAAAACGCCCTGCCGGAAAGAGGCAGGACGTTGTGTACATACATGAAAGATATTATAGCCGAGGCAAGCGCATTTTACAAGATTTGCATTGCATCAACATTTCCAGTTTTTTTCCGGAAGAATTGGTTATTCTGCGCACAGCACCACCGCGTTGCCCACGCTCTGCTTTGCGCGGTGCACTTCGTCCTGCCCAAGGCTGATGCTGACGAAGGCACAGCAGCCGTCACCGATCCTGACCGCGATGGCCAGCGCCACCACATCGTGTCAATGGGGTTTGTGCGCAGACCGCCACCTGTACCGTGCATTATAAAAAGGAAGGAAAGTGTGTCAGAACTGTAAAAGATAAATTATTTTAGTTATTTTTGTTGACTTATCCAACGATTCGGCTATAATGGTCGTGTTCCGAATTACTCAAACATTTTAGCTATTTAAAAACATCCAACATACAAAAGGAGAACACTACCATGACGTTTGAAGAAATGAAGAAGATCGTTGTCGATACCCTGAACTGCGACGAGGACAAGGTGACTATGGAGGCCAGCCTGACCGAGGATCTGGAGGCCGACAGCCTGGATGCCGTGGAGCTGAACATGGCCCTGGAGGATGCCTGCGGCGTGTCCGTGCCCGACGAGGAGCTGGCAAAGCTCAAGACCGTGGGTGACATCTACAACTACATCACCGCACACGTCTGAGGCAGAACACCATGAACGAGATCCGAGACCTGTTCCCCGGCCGGATGCGGGAACGCACCTTTCAGCTGAAAGCCCGGCGGGATGCCGGGGCCGTCTGGCATGAACCCCAGTTCGTGGAGTGCAAGCAGTGCGGCCGCCGCGCCACCCGCACCATCTGGGCCCGCAGCCTTTACGTCTGCCCCAACTGCGGCTATCACATGCCCATCGGCGGCTACTACCGGCTCAGTCTGGTGCTGGACCACGGCAGCTTCCGGGAGCTGGACGCCGACCTGCCTCCGCAGGATGTGCTCCGGTTCCCCGGCTACCCGGAAAAGCTGACCGCCGCCCAGAACAAGACCGGCCTGCGCGAAGCCGCCGTCACGGCGACCGGCCGCATCGGCGGGGTGGCCTGTGTGGCTGCCGTGCTGGACAGCCGGTTTTTCATGGGCAGCATGAGCACCGCCGTGGGCGAAAAGATCACCCGCGCGGTGGAGTACGCCGCAGCCAAACGCCTGCCGCTGGTCATCTTCTCGGCCAGCGGCGGTGCCCGCATGCAGGAGGGCATTTTCAGCCTGATGCAGATGGCCAAAACCAGCGCCGCCATCCAGCGCTTTTCCGCCAGAGGCGGGCTGTACGTCAGCGTACTCACCCACCCCACCACCGGCGGCGTGACCGCCAGCTTTGCAAGCCTGGGCGACATCATGCTGGCCGAGCCGGGGGCGCTGATCGGCTTTGCCGGGCCCCGCGTCATTGAGCAGACCATCGGCGAAAAGCTGCCCGCCGGGTTCCAGCGCAGCGAGTTCCAGTTGGAGCACGGCTTTGTGGATCAGGTGGTGCCCCGCGACCAGCTGCGCGACACCCTGATCCGGGTGCTGCAGCTTCATGTGGGAGGAAAACACGAATGATCAAGGAAATTCTGGAGCAGCTGGCTCCGCTGGATGCACAGATCACCGCCCTGAAGGGCAGCGGCGACGACATGGACGCCATCACGGCCCACGCCGCCGAGCTGGCAGAGCTTGCCGTAGAGGAGGACGAGATCCTGCGTGCCTGCGGCCCGCTGACCGCCGAGGACCGGGTCTTTCTGGCCCGGCACCCGGACCGTCCCCACATTGACGAGACCATCTCCGCCCTGTTCACCGACTTCTTTGAGCAGCGGGGCGACCGCCAGTGCAAGGAGGACCCCGCCATTCTGGGCGGTGTGGCCCGCTTCCACGGCATGCCGGTGACCGTCATCGGTCACCGCAAGGGCTCCTCGCTGGAGGAGAACCTGGCCTGCAACTTCGGCATGCCGGGGCCGGAGGGCTACCGCAAGGCCCTGCGCCTGATGAAGCAGGCCGAGAAGTTCGGTCGGCCCATCATCACCTTCATCGACACGCCGGGCGCTTACCCCGGCAAGGACGCCGAGGAGCGCGGCCAGGGCGAGGCCATCGCCCGCAACCTGATGGAGATGAGCGGCCTGACCGTGCCGGTCGTTGCCGTGGTCACCGGCGAGGGTTCCTCCGGCGGTGCGCTGGCGCTGGGTGTGGCAAACCACATCCTCATGCTGGAAAACGCCGTCTATTCGGTGCTGAGCCCCGAGGGCTTTGCCAGCATCCTGTGGAAGGACGCCTCCCGCAGCGGCGAAGCCTGCGAGATGATGAAGCTGACCGCGCAGGACCTGTACCGGGACGGCATCGTGGAAGAAGTGATCCCGGAGCCGGTGGGCGGTGCCCAGCGCGGCCACACGGTGCTGTTTGAGCAGCTGGACGCTGCCCTGTGGGCACACCTGAAAACGCTGTGCCGCATGAACGGCAGGGCCCTGGCCGACCAGCGCTACAAGAAATACCGCCAGATCGGAGAAATGAGGAACGCATGAAGGGCTTCCAGCTGATAGCCACCGGCGGGGCGCTGCCCGGCCGGACGGTCACGAACGAAGAGCTCAGCCGCACCGTGGACACCAGTGACGCGTGGATCACCTCCCGCACCGGCATCCGCACCCGGCACTGGTGCACCGCGGACGAATCCGCCGCCACGCTGGCCATTGCCGCCGCAAAACAGGCGCTGCAGCGCAGCGGCCTTGCCCCGGCAGACATTGCCTGCTGCGTGTGCGCCACCCTGTCGGCCCCGGATGCCACCCCCAGTGTGGCCTGTCAGGTACAGGCGGCGCTGGGCCTGCCGGAAAACCGGCCCGCGCTGGACGTCAACGCGGCCTGCTCCGGCTTTTTGTACGGCACTGCTGTGGCGCGGGGCCTGCTGGCCACGCTGGGCGGGCAGTACGCCCTGGTCATCGGGTGCGAAGCCCTTTCCCGCCTGATGGACCCCGCCGACCGCTCCACCTGCGTCCTCTTCGGGGACGGAGCCGGGGCGGCCATCTTCCGGCTGGCCGACACCCCCTTTGCCCTCACGCTGGGGGCCCGGGGCAGCGACGTCCTGCACGCTGGTGGGCCGGACCGGAACGGTTCCGCCCCCATCACCATGGACGGCAAAGCAGTGTTCCGCTTTGCGGTGGATGCCCTGCCCCGCTGCCTGCACACGGTGCTGGACGAGACCGGCAAGACGCTGGACGAGGTAGACTGGGTGGTCTGTCATCAGGCCAACAGCCGCATCATCGACCACTGTGTGCGGGCTCTGCACGCCGACCCGGCCAAATTCTACAAGAACATGGACCGCCACGGCAACACCAGCGCCGCCAGCATCCCGGTAGCCCTGAACGAGCTGGCCGAGACCGGGCAGCTGCAGCCGGGGCAGACGATCGCCTGCATCGGCTTTGGCGGCGGCCTGACCTGGGGCGGCATGATCGTGGAGTATAAGAAATAAAGGCTTCCCCCGAGGGGGAAGCCTTTCGCAGGAAAACTTTATGAAACTTTTAAATGAAATTTTAGGGACCAGATATCCCATCATCCAGGGCGGCATGGCCAACATCGCCACCGGCGAGTTTGCCGCCGCCTGCTCCAACGCGGGTGCGCTGGGCATCATCGGCGCGGGCGGCATGAACGCCGACACCCTGCGCGAGAACATCCGCCGCTGCAAGCAATTGACGGCCAAGCCCTTCGGCGTGAACATCATGCTGATGCACCCGCAGGCCGACGAGTTTGCCAAGATCGTGGTGGAAGAAGGCGTGCAGGTGGTCACCACCGGCGCGGGCAACCCCGGCAAGTATGTTCCCATGTGGAAAGCCGCCGGCATCAAGGTGATCCCGGTGGTGGCGGCCGCCGTGCTGGCAAAGCATCTGGAGCCGCTGGGCATCGACGCCGTCATTGCCGAGGGCACCGAGAGCGGCGGCCATGTGGGCGAAATGACCACCATGGCGCTGGTGCCGCAGGTGGTGGATGCGGTGAGCGTGCCCGTCATTGCGGCTGGCGGCATCGCCGACGGCCGCCAGCTGGCGGCTGCGCTGGCCCTGGGCGCCTGCGGCGTACAGGTGGGCACCTGCCTGCTGGCAAGCGAGGAGTGCCCCATCCACGAAAACTACAAGGCGGCCCTTCTCAAGGCCAAGGACAGTGATACCATCGTCACCGGCCGCAGCGTCGGCGCACCGGTGCGTGTGCTGAAAAACCGCATGAGCCGCGAGTACGTCCGGCAGGAAAAGGCCGGGGCCGACAAGATGGAACTGGAAAAATACACCCTCGGCAGCCTGCGCCGGGCCGTGTTTGAGGGCGACACCACCACCGGCAGCCTGATGGCCGGTCAGGTGGCCGGGATGCTCCACGAGGTGCGCCCCGTGGCCGACATCCTGAACGACCTGTGGGAAGGCGGGAGGCAGCGCATTGCCGCGCTGAACGAGCTATGCTGACCCTTGCCGGAAAGGCCCTGCCCGTGCCCATCCTGCAGGGCGGCATGGGCGTGGGCGTGTCCCTCGGCGGGCTGGCCGGGGCCGTGGCGGCCTGCGGCGGTATGGGGTGCATCTCCACCGCCGATGCGGGCTACCGGGAGCCGGATTTTGCCCGGGACCCGGCAAGCGCCAACCACCGCGCCCTGACCGCTGAGATCCAGAAAGCCAAAGCCCTTGCCAAAGGCGCGGGACTGGTGGCCATCAATGCGATGGTGGCCACCCAGGACTATGCCGCCGCCATCCGCACCGCGGTAGAAGCGGGCGTGGACGCGGTGGTGTCCGGCGCGGGCCTGCCGCTGGAGCTGCCCGGCCTTGTGGGCACGCAGGAGGTGGCCATTGCGCCCATCGTGTCCAGTGCACGGGCCGCTAAGCTCATCCTGCGCCGCTGGGCCAAGGAGTTTGCCCGCACCGCCGACTTTGTGGTCATCGAGGGCTGCAAGGCAGGCGGGCATCTGGGCTTTGCCGAGGCCGACCTGCTGGCAGACCACTGCCAGTCTCTGGACGAAATCCTGCCGGAAGTGCTGGCCGAGGTACAGCCCTATGAGGCGCAGTTCGGCCATGCCATCCCGGTATTCGTGGCGGGCGGCATCTACACCGGGGCCGACATGGCCCACTATACAAAGCTGGGGGCCGCCGGGGTGCAGCTGGCCACCCGGTTCATCCCCACCTACGAGTGCGATGCCAGCCAGACCTACAAGGACGTGCTCCTGGCCGCAAAGCCGGAGGATGTGCGCATCATCCACAGCCCGGTGGGCATGCCGGGCCGGGCGCTGAACACCCCGCTGGTGCAGGCGCTGGCGCAGGGCAAACGCTTTGCGCCCCGGCACTGCGCCCGCTGTTTAAAGACCTGCGACCCCGCCAAGGTGCCCTACTGCATCACCCACGCCCTCATCGAAGCGGTGAAGGGCAATGTGGAAGAGGGGCTGTTCTTCTGCGGGGCCAACGTGGGCCGACTGGACCGGATGTACACCGTCCGGGAACTGATGGACGAATTGACCGCCGAATGGAGGCATGACCTATGAAACTTGCTGTTCTGTATGCCGGTCAGGGTGCCCAGCACCCCGGCATGGGCAAAGAATTTTACGAAAGCTCCCCCGCCTTCCGGGCCGCCTTCGACAGCGCGGCGCTGGATTTTGACCTGCACCGCGTCTGCTTTGAGGACCCGGACGGCGTTCTGAACCAGACCGAATACACCCAGCCCTGCATGGTGGCCTTTGCCTGCGGCGTCACTGCCGTGCTGGCCGAGCATGGCGTGCAGCCCGCTTACGCTGCCGGGCTTTCGCTGGGCGAATACTCCGCGCTGGAAGCTGCCGGGGTGTTCACCGCCAAGCAGGCCATTGAGCTGGCCGCCTACCGGGGCAAAGCCATGGCCGATGCGGCCAAGGGCATCGACTGCGGCATGACCGCCGTGCTGGGCCTGGACCGCACTGCGCTTTCCGCCTGCTGCGAAGAGGCTGCGGCGCTGGGCTGTGTGCAGATCTGCAACTACAACTGCCCCGGCCAGCTGGTCATCGGCGGCGAGAAAGCCGCTGTGGATAAGGCCGCCGAACTGGCCAAAGCCGCCGGTGCCCGCCGCTGCCTTCCGCTGAAGGTGAGCGGCCCCTTCCACACCCGGCTGATGGCCCCCGCCGGGGACGCCCTTGCCGAGCGGTTCAAGACCGAGCGGTTCCGTGAGATGCAGATCCCGGTGCTGTTCAACTGTCTGGGCCGCGAAAAGGCCGACGCGGACACCATCCCGGACCTGCTGGTGAAGCAGGTGCAGAGCAGTGTTTACATGGAGGACACCCTCCGCCGCCTGGGCGAACTGGGTGTGGACCACATTCTGGAAGTCGGCCCCGGCAGTGCCCTGTCCGGCTTTGTGAAAAAGACCCTGCCCGGCGTGCCGTGCGCTTCGGTGGAGACACCGGAGCAGCTGGACGCCGCGCTGGCCGCATGGAGGGACGAAGCATGAGCGAAGAGACTGTGACCCGCGCGGCGGTGGTCACCGGCGGCAGCCGGGGGATTGGCCGGGCGGTGTGTGTGGCACTGGCAAAGCAGGGCTGCAACGTGGTGGTCAACTACTGCCACGGCGCAGAGCCTGCGGAGCAGACGGCAGCGCTCTGCCGCGCCGAGGGCGTGGACGCCGTAGCCGTACAGGCCGATGTTTCCACCGCTGAGGGCTGCAAAACGCTGTTTGACGCGGCGGTCAACGCCTTTGGCCGGGTGGATGTGCTGGTGAACAACGCAGGCATCACCCGTGACGGTCTGCTCCTGCGCATGTCTGAGGCCGATTTTGACGCCGTGCTGAACGCAAACCTCAAGGGCGCATTCCTCTGCTGCAAGGAGGCCGCCCGCCGCATGGTGCGCCAGCGGCATGGCCGCATCATCAACCTGTCCAGCGTGGTGGCCCTGCGGGGCAACGCCGGTCAGGCCAACTACGCCGCCAGCAAGGCGGGGCTCATCGGCCTGACCAAGAGCCTGGCCAAGGAGCTGGCAGGCCGGAACATCACGGTGAATGCCGTGGCCCCCGGCCTGATCGAGACCGATATGACCGCCGCCCTGCCGGAAGCCGTCCGCACCGGAATGCTGCACAGCATCCCGGCGGGCCGGGCCGGAAAGCCGGAGGACGTGGCAAACGCCGCGGCATTTTTTGCCGCAGAACAAAGCAGCTATCTCACCGGGCAGGTGCTCTGTGTGGACGGCGGCATGGCAATGTAAAGGAGAACGTTTTCATGGAAAAACGCAGAGTGGTCGTTACCGGTCTGGGCACTGTGAACCCGCTGGGCAACACCGTGGCCGAAAGCTGGGCCGCCGCAAAGGCCGGACAGTGCGGCATTGCCCCCATCACCCAGTTCGATACCGCTGGGTTCAAGTGCAAACTGGCGGCTGAAGTGAAGGGCTTTGACCCGGAAGCGATCGTGGACAAAAAAGAGCTGCGCAAGATGGCCCGTTTTACCCTGCTGGCACTGGCTGCCGCAACCGAAGCCATCCAGGACAGCGGCCTTGATCCCGAAGCCAACGCCAAAACCACCGGCGTCATCCTGTCCAGCGGCATCGGCGGGCTGCCCACCATCGAGGAGCAGCACACCCGCGGCGAGGAAAAAGGCATGGAGAAGGTCAGCCCCTACTTCGTGCCCATGTCCATTGCCAACATGGCGGCGGCCCAGGTGGCCATCCGCTTCGGCCTGAAGGGCATGTGCACCTGCCCGGTCACGGCCTGCGCCGGCGGCACCAACGCCGTGGGCGATGCCTTCCACCGCATCCGCGACGGCTACGAGGACGCCATGGTCTGCGGCGGTGCCGAGAGCTGCATCAGCCCGCTGGGCATCGGCGGCTTTACCAGCATGAAGGCCCTTTCCACCGCCACCGACCCGGATGCGGCCAGCCTGCCCTTTGACGCACGGCGCGGCGGCTTCGTGATGGGCGAGGGCAGCGGCGTGCTGGTGCTGGAAGAGCTGGAGCACGCCAGAGCCCGGGGCGCACACATCTACGCCGAGGTGGTGGGCTACGGTGCCAACTGCGACGCCTACCACTTCACCGCCCCGGCTCCCGGCGGCGCGGGTGCCATCGACTGCATGGCGCTCACCCTCGCCGATGCCGGCATCAGCCCGGAGCAGGTGGATCACATCAACGCCCACGGCACCGGCACCCATATGAACGACTCCTGCGAGACCGCTGCCATCCACGCGGTGTTCGGGGAGCACGCCAAGGAGCTGACCGTCGTGAGCACCAAGAGCATGACCGGCCACCTGCTGGGCGGCGCGGGCGGCGTGGAAGCCGTGTTCACGGCACTGGCCCTGCGGGACCAGTTTGCCCCGCCCACCATCCATTACGAGCAGCCCGACCCGGAGTGCGACCTGGACTATGTGCCGAATGTGGGCCGCGCCCAGAACATGACCTACGCACTGAGCAACAGTCTGGGCTTTGGCGGGCACAATGCCTGCATCGCCCTGCGCAGATGGGAGGAGTGAGCCATGGCCGAACCCCGTACCGTGCGCGAAACGCCCAACGCGCTGACCAGTGAGCAGATCGCGGCGATCCTGCCCCACCGCTACCCCTTTGCCCTCGTGGACCGCATCCTGGACTACGAGCCGGGCCAGTGGGCCATCGGCCGCAAGTGCGTGAGCCGCAATGAGGAATTTTTCTGCGGGCACTTCCCCGGCCAGCCGGTGATGCCCGGCGTGCTCATTCTGGAAGCGCTGGCCCAGACCGGGGCCGTGGCCGCCCTCAGCCTGCCCGAAAACAAGGGCAAGCTGGCCCTGTTCGGCGGCATCAAAAATGCCCGCTTCCGCAAGCAGGTCACCCCCGGCGACGTGCTCACCCTGCACTGCGAGCTGGTGGAACAGCGCGGCCCGGTGGGCGTGGGCAAGGCCTCGGCCTATGTGGACGGCAAATGTGCCGCCACCGCAGAGCTGACCTTCGTGCTGACCGAAGCACCGTAAATCAAAACAAAAAAGGCTCCCCCTTGCGGAGGAGCCGGGACGCAGGCCTGCGGTGCGGGTCTGCGCTTTTTTATTCGGAATAGTGAGCCAGGAAGCGGCGGGTGCGCTCTTCCTGCGGGTGCTCGATGAGCTGCCGGGCCGGGCCCTGCTCCACCACCACGCCGCCGTCCATGAACAGGATGCGGTCGGCCACGTCACGGGCAAAGTTCATCTCGTGGGTCACGATGATCATGGTGGTCTTGCGGTCGGCAAGGTCCCGCAGAACGCGCAGCACCTCGCCGGTCAGCTCCGGGTCCAGCGCGCTGGTAGGCTCGTCGAAGCAGAGGATGTCCGGGTGCAGGGCCAGGGCCCGGGCAATGGCCACCCGCTGCTGCTGGCCGCCGGACAGCTGATGCGGGTAGTGGCCCGCCCGCTCCGACAGGCCCATCTGGGCCAGAAGATCCTTCGCCTGCTGCTCCAGCTGGGCGTGGATGGCCTTTTTGTTGGCCTTGTAGTCCGGGCGCTCCTTGGCCAGCAGCTCCCCGGCCAGCATCACGTTCTGCAATGCCGTATACTGCGGGAACAGGTTGAAGTTCTGGAACACCAGACCGAAGTGCAGGCGCTTTTTGCGCACCTCGCTCTCCCGCTGGGTGGCGGGGTCGGCGGCGTCCCACATGGTCTCGCCGTTCACCTTGATGACACCGGTGTCCGGCCGCTCCAGAAAGTTCAGGCAGCGCAGCAGGGTGGTCTTGCCGGAACCGGACGAACCGATGATGGCCAGCGCCTCGCCCTGTTCCAGGGTCAGCGAGATATCCTTTAAAACGTGTGTCTCTCCGAAATCCTTCCCGATGCCGGAGGCTTCCAATAATGCCATGATTCAAAACCTCCTCAGCAGCGGAAATAGTCCAGCTTTTTCTCAAGCCAGCCAAACAGCAGGGTGAGAGCCCCCACGAACACCAGGAAGAAGATCGCCGTGGAGAACAGCGGCCAGATCAGGCCCTTTGCGCTGTACTCCTTGGCCATCATGATGATCTCCTTGTTGGCGATGGTGTTGGCCAGCGAGGTGTCCTTGACCAGGGTGATGATCTCGTTGCCCATGGGCGGCAGGATGCGCTTGATCACCTGCAGCAGCGTCACCTTGAAGAAGATCTGGGGCTTGGTCATGCCCAGCACCTGCCCGGCCTCGGTCTGGCCCTTGGGCACTGCCTCGATGCCGCCCCGGTAGATCTCGGAGAAGTAGCAGGCATAGTTGATGGCAAAGGCCACCACCGCCGCCACCATGCGGCCGCCGGAGCCGGAGGGCCAGGGGTTCGCCATGCCCAGCAGGCCGGGGCCCAGATAGATGACGATGATCTGCAGCATGAGCGGTGTGCCGCGGATGACCCACACAAAGGTCTTGACCGCGCCGGACAGCACCTTGCAGCGGCTCATGGAGCCAAAGGCCACCACAAGCCCCAGCGGCAGCGCAAACAGCAGCGTCAGGGCAAACAGCTCACAGTTGAGCAGAAACGCGCCGGAAAGGCGCTCAAGGATCACAGACACAACAACACACCCATTCCGTCAGATTTTTTTAAACGGTCAACAGGCTCGCCCTCTCAGGCGCTTACGCGCCAGCTCTCCCAAAGGGAGAGCCAAGAACACAGCGGCAAGGCCTTTGCCTCTCCCTTTGGGGGAGGTGGCATTGCGCAAGCAATGACGGAGAGGGCGAGGACGCTAAAACCAACGTTATCCTTTTTATTTCTCACTCAGCCAGGGCCAGATCGTACTTGTCGGCCAGGGCCTGCATGGTGCCGTCCGCCTTCAGCTCGTCAAAGGCGGCATCCACGGCGGCGGCCGCGTCGCTGCCCTTGCGGAAGGCCACGCCGTACTCTTCGGCGTTCAGCTCGTCCACGATCTTCAGGCTGGCGTAGTCGGTGCCCGCGCCGATCATGGCATTGGCCAGGGTCAGGTCCAGCACAGCGGCATCGGCGGTGCCGGCGGCCACTTCCATCAGGCAGTCGGTCTGCACGCTCTTGGAGACGTAGTCGGCCTTGGACAGGTTCTCGTCGCCCTGAATGGCGGCTTCACCGGCGGAACCGGCCTCGGCCACCACGGTCTTGTCCGCCAGATCGGCGGTGGAGGTGTAGTCGGTGCCGTCCTTCACCACAACGACCTGTGCGTTCTTGGCGTAGGCCTTGGTGGTGGCGGTGTTGGCCATGATGTCCTCGGTGAGGGTCATGCCGTTCCAGATGCAGTCGATGCTCTTGGCGTCCAGCTCCACCACCTTGGTGTCCCAGTTGATCTCCACGAACTCCGGCTCCACGCCCAGCTTCTCGCACACGGCGGTGGCAAGCTCGGTGTCAAACCCGGTAAAGTTACCGTCGGCGTCGGTGTAGTTCATGGGCTCGTAGACGGTGTAGCCAATGACCATCTTGCCCTTGCCCTTGATCTCGTCCAGGTCGCTCTGTGCTGCGGCGGTGCTGCCGGACGCGGCAGAAGATGCAGAAGCGGCAGTGGAAGCGGATGCGGCACCGCCACAGGCGGCAAGACCCAGAGCGGCCACGCCGAGACCGGCGGCCATCAGAAAGCTGCGACGAGAAATGCGTTTCATATACAGGTTCCTCCCTCAATGTTCCACCGGGCTGTGCTCCGGCGGCTCCCTCTCATTTATCGCTTTGCAGTGCTAAAGCGTTAAACTGTGGCTATAGAATACCTCATTCCGGGCCGTTTGGCAAGAGGAAATGCACAATTTTTGCAATCTGACGGTTCCGTCCGCCTGCAGAAGGGTGTTTTTGGCAGTTCTGTGCAAAAAAGAAACGCAAAAAAGCCATCGTCTTTGCATTTCTGCATCAACGATGGCTTCATGTTGGAGCGGCCGACGAGGCTCGAACTCGCTACCTCCACCTTGGCAAGGTGGCGCTCTACCAG